>ERZ1106929.2345-NODE-2345-length-13053-cov-8.814587_pt1 | contig 13053 bp, 10 predicted proteins | sample MGYA00403662_ERZ1106929 | MGnify/ENA primary metagenome ERZ1106929 (study PRJEB35170, sample SAMEA104062442) | human gut metagenome | biome: human gut; feature: human-associated habitat; material: faeces | place: Denmark | collected 2013-02-20 ... | reverse complement strand
GCCGCACCTCGCTCGCCGTATCGGCACTTAGAATTATGCGGTATTGCCCTAAAAATATACGGTAAAACGCGCATGTCTATCTGCGGGCGGTGCGCCATAACAATCAGGCGGCGGGAAACAGAATCCCGACCGGGAAAGGAAAAACAATGAAACGTATTCTGGTCGTAGAAGACGAAGCCAGCATCCGCGAACTTGTGGCACTGAACCTGAAAATGACAGGCTGGGAAGTATTGGAAGCCCCCAGCGCGGAACGTGCGCTGGAGTTGATCCAGAAAAATCCCCCCTGCGATGTAGCGCTGCTGGATATCATGCTGCCGGGCATGGATGGGTTTTCGCTGTGCGAAACCATCCGCCACGGCGACCCGTACATCGGTATTATTATGGCGTCCGCCAAAGGGCAGGAAAGCGATAAGATCCGCGGCCTTTCCATCGGCGCGGATGATTACATCACCAAGCCGTTCTCGGTGTCGGAGCTGATGGCCCGCGTGGAAGCGCTGGCCCGCCGAGTGCGCCGCAGCGCCACTGCGGACGATGAACAGGCAGGCTCCGAGCCGGATCAGCTGGTCAGCGGCCCCTTTGTGCTGGATGAAAAAAGCCGCGTGCTGTACAAATCCGGCAAGCCCATTGACCTGACCCAGGTGGAATTTCAGATCATGGAGCTGTTTTTCCGCAACCCCGGCACTGCCCTGGTGCGCGAAAAGATCCTGGAAGGCGTTTGGGGCAAGGGGTATTTCGGCGATGTCAAGATCGTGGATGTCAACATCCGCCGCCTGCGCATGAAAGTGGAAGATGAACCCAGCAGCCCCCAGCACATTTTGACCGTCTGGGGCTATGGCTACCGCTGGAACGCATAATTACCGCATTTTTATGGAAAGGGGGCTGCCGCCTGTGCAGAGCATTACCCGCCGCTGGCTGCGCGGCAGCCTGCTGATTACCATTTGCATCCTGGCTGCGGCGCTGGGGCTGTTTTTGTATTACAGCCACCAGAATTTGTACGGCGGGGTGCAGCGTGCCATGCAGGCGCGGTTTTCCACCGTGGAGGGACGTTTGCAGGCAACCGGCACCGCCGGCAGCAGCCAGGCAACGTCCGAAAGCCGCAGCCAGTCCCTGCGCCGCACGGTGGAACAGTTTGATGAAAAAGATAAGTTCGAGTTCATGCTGTTGGATTCCTCCGGCGTGGTGCTGGCAACCTCCAGCGGCACCATGAACAAGAATCTGCTGAGCGAGGGCAGGGATTTTTATCAGGCTGTCACCGGCTCCACCGGCAGCGGCATGGTCACTTTCCGCACAGCGGACGGCGAACACGTGATGGCTGTTACCAGCCTGGTGCCTTATGCGGCGGGCAATGTGACGGCCATGCGCCTTGTTACCAGCCTGACGCTGGTGGACCGCCAGTGGTACAGCACGCTGATGGTTTCGTTCGGCGTGGCGGCGGTGGTGCTGGGGTTTGCGGTGTTCAGCGGCCTGTTTTTTATCCGCACCATTGTGCGGCCGCTGGGCCAGGTGGAAGCCACCGCCAATCGCATTGCCCACGGCGATTTGACCACCCGCCTGCCGGATGCCCCGTATGACGATGAGATCGGCCGCCTGTGCAAAGCCATCAACCAGATGGCCGAGGACCTGACAAAAACGGAACGGATGAAAAACGAGTTCATCTCCTCTGTCAGCCACGAACTGCGCACTCCGCTGACCAGCATCAAAGGCTGGGTGGAAACCATCGCCAACATCCGTGACCCCGATGACGAAAACTACCGCAAGGGGATTACCATTATCCGCAGTGAGACCGACCGCCTGTATGATATGGTGGAGGAACTGCTGGATTTTTCCCGCCTGCAAAACGGCATCAAGCTGAACTGCGAGGTGCTGGATTTTGTGGCCGAAGCCACCGACGCTGCCCTGTTTGTGGAAGCCCGCATCCGGCAGGAGGGGCTGCACCTTGTGTATGACGAACCGCCGGAGCCGTATCCCGTTTGGGCTGACCCCGCCCGCCTGCGCCAGGTGTTTGTCAACGTATTTGATAACGCCATCAAATATTCGCCGCCGGAAGGAACCATTTTCTTTACTCTGACCCGCACCGCCACCACCGTAACGGCCAGCATCCGGGATCAGGGCCGCGGCATTGCGCCGGATGACCTGCAAAACGTAAAGATGAAATTCTTCAAAGCCAAAAACGCCGTGCGTGGTTCCGGCATCGGCCTGGCGGTGGTGGATGAGATCACCAAAGCACTGGGCGGTACGGCGGATATCACCTCAACGTTGGGGCAGGGTACCACCGTTACCATCACTATGCCCATCTACCACGCTGGGCAGGAACATCTGCACGAGCCGATTTGACCGCAAAAATAAAGGAGAACCCATGCCGCAAGAACAACGTCCAACTGAAAAATTCCGTACCTCTGTGGGCGGCCAGGCCCTGATGGAGGGCATTATGATGCGCGGCCCTGAAAAAATCTGCTGCGCGGTACGCCGCCCGGACGGCACGATTGATCTGAGCTATTCCGATGTGACCACCCACTGGTACAATAAAGTTCCCCTGGTGCGCGGAGTGTGCAATATGGTGGAAAACCTGATGAACGGGTACAAATACCTGATGCACTCCGCCGATATTGCCATGACGGAAGAGGAAAAAGAGGAAGAAAAGCAGAACGAGAGCAAGCTGGACCGCTGGCTGGACGAACACGCCGGCCCCAGGGTACAAAGTGCGCTGATGACCCTTTCCGCCTGCGCAGGTGTAGTGCTGGCAATTTTTCTGTTTACCTTTCTGCCTACGTTCCTGACTGGGCTGGTGGCAAAAGTGATCCCCATGGGGCGCTGGCCGCGGGTCATCTTGGAAGCAGTGCTCAAGTTGGCAATCTTTTTGGGTTACATGTTCCTCTGCACCCGCATGAAGGAAATCCACCGCATGTTCCAGTACCACGGGGCTGAGCACAAAACGATTGCCTGCTATGAGGCAGGTGAGAAATTGACGGTTGCTAACATCCGCAGACATACGCGGTTCCACCCCCGCTGCGGCACCAGTTTTTTGATTCTGGTCATTCTGGTCAGCATTGTGCTGTATGCGGTGCTGCCGTGGAGCGGTACCATGCTGCGCGTGCTGTACAAACTGGCTATGCTGCCGCTGCTGGTGGGCATCTGTTATGAGATTTTGAAGTGGGCAGGGCGTTCCAACTCGCTGCTGGCACGGGCTGTTTCGGTGCCGGGGCTTTGGCTGCAGCACCTGACGACCTTTGAGCCGGAAGATGACATGATTGAAGTGGCCATCGCCGCCGTTACCCCCGTACTGCCCAAAAAGCCGGAGGACGGCCAATGGTAACGCCGCTTGCCCCACAGCAGCTGGCGGGCATTCTGCCGCGCCAGGCTGTGCGCATGGTGCAGGATGCTCTGCAGGCCGCAGGCTGCCCCGATGCTGATTACGACGCCCGCGAACTGCTGCGCATTGCCGCTGGAAAAGATCCGCGCTTGCTGTTTGACCCGCTTACCCGGCCGCAGGCTGAGTGCCTGGCGGAACTGGCGGCTCAGCGCATGCAGCGGGTGCCGCTGCAATACCTGGCAGGGGAGTGGGACTTTCTGGGGTTGACCTTCAAAGTCGGCCCCGGTGTGCTCTGCCCCCGCGCAGACAGCGAGGTGGTGTGCGAAACTGCCATTGAGCTGTTGCAGCAGATGGGAAAACCTAAGCCCCGGGTGCTGGACCTGTGCGCCGGAACTGGCTGCCTGGGCATTGGCATCCGCCATTTTGTGCCAAGTGCCAGCGTGACCTGCGTGGAAAAAAGCCCGCAGGCGCTGCAATACCTGCAAGCCAACGTACATGGCACCGGTGTGCAGGCAAAGGCAGCAGATGTGCTGCAATACTGGCGAGAGCTTATGCCCCAAAGCGTGCAGCTGATCATCTCCAACCCGCCGTACCTGACCGGGGCAGAAATGCAGGCCCTGATGCCGGAGACCGCCCACGAGCCAGCTATGGCGCTGGACGGCGGAACGGATGGGTTGGATTTTTACCGCGCCATTGCCGCCCACTACCGTGATATTGTCTGCCCCGGTGGGTGGCTGGTGTTTGAGATTGGCTGTGCCCAGCGGGCGGATGTGATGGAGATATGCCGCCAAAACGGCTGGCAGCAAGTGCAGGCAAGGAAGGATTACGGCGGCAACGACCGTGTGGTGTACGCCCAACAGGTGAAATAAATCTGATTTTCAACGTTTTGCAGCTGAAATGTGGAAAGCGCGAAGAAAATTTTGAAAAGATGACAACAAATGGTTGTAATTTGTGCCGCGATTGGTTATAATAATACCTGATAAACGCAGGACGACCATTTGGATAGCGGCGCACCTGCCGTACAAAATAAAAACAGCACCGCAGTTGCCTGTGGTGCGTATGGGATACAACGCACGATCGCTCAGATAAGGAGATATAAACTTATGGCAGCAAAAAAGGAAAGTTCATCCAAGCAGCTCCCCACCGGCCCGGCAGGGGATAAAAAGGCAGCGCTGGAGACGGCACTGGCCCAGATCGAAAAGCAGTTTGGCAAAGGCGCCGTGATGAAGCTTGGGACCAACGTTGCCATGCAGGTGGATGCCATTTCCACCGGCAGCCTGGGGTTGGACCTGGCGCTGGGCATCGGCGGCCTGCCACGCGGACGCATCATTGAGGTATATGGGCCGGAATCTTCCGGTAAAACCACCCTGGCCCTGCATGTTCTGGCTGAAGCCCAGAAGCTGGGCGGCGAGGTTGCCTTTATCGACGTTGAGCACGCCCTGGATCCCACCTATGCCCGCGCCCTTGGCGTTGACATTGACAGCCTGCTGGTCAGCCAGCCGGATACCGGCGAGCAGGCCATGGAAATCTGCGAAGCTCTGGTACGCTCCGGCGCGATTGACGCTATTGTTGTGGACTCTGTTGCTGCCATGGTGCCCAAAGCCGAAATTGAAGGCGAAATGGGCGATTCCCACGTTGGCCTGCAGGCCCGCCTGATGAGCCAGGCTCTGCGTAAGCTGACCGGCATCATCGGCAAAACAAACACCGTCTGCATCTTTATTAACCAGCTGCGCGAAAAAGTCGGTGTGATGTACGGCAACCCTGAAGTGACCACCGGCGGCCGCGCCCTGAAATATTATTCCTCTGTACGTATTGATGTGCGCCGCATTGAGGGCCTGAAGGACGCCAGCGGTTCCTTTATCGGCAACCGTACCCGCGCCAAGATCGTCAAGAACAAAGTGGCACCCCCGTTCCGTGAGGCCGAGTTTGACATCATGTTCGGCGAGGGAATCTCCAAACTGGGCGAAATGATCGATCTGGGTGCTAAGCTGGGCATTGTGCAAAAGAGCGGCGCATGGTTCAACTATGGCGATATCCGCCTGGGCCAGGGCCGCGATAACGCCAAGCTCTACCTGAAAGAACACCCCGATGTGGCTGCCGAGATTGAAAAGCAGGTGCGCGAAAATGCGGACCGTCTGCTGGCGGCCGGCAAAAAAGGAACCGTGAAGCCGCTGGAGAAGCCGGCTGTTACCCCCGTTGCTGCTGAAGATGCCCCTGCCGCTCCCATGGCGGATGCACCCAAGACCACCGGCAGCGAGATGGACCTCGACATCATGGTTGACGAATAAGCGATGCCGAAGCTGACACAGGTAAAAGAAACAAAAAGAGGCCGCTATGCGCTGTTCTTTGACGGCGAGTTTGCCTTTTCGCTGGACGAGGACACCTTTGCCATGGCGGGGCTGCATACCGGGGATGAGCTGGAAGAATGGCAGATCCATGACCTGCAGACCAAAAGCGACACCCGCAAGGCTGTGGATAAAGCCATGGACCTGCTGGCCCTGCGGGACCATGCAGCTGGGGAGCTTTATCAAAAGCTCTGCCGCAGCTTTGACCCCCACAGCGCTGCCGCCGCCGTGGCAAAAATGCAGGAGCTGAACCTGCTGGATGACGCTGGTTTTGCCCGCCGCCGTGCGGCGGAGCTGCTGCGCAAGCGCAAGAGCCGCCGTGCAATTCTGGATGATCTGCACGCCAAAGGCATTGACCGCGGCGTGGCCGCCGAAGCGGTGGAAGCTCTGTTTGCCCAAAGCGAGGAGGACGAGGAGGAAAACCCGGAGCTGGCCAATGCCCGCGCACTGGTGGAACGCCACTATGCCGCAAAGCTGGCACAGGGCAAATGGCAGCAGGTAGCTGCCGCTTTGGCACGGCGCGGGTTCTCCCACAGCGTGATCCGCCAGGCATTGGCAGATGCCGAGACAGAAGAAACCGAAGCGTAGCACAAAAAAGTACACACCGCAGGGGCAAAAAATGCTCCTGCGGCATTGTGGTATCAATGCACCGAACGGATAGCTTTGCCTGAATTTTGCCCAAGCAAGCGGCAGAGCCCAACATAACATACTGAAAAGAGAGACAGGAACAACCATACATGAATATTGCAATTATTTCCCTTGGATGCCCCAAAAACCAGGTCGATGCTGATGTATTCTGCCACGCGCTGATCAAGGCGGGCCACCAGACAGTTGCGGACCCCGAACAGGCGGACATTATTATTGTCAACACCTGCGGCTTTATCCAGTCCGCTAAAGAGGAAGCCATTGAAAACATTTTGATGGCCTGCCAGTATAAGCAGCAGAACCCCAACCTGAAGGTGATCGTGACCGGCTGCCTGGCTGAGCGCTATAAAACCCAGATTGTGAGCGAAATGCCGGAAGTGGACGCCGTTGTGGGCATTGGCTCCAACGCCGCTCTGCCCGCCATTGTGGAGCGCCTGACCGCCAACGGCGCGGGCCAGGTGGAAAGCTATGGCCCCAAATGCGATATGGAGCTGGGCGGTGCCCGTGTTATCAGCACGCCGCGCCACTATGCTTACCTGAAAATTGCCGAAGGCTGCAACAACCGCTGCCATTACTGTGCCATCCCGCTCATCCGCGGCCCGCTGCGCAGCCGCCCCATTGACGACTGTGTTGCCGAAGCTCGCTGGCTGGCCGGGGAGGGCGTGAAAGAGCTGATCCTGGTGGCGCAGGACCCCACCGCTTACGGCGAGGACTGGGGCAAACCCGGCGCAGTTTGCGAACTGTTGGATAAGCTGAACACCATTGAGGGCATCCGCTGGATCCGTGTGCTGTACGCCTACCCGGAGCGTATCTCCGATGAATTCATCGCAGCCCTTGTGCGCAACAATAAGGTTGTGCCGTATCTCGATCTGCCCATCCAGCACTGCGATGACGAGGTGCTGAAAAACATGAACCGCCGCGGCGGCCGCAAAGAAATTGAGGATGCCATCCGCCGCCTGCGCGCGGCCATCCCCAACATTACGCTGCGCACCACCCTGATTGCAGGTTTCCCTGGTGAGACCGAGGAACAGTACAGCGAGCTGTGCGACTTTGTCAAAACCGTCAAGTTTGACCGCCTGGGCTGCTTTGCCTATTCCGCCGAGGAAAACACCGTGGCCGCCAAGATGGACAACCAGATTGACGAGGAAGTCAAGCAGCGCCGCGCAGACCACATTATGGAGCTGCAGGCCGAGATCAGCGCGGAAAAGGAAGCAGAAAAGGTCGGCAAGACCTATGAGTGCATCTGCGATGGCGTGGACGATGAAACCGGCATGTACCTGCTGCGCTCCGCAGCAGACTGCCCGGAAATTGATGGCAGCATCATGACCCCGGCAGATACCCCGCTGGAAGCCGGCGCGTTCTATAACGTTACCATCACCGATGCCGATACTTATGATCTTTATGGTTATGCGGAAAGCAAAGTGGAGGAATAAACCATGAATCTGCCTAACAAATTAACGATGATGCGTGTCATCATGGTGCCGTTCTTTATGGTATTTGCTGCCATGAGCCATATGGGCACGCTCCGGTTCAACGCAACGTATGCCTTGATAGCGGGCATTCTGTTTGCTGTGGCCAGCTTTACGGATTTCTTGGATGGCTACCTGGCCCGCAAGAACCACCTGGTAACGGACTTTGGCAAGTTTATGGACCCGCTGGCTGATAAAATGCTCACCACCGCGGCTATTATCTATATGGTGGTGGACGGTGTCTGCTCCCCCGTGGTGCTGGCCATCATCATGTTCCGCGAGTTTGCTGTAGCCGGTGTGCGCATGATTGCGGCAGAGTCCGGTACCGTCATTGCCGCAAACATGTGGGGCAAGGTCAAAACCGTGCTGCAGATGGTCACCATCATCTTCTATTACTTTGCCATGGCGCTCGCCCCGGCGGACGGCGTTGGGGTTATCAGCTTTACCACCCAGGTGCTGTGCTGGGCCGTTGCTGCCGTTACCGCACTTTCCGGCTGCATCTACCTGTGGCAGAATCGTTCCTGCTTTATGCAGGCAAAATGATGCTGCCCCCTTGCAACCGCTTATCAGGGCGGCTATAATAAATCTGAACGGTTTGCAGGTTTAGCCGCGCCGTACCAGCAAAGTTGGGAAAGGAAGTTCCTGTCCATGCAGATTTTTAATACCATGACCCGCAAAAAGGAAGATTTTATCCCGCAGGAGCCGGGCGTTTATCGCATTTACGTCTGCGGCCCTACGGTGTATAACTATATCCATATCGGCAATGCGCGCCCCATGATCGTGTTTGACACGCTGCGCCGCTATCTGGAGTACCTTGGCAACAAGGTGCTGTATGTCTCCAATATCACCGATATTGACGATAAACTGATCAAAAAAGGCCAGGAGAACGGCACCACCATGCAGGAGGTTGCCCGCAAGTTCGAGGCCGAGTACATCAAAGATTCCGAGGGCCTGAACGTTAAGACCCCCACCGTGCGCCCCCGCGCAACCGAGCATATCGGTGAGATCATCAAGATCGTCAAGGACCTGGTCGAATCCGGACATGCTTACGTTGCCCACAACGGCGATGTCTACTTTCGCGTTAAGTCTGATCCCGGTTACGGCAAGCTGAGCCACCTGAACCTGGACGACCTGGAAAGCGGCAACCGCGAACTGCGCAGCCAGATGGATGACGACCTGAAAGAAGACCCCGCAGATTTTGCTGTCTGGAAGGCCGCCAAGCCGGGCGAGCCTTCCTGGAACAGCCCCTGGGGCCAGGGCCGTCCGGGCTGGCACATTGAGTGCAGCGCCATGGCCCGTAAGCACCTGGGCAAGACCATCGACCTGCATGCAGGCGGCCAGGACCTGATCTTCCCCCATCACGAAAACGAGATTGCACAGTCGGAGTGCGCCAACGGCTGCACCTTCAGCCATTACTGGATGCACAACGGCTTTTTGAACATCAACAACCAGAAGATGTCCAAGAGCGCCAACAACTTCTTTACCGTGCGTGAAATTGCCGATAAGTACGGCTATGAGCCGATCCGTTATTTTATGCTCACCGCTGGTTACCGCATGCCGCTGAACTATACGGTGGACCTGATCGAGAGCTGCAAGAACAGCTTGGAGCGCCTGTACACCTGCCGCGATAACCTGGATTTTGCCATCCGCAATGCCCATGGCACTGACACTGCCCTGACTGAAAAGTGCGAAGAAGCACGCAAAAAGTTCAAGACCGCCATGGATGACGACCTGAACACCCCCGATGCTCTGGCCGCCATTTTTGAGTTCGTCAAGGACATCAACACCATGTCCGATGCTGCCGATAAGGCTACGTTGGAAAAGGCCGCCGCCACGTTTGACGAGCTGACCGGTGTGCTGGGCCTGATGTACAACCGCAAGGCCGAGGAAGCCCCCGACGAAGTGAAGCAGCTGGTGGAAGAGCGCGCCGCAGCCAAAAAGGCCAAGGACTTTGCCCGCGCCGATGCTCTGCGCGCCAAAATCACTGAGCTGGGCTGGAATGTGATGGACACCGCCAAGGGTCCGCAGCTGACCAAGCTATAATTATTACTGCACAATCACGGCAAAACAAAGGAATTGGAAACAGGGAAGCATCTGCCTCTGCTTCCAGTTCCTTATTTTATTGCAGCGGCAAATACGCTGCATTATCTGGAGAGTTCAGAATGACAAATACCAGAACCAAACAGGAAGAGCGAACGCTGTATATTATATTGGCCGCAGCGCTTGCCGCGCGCCTGCTGCTGGCCCTTGTTACTGAAGGCTACACCTATGATATGAGCTGTTTTGTGGCCTGGGGGGATAAGCTGGCCAGCGAAGGTCCCGCGGCCTTTTACAGCGCCGATTATTTTGCGGATTACCCGCCCGGCTACATCCTTGTGCTGGGGCTGGTCAGCCTGGTGCGCAAGGCGCTCCAACTGAGCTATGAATCCCGCTGGACCTATTTTTTGCTGGCACTGATCCCCGCAATCTGTGATTGTGCCGCCGTGGTGCTGCTGGACCATATCAGCCGCCGGTATATGGGGCAGGGCAGGGCACAGCGCTGCCTGGTGCTGTTTGCGGCGTTCTGCCCGCTGACCTTGTTTGATACCGGCATCTGGAAGCAGATCGATGGGGCTTTTGCGCTGCCGCTGCTGCTCTGCTTCTGGCTGCTGGAAGAGCGCCGCTACCTGCTCGCTGCGGTGCTGTACGGCGTGGCGCTGGCCATCAAGCCGCAGGCACTGTTGGCTGGGCCGGTGCTGGCCGTCTGCTTTTTGGTGGCTATTGCGGATGCCGTGCGGGATGGCAAAAGCCCGCTGAAATCGGTAGGTCAGATTTTTGGTGGTGCTGCGCTGGCTTTGCTGCCGCCGCTGCTGGCGGGCCTGCCGTTTTACGGGGCAAAAAATCTGGTGCCGTCCTTGATCGATAAGTACATCACCACGGCGTCTGGCTACCAGTATGCCACCATCAATGCGTTCAACTGGTTTGCAGCGCTGGGCGGCAACTGGCAGGCGCTGGATGCTTGCCCGGTGTTTAACCTGAGCTGGAAAGTGCTGGGCATTTTCAACATCGCTGTTATCACGGTGCTGCTTGTGGTGCTGGCGGTCATCAGCTGGCGGGCGGGGCGGTTTTCCCCGCTGCTGCTGGCAGCGTTTTACACGGTGGGGATTTTTACCTTTGCCCATTGCATGCACGAGCGTTACCTGGTGCTGGGCATGCTGCTGGTACTGCTTGCTGCGGCGCGCTGGAATGACATCCGTCTGTATGGCGCCGGGTTTGGTCTGTCGATAACGGGCTTCTTGAATCTGGAAACTGTGTATACCCTGGTAGGCAGCGATGACGAGTGGCTCAGCAGCGATACCAGCCGCGAGTTTGCCATGGCAGTCGGTTTTGCCGAAACGGCAGCCTTTGTGCTGCTGGCTTTCACCGCGTGGGCCATCTGCCGCCATGGAGCGATTTCTCCACTGGCAAAAGTGGAAACCATCGAAAAGGATAAAACAAAAACAGTGCAGAAAAAGCTGGAACTGTGCACCCTGCGCATTGATCCGCAGCCTGCCTGGACGGCTAAAGAGAAGAAAGCCTTGGCAACGCTGACGTTGATCGTTGCTGTGGTGAGCTTTGCCTACCTTGGCAGCATGAAAGCACCGCAGAACCCTGTGGATGCTACGGACAGCACGGCAACCATCGACTTTACCCCACAGCAGGACGCGATGGAAATCTGGGTGTACCCCGGCATTTCCACCGGCGGCAGCCTGCGCATCACGGATGCAGCGGGCAATGAGCTGTACCGGAAGGAACTGAGCTATGCAACGCCGTTCTGCTGGACCAAAACGGCCATCACGGCTCCGGCAGGGCAGACCCTGACCGCAACGATTGAAAATGCGCAGATGTTTGAACTGGCCCTGCGGGATGCCACCGGTGCGCTGGTGCCGGTAACGGGCGGCGATGCCCTGTTTGATGAGCAGAGCGAAGTGCCAGATACCATCAGCCAGCTGAACAGCATGTATTTCGATGAAATCTATCATGGCCGTACTGGGTACGAAATGCTGCACCGCATGACGGCATACGAAACCACCCACCCGCCGCTGGGCAAAGATTTTATCATGCTGGGCATTGCTATTTTTGGAATGACAGCCTTTGGCTGGCGCTGTGCCGGAACGCTGTTCGGCGTGATGCTGGTGCCGCTGATGTGGTGCTTTGCCCGCCGTCTGACCCACAAACGCTGGGCCGGGGCCATGGCAGGTGCGCTGATTGCCGCTGGGTTCATGCGATTTTCCCAAAGCCGCATTGCCACAATCGATATTTACGGTACGTTCTTTATCCTGTTAGGCGCATATTTTATGGTATGGTATTGCCAGAGCGTGCTGCAAAACGGCGTAAACGGCTCGCTGCTGCCCATGACGCTGGGCGGCGTGGCATTTGGGCTTGGGTGTGCATCCAAGTGGACCGGAATTTATGCCGGGGCAGGGCTTGCGGTATTGTACCTGGGTGTGCTGTATGCCCGCTGGAAGCAAAAACAGCCGGGTTTCTGGAAAGAATTCCGGATGGCTGCTGTGGGCGGTGTGGCGTTTTACATCGTTGTGCCGTTCCTGATCTATCTTGCATCCTACCTGCCTTATTGGTGGAAAGACCCTACCTTTGGTTTGCGGGATTGGTGGGATTGCCAAACCTACATGTACTGGTACCATTCCACCCTGAAAGCAACCCACCCGTTTGAAAGCCGCTGGTACACCTGGCTGCTGGACCTGCGCCCAGTGTGGTATTACAAAAATTCTTACCTGGAAGCTGGGCTTCAGGGCAGCATTGCGGGTTTTTATAACCCGGTCATTTGCTGGGCGGGGCTGTTCTGCATTTTGCTGCTGCTGTGGCGCCAGGTTTCGGCTCGCGGCACGGCAAAGGGAGCGGGCGTTCTGATCTTGTACGCCAGCCAGCTGCTTTCCTGGATGCTGGTATCGCGCTGCACTTTCATGTACCATTACTTCCCCAGCTCGGTCTTTGCGTTGACGGCCATTGTGCTGGTTTTAACGCAGATGAAGCGGCAGGACCGCGCCAAAAAGATTGGCGCGGGGCTGTGCATTGCGGCGCTGGTGTGCTTTGCCTGGTTCTATCCCGTTCTGTCCGGCTTGCCCGTGCCGACCCTGTGGGCGCAGAGCACCAAGATTTTGCCGAGTTACGGGTTCTATTAAGGCAGTTACGGGGAGTCTTTTCGGCCTTTTTGAAAAAAGGCCTGGCGAAAAACTTTAATTATTTTCACTAAGGCAACACCGCACAATTCCCGCCTGACGGCTTAAGCACCGCTCCGGCGGCT
>ERZ1106929.2340-NODE-2340-length-13076-cov-6.984410_pt1 | contig 13076 bp, 12 predicted proteins | sample MGYA00403662_ERZ1106929 | MGnify/ENA primary metagenome ERZ1106929 (study PRJEB35170, sample SAMEA104062442) | human gut metagenome | biome: human gut; feature: human-associated habitat; material: faeces | place: Denmark | collected 2013-02-20 ... | reverse complement strand
CTCCGCCGGTATGCTGTGTACTGTTAGGGAGGGATCGGTTTGCAGATTGTGATCAATGCTTTGGTCCAGGGCATCATGTATATCCTGGCGGCGCTGGGATTTGCTTTTATCTTCAATATGCTGGGTACTATCAATCTGGCCCACGGCGCACTGTACATGGTGGGCGCATACCTTTGTTACTATCTGTGTGCCATGGCAGGAATGAATAACTGGCTGGCGCTAGTGGTGGCTGCTGTTGTGCTGGCCGCTGTCGGCCTATTGCTGGAGCGGATTATGTTCCGGCCTTTTATGGCCGATTTTGACCGGATTATCATGATTGGTGTAGCCCTGATGACCATCGGCCAGACGATCGCCAATGTGCTCACCGGCAGTCAGGCGCTGGTCATCCCAGCCTATGCCACCGGGAGCGTGTCTTTGTTGGGCGTGCCTATCAGCAACGAACGGCTGCTTACTTTTGGTATTGGGCTGGTCCTGTTGCTCATCACTTTATATATCGTCAATCGTACAGCCTTGGGACGTCAGATGGAAGCTGTGGCCCAGGACCGGCTGGGGGCCGCGTTGCAAGGAATCAATATCAACCGAGTGTCCGCTACGGTATGTGCCATTGGGTGCGCCTTGGCCGCTGTGGCCGGTTGCTTTATGGGTGCCTATCAGGGCTTGAGCGCAAATATGGGCGACACTATGAACCTGCGGATTCTAATGCTGGTTATGCTGGCGGGTGCCGGTTCTATGAATGGCATCATTATCACTGGCACTGTTATGGGCTTTTTGGACTGCGTGTGTCCCATCCTGTTCCAGGGGAATGCTGGGTCCGCCGTTCCCATCGCTATTGTGGTCATTCTGTTGCTGATTAAGCCCAAGGGCTTCTTTGGCCATGAGATGGCATAAGGAGGGGAAGCGGCAATGAAACAAAATCAGAGAATAACCAAGGTGATCCCCTTTGCGGTGATTTTGCTGGCTTTCTTACTCATGCCTATTTTGGGGCTGAACAGCCGCTCTTGGATCAACCTGTTTATCACGATTGTTATTAATATTGTAGTGGCGTGTAGCTTACGTGTTATCACGTTATCCGGTAACATTTCGTTTGCACATGGCGCATTTATGGGTGTAGGCGCCTACACGGCGGGGATGCTGGGTGTTTACCTCAACTGGCCCATCTGGCTGACCATCCCCTTGGGAGCCGTCCTGGCCACCGTTACGGGAATCATTACTGGCTGGCCGTTTGCCCGGCTCAAGACGATCTATTTCTGCATGGGCACCATGTTTATGGGGCAGGCTATTGTGCTGCTGATTTCCTCTTGGGATCTGGCCGGCGGCGCAATGGCGTTGCGGGGAATTCCGTCTTTGAGTAGTGCCCTGGGCGGTTTGGCGGATGCCCTGGGCGGTGAGGTCAAGAGCTATCAACTGGTATTCTATCTGATCCTCATTGTGGCACTGATTTGCCTGCTGATTATGTATCGGTTTGAGCACTCCCGTATCGGCACTACTCTGCGGGCTTTGGCGCAGAGCGAGGATGTGGCCGCCTCCATCGGTGTCAATCCCACGTTCTACCGCCTGCTTGCTATGGGCGTGGGGTGCTTCTTCGCCGGACTGATGGGAGGATTCCAGGCCCACTACCTAACTACATTGTCCTATAATTCCTTTAGTATGAACTTGACCTTGTGGCTTATTATGTATATGATGATCGGCGGTAAAAATACGTTCATCGGTCCTATCATTGGCGCTATTGTGGTCAGTTTTGTGGAGAACATCGCGAACCTGCTTACCAGCTTGAGCGGAAGCAGCACGAATGAGGCATTTGTGGCGTTTAGCCGCTGGCTAGGTACCAATGCAACCTATACGCCCTTCCTCACCGCAGCTGTGTTGTTGCTTGTGGCCTACCTGCTGCCCAATGGCTTGGCCGGTATCCCGGGCAGTATCCGTGCAGCCAGGGAAAAGCGCGCGGAAAAGAAGGAGATCGCGGACATGATGAAGGGAGGCGAACCGAAATGAGGCTGCTGGAAACCTCTGGCCTGACCAAACGCTTTGGCGGGCTGACTGTCATGAACGACCTGGACTTCTTCATTGAAGAGGGGGAAATCAAGGGATTCCTGGGGCCAAACGGCGCGGGAAAGTCCACCTTCTTCAACCTCATCACCGGCGTCCACACCCCCACCAGCGGGCATATCATCTACGGCGGCAAGGACATCACTAAGGCCAAGCCCCATCAGGTGGCCAAGATGGGCATTGGGCGCACCTTCCAGCTCAATCCCCTGTTCGGCGACTTCACGGTGTTTGAAAATGTCACCGCCGCCTATCACATGCGGCCTCATTCCACCATCGGCCAGGTGTTTTTCAACACCAAGACCTATCAGGAGAATGAAAAGTACATCGCCAAGTCCGCCGACGAAATTTTGGAGTTTTTGGGCCTGAGCCATGTGCGCAACGAGTTGGCCAAAAACCTGCCTCACGGGTACCAGAAGATTTTAGGTGTGGCCCGGGCATTGGCCACCAAGCCCAAGCTGCTGCTGCTGGACGAGCCGTTAGGCGGCATGAATCCGGAGGAGATCGCGTTCTCTATCAAGGCCATTTCCAACATGCGGGATAAGGGCATCACCGTGCTTGTGGTGGAGCACAACATGCAGATTTTGGATATCCTGGACAGCGTCACCGTGATCAGCTTCGGTGAAAAGATCTTCGAGGGTACGCCTGAGGGGATGCGTCAGGACCCAACGGTGATCAAGACCTATTTCGGAGGTGCGGTATGAGCAATATTCTGGAAATCCGAAATCTAAAGGTCATGTTTGGCAAGTCCATTGCCATCCACGACGTGAGCCTGAAGGTGCCCGAGGGGGGCATCGTCACCCTGATCGGTTCCAACGGCGCAGGTAAGTCCACCACGCTGAACGCAGCGCTGGGTATCGTGAAAAAGACCCAAGGCACTGTCACTTTCAATGGTCAGGATATCACCAACACCCCCACCCAAAACATCGTGCAGCAGGGGCTGGTACTGGTGCCCGAGGGGCGGCATCTGTTCCCCTACCTGTCGGTGTATAAGAACCTGATTCTTGGTGCCACCCAGCGCAAGGATAAAGAGGGCATCCAGGCCGACTTGGAGTACGTCTACGAGCTGTTCCCCATTCTGAAGGACCGGGCCAAGCAGAAGGCGGGCACCTTGTCCGGCGGCCAGCAGCAGATGGTGGCGATTGCCCGAGGGATGATGGCAAACCCCAAGCTGCTGTGTCTGGACGAGCCCTCCTTGGGGCTGGCCCCGGCGGTCATCGAGGACATCGGGGAGAAGATCCGGGACATCCGCAAGAAGCGGGGCACTAGCATCCTGCTGGTGGAGCAGAACGTCCACTTGGCTTTCGGCACCGCCGACTATTGCTACACCCTTCAGGTGGGCAATGTGGTGGCGGAGGGCTCCGTGGAGGAGATCCGTAACAACGACGTGGTCAAGAAAGCATACTTCGGCGGGGAATAAAGGGCAATCCAGAACATTTGTCAGGTCCCATCAAAAGGATCTTTGACCGGCAACAGGGCCTCATCACAATTGTGATGAGGCCCTGTCTGCGTTGTGAGGCAGTAGATCAGCGTTCTTGTAAAATTTTTGTATTGCAATATGGAAACACTCCCATCAACTTACTGTTGCGGCTGTGCCACAAATATGCTATAATCGACTCAGCTAAGCCAGAAGGGGCGCGGGTGCTGCGGCCCTCCTACACAACAAGCCGTAAGAGAAAGGCGGGGGGGATCCATGGATCATGCATCATTGATGAGCGCCTTGGAGCATATCCGGGGCAGCCTGGAGCGGGGGAGCGTGGAAGAGGCGCTGGCCCTGCTGGACGAGTTGTCTGCCCGGGCGGAGGAAAGCGTGGATTTTCAGCAGGTGGTGGACAGCCTGCTGGACGGCATGTACATTACGGACCAGGACGCAGTCACCCGATACGTTAACCCCGCTTACTGCAAGCATATGGGCATTATGCCCCAGGAGGTGCTGGGGCGCAGCGTGACCGAGATCGCCAAGGAGGGCGCCCTGTTTCAGAAGTCCGTATCTGAAGACGTGATTAAGCTGGGGCGGAACGTCACAGGGACCGGCATCACCCAGGACGGCCGCGGTCGGTCCGTGCCTACCTATGTCACCGGCGTACCTATTTTTGACGAGCAGGGCCGTGTGAAGAACGTGGCGGTGTCTGTATTTGACACCGACGCCCTCATGTACCGGGTTACCGAGTTTCGCAAAACCGTCCATGTGGAGCAGGCGGTGAAGATCTTGGACCGGGTAAACGAGCATGAGGTGAGCGTGATGGTGGGGGAAGCCCCCGCCATTCGGGAGATCCGCCGCACCATTGCCCGGGCCGCTCCCACCGATGTCACCATCCTCATTACTGGGGAGAGCGGCGTGGGCAAGGAGGTCATCGCAGACCGCATCTACTACGCCTCTGACCGCCAGGGCAAGCCCTTTGTGAAGGTCAACTGTACCGCCATCCCAGCCAACCTGCTGGAGTCGGAGCTGTTCGGCTATGAGAAGGGGGCCTTTACTGGGGCGCTGAATCAGGGCAAGGCGGGCCTGTTCGAGCTGGCCAACTCGGGTACCATCCTGTTGGACGAGATTGGGGATCTGCCCTATGAGCTTCAGACGAAGCTGCTGAGGGTGCTCCAGCAGAAGGAGGTCATGCGGCTGGGGGGAACCAAGCCAATCAGTTTGGATGTGCGTGTGATTGCCGCCACCAACGCGGACCTGAAAAAGAAGATGCAGGAGGGTTCCTTCCGGGAGGACCTCTACTACCGATTGTCCACCATCCCTATCTATGTCCCGCCCCTGCGCGAGAGGCCGGAGGATATCCTCAAGCTGGTCAAGCACTACTTCTTTGAATACTGCACCAAGCACGCCCACACCATCACCGTCCCCGACGAGACCCTGGCGGTGTTCCAGAGCTACTCCTGGCCAGGCAACGTCCGGGAGTTGCAGAACGTCATTGAGTACATGGTGATCTGCTGTGAGGGCAACGTCCTCCAGCCGTCGGTACTGGCCGACTATCTGGGCATGGACAGCCAGAGCATCGCCTTGCATCCTGCCAGCTTGAAAGCGGCGCTGGACGACTATGAGAGGTCCCTGATTGCCCGGGCTTTAGAAGAACACGGCGGGGTGCGCAAGGCGGCCCACGCCCTGGGGGTGGATCCGTCCACCATTTCACGAAAGGCGAAAAAGTACGGCCTGGAGGTGGGCGAAGGAATCGGATAGAAAAGTTGGCACGAAATATGCATCTTAATCGGAACAGAGAACAATGGAAGCAAACGGACACTGAACTGATATGGATAAAGGAGCGAGTCAACATGTCTTTCCAAGTACCTACTTATGACTTGACCGGCAAGGTGGCCATTATCACCGGCTCTACCCGGGGAATTGGCAACGCCATCGCCAAGACGATGGCCCACTACGGCGCTGCGGTGGTCATCACCGGGCGCAAGCAGGATGCCTGCGACGCCGTAGCCGCTGAGATCGAGGCCCACGGCGGCAAGGCCCTGGGCGTGGCCACTGACGTGACCTCCCCCGAGGCCCGGGAAAACCTGGTGAAAAAGACCGTGGAAAAGTTTGGCCGGGTGGATATCCTGGTGAACAACGCCGGCACCGGCGGCCAGCCCAAGAAGATGGTGGACATGGACGAAGAGTACTTCGACCACTATGTCCAGGCCGACTACAAGGCCCTGTACTTCATGAGCCAGGCCGTGGCCCGCCAGATGGCGGAGCAGGGCTGCGAGAAGGGGACCCACCCCTACCGCATCATCAATCTGTCCTCTGCCGCCGGAATCAAGAGCCCCATCGGCGATACCGTGTACGGCTCCCTGAAAGCCGCTGTCACCCATCTCAGCCGCATCATGGCCAACGAGCTGGCCCGCTATGGCGTCACGGTCAACGCCGTGGCCCCCGGTTATGTGCTCACCGATATGACCAAGGACGTGATGGCGGACGAGAAGAATGTGGCTGCCGTTACCCGTATGATCTCTCTGCGCCGCTATGCCCAGCCCGAAGAGATCGCTGGCGTCATTAACTTCCTGGCCTCCCCTGCAGGCGGCTACATCACGGGTCAGCTCATCCCCGTGGACGGAGGCATGACGATTAACTGACAAGCCCGGCAGGGATTCATGCCTGCAAGAGCCTGTTGCAGGTTGGAAACCCCGTTGTAAAAACACAACAAATAGGACAAACCCCTGAAACTGCCTGAATGTTTGGGGCGGAAACGGCTTGCGTTGCATTTGTGCAACCTAGCCTCTGTACATGTATTTCTGCCGCAGGCCAAAGCGGCTGAAATTTGGGCCCGTGATCAAAAAAATTTTTGATGTGCGGGAGTGCTAAAAGAATATGGAGGAAATCAAAATGGCGAAAAACTGTGTTGGCACCTATGAGCAGTACAAAGAGCGCCTGCTGAAGATGAAGCCCAACGTTTACCTGCATGGCAAGAAGCTGGACCGTTCCAACGGTAAGGAGGGCGCGGAGCGCGACCTGGCCGATTGGATCGTGGGCGGCACTTATGTCATGAAGCAGTGCTATGACACCGCCAACGACCCCCGTTACGCCGACGTGTGCACCGTCACGAGCCACCTGACCGGCAACACCATCAACCGTTCCACCCATATCCACCACTCCAAGGAGGACCTGCTGAAGAAGCAGCTGATGACCCGCCTGATCTGCCACCGTGTGGGCGGCTGCATGCAGCGCTGCATGGGTACCGACGCCATGAACGCCCTGTACTCCGTCACCTACGACTGCGACCAGGCCTGCGGCACTGAGTACCACAGCCGCCTGCTCAAGTACATCGCCTACTGCCAGGAGAACGACCTGGTGTGCAACTGCGCCCAGACCGATGTGAAGGGTTCCCGCAACCCCAAGTATAAGCGCGCCCATATGCAGCCCGACCCCGATCAGTTTTTCCACGTGGTGGAGACTGACGTGGACGGCATCGGCATCGACGGCAAGCCCACCAAGGGCATCATCGTCCGCGGCGCCAAGATCTGCAACTCCAACGCCCCCTATGTGGACGAGATCATCGTCAACCCCACCAAGTTCATGAGTCCCGACGACTCCGACTACGCCGTGGCTTTCGCCCTGCCCGCCGACTGGGACGGCATCAAGCTGATGGCTCTGCCCGGCCAGCATCACAAGCGCAAGCACATCGACGCCCCCTGGGCGCACATCGGCGACGTGGAGTCCCTGACCATCTTCGACGACTGCTTTGTGCCCTATGACCGTGTGTTTATGTGCGGCCGGGACAACGAGGGAGTGTGCCGCTACGCCGGCTATCTGGCTCTGATGTTCGCCCATTATCACCGTCACTCCTACACCGGCTGCAAGACTGCCGTGTCCGAGGTCATCGCTTCCCAGGCCGCCCTGGTGGCCGATGTGAACGACATCGCCAAGGAGTCCCATGTCCGCTCCAAGCTGTGCGACATCATCCAGACCGCTGAGCTGGTATTTGCCGCCGGTGAGGCCTCTGCCCACCACGCCGTGGAGTTCCCCTCCGGCCAGTGGGTGCCCGATGAGATCCTCACCAACGCCGGCCGTCGTCTGGCGGGCCACAACATCTATCACGAGTACGAGATCCTGGCCGACCTGACCGGCGGCGTGTGCGCCTCCCTGCCTACGGAGGAGAGCTTCTACGCCCCCGAGACCGCCGAGCTGTGCAACAAGTACATCCGCCGCAACCCCGCCTACACGGCTGAGGAGACCCACCGTGTCATGCGGATGATGGAGGATAAGCTGTGCGACGCCTTCGAGGGCGCCCAGGCAGTGGCCGGCGTGCACGGCGGCGGCTCCCCCTTGATGGAGGAGATCACCCTGATGAGCCGCTACGACCTGGAGGAACTCAAGAAGATCGCCAAATATCTGGCTGGCCTGCCCGGCTACGACGAGTGCCCCCGGTACGAGCGCAGCGCTCACACCGCCACTCCCCGCGCCATGCTGGCCAAGTTCGACGCCGCCAAGGCCGCTAAGGAGAGCAAGTAATTCCGTTAAGATAATATCTCCCCGCAGGGGCGGGTTTCTCCGTCCCTGCGGGCCAAGCGTAGAACCGGTTTCAATTTAATTGAGATGGCTGCCGCCGTCGAAGACTGAATACCATTTTCTATGTTTGGACCCTTGATTATGCGTGTAAAACCGATTTCTGGTTTTTACATAGACCTCAAGAAGTCTGAAAAATATAGTAAAGTGGAGGAATGTAACATGTCTACCAATTGTGTTGGCACCTACGAGCAGTACAAAGAGCGCCTGCTGAAGATGAAGCCCAACGTCTATCTGCACGGGCAGAAGATCGACCGCTCCAACGGCAAGCAGGGCGCGGAGCGTGACCTGGCCGACTGGATCCAGGGCGGCACCTATGTCATGAAGCAGTGCTACGACACTGCCAACGATCCGGCCTACGCCGACGTCTGCCTGGCCGAGTCCAAGATCCCCGGCATGGAGGGTAAGATCGTCAACCGCTGCACCCACATCCACGGCTCCAAGGAGGACCTGCTGAAGAAGCAGCTGATGACCCGCCTGATCTGCCACCGTGTGGGCGGCTGCATGCAGCGCTGCATGGGTACCGACGCCATGAACGCCCTGTACTCCGTCACCTACGACTGCGACCAGGCCTGCGGCACTGAGTACCACAGCCGCCTGCTCAAGTACATCGCCTACTGCCAGGAGAACGACCTGGTGTGCAACTGCGCCCAGACCGATGTGAAGGGTTCCCGCAACCCCAAGTATAAGCGCGCCCATATGCAGCCCGACCCCGATCAGTTTTTCCACGTGGTGGAGACTGACGTGGACGGCATCGGCATCGACGGCAAGCCCACCAAGGGCATCATCGTCCGCGGCGCCAAGATCTGCAACTCCAACGCCCCCTATGTGGACGAGATCATCGTCAACCCCACCAAGTTCATGAGTCCCGACGACTCCGACTACGCCGTGGCTTTCGCCCTGCCCGCCGACTGGGACGGCATCAAGCTGATGGCTCTGCCCGGCCAGCATCACAAGCGCAAGCACATCGACGCCCCCTGGGCGCACATCGGCGACGTGGAGTCCCTGACCATCTTCGACGACTGCTTTGTGCCCTATGACCGTGTGTTTATGTGCGGCCGGGACAACGAGGGAGTGTGCCGCTACGCCGGCTATCTGGCTCTGATGTTCGCCCATTATCACCGTCACTCCTACACCGGCTGCAAGACTGCCGTGTCCGAGGTCATCGCTTCCCAGGCCGCCCTGGTGGCCGATGTGAACGACATCGCCAAGGAGTCCCATGTCCGCTCCAAGCTGTGCGACATCATCCAGACCGCTGAGCTGGTATTTGCCGCCGGTGAGGCCTCTGCCCACCACGCCGTGGAGTTCCCCTCCGGCCAGTGGGTGCCCGATGAGATCCTCACCAACGCCGGCCGTCGTCTGGCGGGCCACAACATCTATCACGAGTACGAGATCCTGGCCGACCTGACCGGCGGCGTGTGCGCCTCCCTGCCTACGGAGGAGAGCTTCTACGCCCCCGAGACCGCCGAGCTGTGCAACAAGTACATCCGCCGCAACCCCGCCTACACGGCTGAGGAGACCCACCGTGTCATGCGGATGATGGAGGATAAGCTGTGCGACGCCTTCGAGGGCGCCCAGGCGGTGGCCGGCGTGCACGGCGGCGGCTCTCCCTTGATGGAGGAGATCACCCTGATGAGCCGCTACAACCTGGAGGAGCTGAAGAAGATCGCCAAGTACCTGGCCGGCCTGCCCGGTTACGAGACCTGCCCCCGGTACGAGCGCGAGACCGCCACTCCCCGCGCCATGCTGGCCAAGTTCGACGCTGCCAAGGCCGCTGCGGCGAAGAAGTAAGAGTGTTTTATCTACCCCCTGTGCCCGCTGCGGCGCAGGGGGTAGGTCCCCATCCAAAACCCGTTTCCAAGAATACCAGATATAGGAGTGATTTGAGACAATGGCTCACCTGAACCGGAAAATCGGCATCCCCTCCTTTGACATGACCGGCAAGACCGCCATCATCACCGGCGGCACCCAGGGCCTGGGCTTCGGTATGGCCTGCGCGCTGGCCGCTTACGGCGCCAACGTGGTCATCACCGCCCGCACCGCCTCTAAGGTGGAGGACGCCGTGGCCGACCTCAATGAGAACTATTGCAAAGGCGGCCGGGCGTTCGGCATCCCCGCCGACTCCAGCAAGCTGGAGAACGTGAAGATGGTCATTGACAAGACCGTGGAGGAGTTCGGCTCCCTGGACATCCTCATCAACAACGCCGGCATCTCCGGCCCCACCGCCCTGGTGGTGGAGAACCGCGAGGGCCGCAAGGAATATACCCCCGAGGACTTTTCCAAGGTGCTGGCCACCAACCTCACCGGCACCTTCATGTTCTGCCAGGAGGCCGCCCGCCAAATGATCAAGCAGAACGCCACCAACGGCAAGAAGGGCGGCAAGATCATCATCACCGCCTCCGTGGGCGGCTTCATCGGCGGCAAGGGCGTGGTGGGCTACGGCGCGTCCAAGGCCGGCTGCCTGTCCCTGGCCCGCACCCTGGCCAACAACTTCGGCCGGGAGAACATCACCGTTAACTGCATCTGCCCGGGCTATGTGGTTACCCCCCTGAACGAGGAGTTCTTCATCGACAAGGACGGCAATCCCACCGACTACTACAAGCAGCAGTCCAAGGCCACCTCCGTCCGCCGTCTGGGCACCATCGAAGAGATCGCCGGCCCCGTGCTGGCCATGTGCTCCGACTCCTTCAACTACATGACCGGCACCTACCTGCTGTGCGACGGCGGCCAGTCCATCCCCGCGGAATAATCAGACCACCTCATGCTTTCCCTGGTGGGAAAATCTTCGAAAATGATAGAAAAGGAGTCTGATTCCCATGGAGTTTGAAAACATCATCTACAAGGTGGATGGTGGCATCGCCACCATCCAGCTCAACCGTCCCAAGGCCCTCAACGCCCTGAACAGCGACATCAACCATGACATCATGGAGGCCATCAAGCTGGTCCAGGCGGACGACAGCGTCCGGGTACTCATCATGACCGGCTCTGAGCGGGCCTTCGCCGCCGGCGCCGACGTCAAGGAGATGGCCGAGGCCAACCCCCGCTACGCCCGGCAGTTCTGCGGCCTGGCTATCGAGATCAACAACATCCTGGAGTCCCTGCCCATCCCCACCATCGCGGCTGTGGGCGGCTTTGCCTTCGGCGGCGGGTGCGAGATGACCCTGGCCTGCGACTTCCGGGTGGGCGGCCCCCGCACCACCCTGTCCTTCCCCGAGGTGGGGCTGGGCATCATCCCCGGCGCCAACGGCTGCGCCCGGGCCACCGCCATCGTGGGCCCCGCCAAGGCCAAGCAGCTGGTGATGCTCACCGAGATGATTCCAGGCAAGCAGGCCTATGACCTGGGGCTGCTCAACTGGTTCGTGGAGGGCGACGCCGCCCTGAACGCCGCGGCCAGGGACGCCAAGGGCGCCGTCAAGGCCGCCAAGATGGACGGCGTGGAGGAGAAGATCGCCGCGGCCAAGGCCGCTGCCAAGACCGCCGAGGCCGCCGCGGCCAAGGCGGAGTACGAGGCCATCTACGCCAAGGCCGTGGATGTGGCCAAGCAGCTCATGGGCAAGCCCGCCTGCGCCCTGGCCGCCGCCAAGGCCGCCATCAACAAGGCCGCCATCGAGACCGTGGCCGCCGGCAAGGCCACCGAGACCACCGAGTTCACCCTCCTGTTCGACACCCACGATCAGAAGGAAGGCATGGCGGCGATGATTGAAAAGCGCAGCCCTGTCTTTACGAATAACTGAGAGGGAAAGGCCTGGGCTGACATGCAGGGCCATGCTTTCCGTGAGCGGAAAGCGAGCCGCGCCGGATGGCGCGCCAAATTCGCAGCGAAGCGGAGAATTTCACAGGCGGGATTCAATCCCGCCGTTGTGGATGGAATGGGTTCCCGCAAAGTCCTGACTTTGCGGGGCGGCATGGCGGCAATGACCGAAAAGCGCAGCCCTCTTTTCACCAACAAGTGAAAACTTACTGAACATTTTCATAAAGGAGTTTGATCAACATGGCTATCAAGACGATCGGCGTCCTGGGCGCCGGCCAGATGGGTTCCGGTATTGCTCAGATCGCCGCCTCCAAGGGCTACAAGGTGGTCCTGCGGGACATCAAGCAGGAGTTCTGCGACAACGCCCTGGCCAAGATGCGCGCCGGCCTGGAGAAGCGTGTGGCCGCCGGTAAAACCACCCAGGAGGCCGTGGAGGCCACCATGGCCAACATCAGCACCACCGTGGAGCTGTCCGGCGTGAAGGACTGCGATATGGTTATCGAGGCCGCCCCCGAGATCCTGGACCTGAAGCGCTCCACCTTCAAGGAGCTGGGCGAGATCGTCCGGGACGACTGCATCCTGTGCACCAACACTTCCTCCATGTCCATCACCGAGATCATGAGCCAGTGCAAGAACCCCGAGCGCTGCGCGGGTATGCACTTCTTCTTCCCGGTCATGGCGATGAAGCTGGTGGAGGTCATCCGTGGCCAGAAGACTGCCGACGCTACCGTGGCCGCTGTGTACGAGGTGGCCCAGGGCATGGGCAAGACCGCCGTGGAGTGCAAGACCGACACCCCGGGCTTCATCGTCAACCGCTGCCTGTTCGCCTTCATGCTGGAGGCCATTCACTGCTATGAAGAGGGCGTGGCCTCTGTGGACGACATCGACACCGCCATCAAGCTGGGCCTGAACCACCCCATGGGCCCCTTCGAGATGATGGATATGTCCGGCCTGGATACCTTCCCCCATGTCACCGAGACCCTGGAGTCCCTGCCTGTGACCACTTGGAAGTGCCCAGAGTCCGTTAAGAAGCTGGTGGCTGAGGGCAAGTTCGGCCGCAAGTCCGGTGAGGGCTGGCACAAGTATAACTAAAGAAGTCGGCTCAGATCGGCTTTGGCACATACAAGTCCAGCAAAAGGCTGGAACCTATGTCCAAAGGTGTTATGTCTTTGGGCCTCCTTCTGGTCTGCGCCAGAAGGAGAACAAATCATTGATTGAAAGGACTGTCTGAGATGAATGTAAAGGACATCAAGACCATCGGCATGTATGGCGCAGGCACCATCGGCG
>ERZ1106929.2321-NODE-2321-length-13146-cov-6.813307_pt1 | contig 13146 bp, 7 predicted proteins | sample MGYA00403662_ERZ1106929 | MGnify/ENA primary metagenome ERZ1106929 (study PRJEB35170, sample SAMEA104062442) | human gut metagenome | biome: human gut; feature: human-associated habitat; material: faeces | place: Denmark | collected 2013-02-20 ... | reverse complement strand
ATACCCGGCATCCGTAGGGGCGGCCTTTATGGCCGCCCGCGGGCGGGGACAAGCCCCGCCCCTACGTGATGCGCCTTTCTTTGCAGGGGCCGTCGGGCAGATCGCGGGCGGGGACAAGCCCCGCCCCTACGTCCAAGCGACGCAAGACAGCCCGCCGGAAACGAAATCCCGGATGTAGGGGCGGCAAAAACAGTTTTGGAAACTGCGGAAACTTTTGGGCGTTTTTTTCGTCTAATAGATAGCCGCGGCAAATTTAAGGTTTCCTTAAGAACTTGTCACTGCTTTGTAATGCCAAGCCCCGCGGCTTGTGGTACAATGGTAAATGCAATCCAATCGCCAATCTTTAGGGAGGAACAGACATGACCGAACAGCAGACCCCAGTGATGACCCCGCCGGCCGCGCCCCCGGCCGCCCCCACTGGGCCGAAGAAGAAACGCAAGGGCCGGGGCAAGACGATCGCGGGAATTCTCATTGTCGCCGCCATCGCCATCGCGCTCGTCGTGCTGGTGTGGTACTTTGTATTCCGGGAGGACGGCTCCAAGGGCGAGGTCATGACCGACTTCGTCACCCGGGGCTCCATCCAGTCCATGGTGGAGGGCAGCGGCACCACCAAAGCCAAGGACTCCGCCACCGTCACGCCCGGCTCGGGCACCATTCTGGAGCTCTTCGTCCAGGAGGGCGACCAGGTGACCGCGGGCCAGCAGCTCTACCGCATGGACGACACCACCGCACGCGACGCGGTGACCGAGGCCCAGAAGTCGGTGGACAACTGCAACAAGGAGCTCCAGGCCGTCTATGACAAAATCGCGGAGCTGAGCATTACCGCCCCCCACGCGGGCAACCTGCGGGAGGTGGCCGACCTCAAGGTGGGCGACACCGTCAACGAGGGCGACACCATCGCCACCCTGGTCAACGACACCAAGCTGCGCCTCTCCCTGTACTACAGCTACGCCTATGAGGGCGACATCAAGGTGGGGCAGACCGCGCAGATCTCCATCCCCGCCATCATGGCGCCCGTCACCGGCAAGGTGGAGCAGATCAACAAGGTTCGCTTTGTCTCCCCCGAGGGCGCCACCCACTTCGAGGTAGTGCTGGTGCTGGACAACCCCGGCACCCTCGCCGAGGGAATGGACGCCTCCGCCGGCCTCACCGCCGCCGACGGCACCCCCATCTACCCCTACCAGAACGGAAAGCTGGAGTATTACGAGTCCACCAAGATCACCGCCAAGGCCACCGGCCCGGTGGAGCGCGTCAGCCTGCTCGACTACGGCGACGTGAAGGCCGGGCAGCTCCTGGTGCAGTTGGGCGCCAAGGACACCGACGAGGAGATCGCCTCCAAGGAGAACGCCCTCAAGGCCGCCCAGGAGAAGCTGGAGGAGGCCACCAAGGAGCTGGAGAAGTACAACGCCGTCGCCCCCATTGACGGCACGGTTCTCCAGTGCAGCCTGACCGAGGGCCAGGAGGTATCCAGCGGCCAGGGCATCACCATCGCCGACACCTCCCAGATGATCATCGAAATTCAGGTGGACGAGCGCAACGCCCGCTACATCAAGGCCGGTATGATGGTGGACATCAACCAGTACGGCACGCCCTACGTGGGCATCGTGGAGAGCGTATCCATGACCGCCTCCGGCGAGAACGGCGTGGCCTCCATTCCCGCCGTCGTCACCGTGGACAACTACGACGGCAGCATGATCCCCGGTACTTACGCCGAATACTCCTTCGTGGCCAGCGAGTCGGAGGACTGCCTCACCGTCCCCGTCCAGGCCGTCAAGTATGTCAGCTTCGCCAACGTCCAGCTCCCCGAAACCCTGGATGCCGATCCCTCCGCCGGAATGGATGACGGTATGATGGATGACGGCATGATGGACGGCGGCATGGTGGACGGCGGCGTGGAAGCTCTGCCCCAGTCCTACTCCGGCGGCGCTTTTGCTGATCCCTTGGGTATGATCGCGGTGCCGATGCCCGGCGGCGTCGTCGTGGACGGCGGCTCCATGGGCGGCTCCTCCGGCGGCGCCAGCGACGACAGCACCGGCGTCATCGTATGGGTCAAGTCCAAGGAGGCCCCCGCCAACGCCATTCTGGAGCCCGACCCCACCTGGGACTGCCCCGAGGGCTTCTGGGCCGTGCCCGTCGAGGTCGGCCTGTCCGATAATTCCAAGGTGGAAATCACCCGCGGCCTGGCGGAAGGCCAGGAGGTCTTTATCGGCTACCAGAACCCTGACGAAATGTACTATTAAAGAGGGCCCCGGTATGCTCATTGATGTAAAAAACCTCTTTAAAATCTACCACGAGGGGGAGGAGAGCGAGGTCCGCGCACTGGACGGCGTCTCCCTCTCCGTGGACCGGGGAGAATTCCTGGCCATCATCGGCCAGTCCGGCTCCGGCAAGTCCACCCTCATGAATATCCTGGGCTGCCTGGACATCCCCACCTACGGGGACTACCACCTGGACGGCGTGGACGTCACTGAGCTGTCCGACCGGCAGCTCGCCCACATCCGCAACAAGCAGATCGGCTTCATCTTCCAGGGCTTCAACCTCATCCCCGCCCTCAACGCCTGGGAGAATGTGGAGCTGCCCCTCATCTACCAGGGCGTGCCCGCCTCCAAGCGGGCCGACCGGGTGGAGGCCGCCCTGGAGCGGGTGGGTCTGGCCGAGCGCGCCGGGCACAAGCCCACCGAGATGTCCGGCGGCCAGCAGCAGCGCGTGGCCATCGCCCGCGCCATCGCCACCCAGCCCCCCATCATCATGGCCGACGAGCCCACCGGCGCCCTGGACTCCCGCACCGGCAAGCACGTGCTGGAGATCCTCCACGGCCTGCATGACGACGGCTCCACCATCATCCTCATCACCCACGACAACGGCATCGCCGCCACCGCCGAGCGCGTCGTGCGCATCTCCGACGGGCATATCATCTACGACGGCGACAGAGAGGGGGCCTTTCTGTGAACCTGACCCAAGCCTTCAAGATCGCGGTTAAATCCATCGCCGCGAAAAAGGCCCGCTCCGCCCTCACCATGCTGGGCGTCATCATCGGCCTGGCCGCCGTCATCATCCTGGTCTCCTACGCCGAGGGCCAGAACCGCCAGATGCGGGAGTACTACGAGAGCCTGGGCAACAACGTGGTCAACATCAATGCCTACAGCCCCTCCGGGCGGGATCTGACCAAGACCATCCGGGACTACTGCATGGAGGATCTCGACGACTACATCCTGGGCCTCACTCCCACCGTGGACTACTACGACCAGACTATCCTGAAGTACGGCGCCAAGTCCATGGACAGCAATAACAGCAACTGGGACGAATCCCCCCGGCTCGTCATGGGCAACCAGGACTACTCCCTGTGCAACAACTTCACCATCGCCCGGGGCCGGGACATCTCCTTCCTGGACGTGGAAAACTACAGCCAGGTCTGTGTCCTCGGCTCCAAAATCGCCGACACCCTCTTCAACTACATTGACCCCGTGGGTAAGGAGATCACCATCAACGGCATCCCCTTCACCGTTGTCGGCGTCTTTGAGGAGAAGGACCCCAACAACATGTCCGGTATGGACCGCTATGTGCTCATTCCCTATACCGTGAACCGCATCATCAGCGGCAAAACCGAAATTGGAAGTTTTGTGGCAAAGGCCAAGGACTCCGCCACGACCACCAAGGCCGTCTCCCTGCTCCAGGGCTACCTGGACAGCCTGCTGGGCCCGAATGTGGGCTATGTCTCCACCCCCAATACCTGGCAGGAGCAGAGCGAGGAGCAGGACAAGATGCAGCAGCGCTTCCTGGGCGGCATTGCCGCCATCTCCCTGGCCGTCGGCGGCATCGGCATTATGAACATCATGCTGGTCACCGTCACCGAGCGCACCCGGGAGATCGGTATCCGCAAGGCCATCGGTGCCGAGCGCAAGAGCATCATCGCCCAGTTCCTGATCGAAGCCTGCATGATCTGCGGCATCGGCGGCCTGTTCGGTATCGCCGCTGGCTACATCGGCACCTTGATCGTGGGCAAATTGTCCTTTAAAATGATTCTATGGCCCAGCCCGGGCGTTGCCGTCGGCTCCTTCTTCATTTCCGTGGCCCTGGGCGTCATCTTCGGCCTGTACCCTGCCATCAAGGCCTCCGGCCTCCAGCCGGTGGATGCCCTGCGGGCCGATTAAAGGAGAGAGAATATGAGATTAAAACGACTGATTTCCTGCCTTCTGTCCGCCGCGCTACTGGCCGGGCTGCTGGTATTTCCTCCCGCTTCGGCGTCCGGCTCGGGCGGCTTCTCCGACATCAGCGATTCCACTGTCGCCGACGCCGCGGAGATGCTCCGCCTGCTGGGCGTGGTGGACGGCACCGGCGGCGGCGCCTTCAACCCCGGCGGCACCCTGAGCCGGGCCGAGTTCTGCAAAATGACCGTGGAGATCATGGGCCGCGGCGCTGAGGAGCCCGCCCAGCGCAACCGCACCATCTTCACCGATGTGGGCCCCACCTACTGGGCCAGGGGCTACGTGAACCTGGCCTCCTCCATCACCATCGGCGGCACCGCTGGTGAAAATGGCGGCACCACTGGCGGTACACGCCTGATTATGGGCGTGGGCGACGGCACCTTCCGCCCCAACCAGGCCATCACCTACGGCGAGGCCGTCACCATCCTCATGCGGGTGCTGGGCTATGGAAGCGCCGATGTGGCCACCGGCTCCAACTGGTATGACGGCTATGTGGCCGTGGCCCAGTCCTCGGGGCTGGCCGACGGCCTGAGCCTGGGCGGCGCGGCCACCCTCACCCGCGGGCAGGCGGCGATTCTGTTCTATAACCTGCTCTTTACTGAGCCTAAGGACAGCGACCAGGTGTACCTGACCACCCTGGGCGGTTCCCTGGAGGACAACGTGGTGGTTCTCTCCACCGACGCCACTGCCGACGACGGCACCACCGGCTCGGTGCTCACCACCTCCGGCACCTATAAGACCGACCGCGTCTCCTTCCCCGGCGAGCTCAACGGTACCCGCGGCCAGCTCGTTCTGGATAAGAACAAGAAACTGCTGGCCGTCCTCCCCGAGGAGGGCAGCACCTTCCGCTCCGTCACCGTCATGGGCAGCCCGGAGGCCAACGCCATTCCTGTGTTGGGCGACGAAACCATCTCCGTCACGCTGGAGACCCCGGTCTATACCAGCGACGAGCAGGCTGCCAGCACCTACGAGAAGATCTGGACCAGCCTGCGCTCCGGCGCCAGCCTGCGTCTGTGCTTCAACGGCTCCGGTAAGCTGGAATACATCTATATGCCCTCCAAGACCGCCAGCGTCAGCGACGACAACGTGCTGGTGGCCAAGAACAAACCCACCGGCTCCAACAACCCCTTCGCCTCCCTGTCCGGCGGCAAGACCCCGGCCCAGATCTACAAGAACGGCATCCCCGCCGAGCTCAGCGACCTGCGCCAGTATGACGTGGGGACCTACGACAAGTCCTCCGATACCCTGTTTGTCTCCGATCTGAAGCTCAGCGGCCTGTATGAGAACGCTTACCCCAACGCCGCCGCTCCCTCCACCGTCACCGTAATGGGCGCTGAGCTCACCGTACTGCCCAGCGCACAGGCGGATCTTGCTGCATTCAAGGTGGGCGACAAGGTTACCCTGCTGCTCACCACCACCGGCCAAGTGGCGGGGGCTGTCTCTCCCGATGTGGCCAAGTCCAACGCCGTCGGCGTGGCCGAGGTGAAGGGTACCACGGCGACCATCAAGTTGCTGGACGGCATCCTCACCCTGGAGGGCAAGACCACTTACAGCGAAGCCGCCGCCGCCAAGCTCAACGGCTGCCTGGTGACGGTATCCTCCTATAAGCGTGACTATCTGACCCTGAGCAAGGTAAATGGAAAGGGTGCCTCCACCGCGCTGAACCTGACCACCAACCGCATGGGCACTAAGGAGCTCTCCGCCGGCGCCCGCTTCTTTGAGCAGGTAGGCAACGGCAGGCTGGTGGAGATTGACCGCAGCGACATTACCATCACCAGCATCCCGGCCAACAAGATCACCTATGTGGGCTATGACTGGGCCGGCCGAGTGGATAAGCTGGTGCTTAACGATGTTACCGGCGACCGCTATGACTACGGTATAATTCGCTACCAGCCTGCCGGCTATCAAGAAACCCCTGGTAATCCTGATGGTAACGGTGAGTATAAGAACGGTGAGATTAGTGTTACCAACGGCAGCTTTCCAAAAGGGATGCCACCGTATGTGGTCGGCTCTGTGGACGGCGCCAAGACCAACCGCATGGGCGGCGTCGCCGGCTCTCTGGACCAGTTGGACGGCAAGAATCGCATGGCCGCGTTTATGCCGCTGAACGAGGCCACGGGCATCCGCCGCGCCCAATTCGATACCGACGCCATGCTTCTGACCACCAACTCCATGGTGATCCCCATTTCCGACAAGGTTGAGTGCTACAATAAGACTACTGGAGATTGGTTTAAGCCCGGCGAGGATGGCGACCATAAGGCTGCGCTGAATCTGGCGCTGGCCTTCTCCGACGATATCACCGTCTACTATGACCGCTCTCCCGAGGAGGGCGGCAAGGTCCGCATCGTCGTTGTGGAATGAGTTTTGTTCTACCAAAAGTCTACCAGAAACGCCTTGGAACCCTTTGGGTTCCAAGGCGTTTTCACTTTTCCCGCTCCCGTATTGTCTACCAAACGTCTACCATAGTAACCTTTTGATTCTGTTTTCCTGCCTTTTATATCCCTATCCCCCGAAAACTGCATTGTTTCCTCCCCTGTAAGGGGCGTCATACTTGACTGAAACGCGCAGTCGTGAGTAGGATGCCCCGAAAGCTCAAAATTTAGAAGGAGGAATTCCAAACATGAGAAACCTCAAGCGCACTCTCAGCCTGGTTCTGGCTTCCGCCATGCTTGTCGGCATGATGGTTACCGGTGCCTCCGCTGTGAGCGGTGATTTCAACGATTCCGATGAAATCACCAACACCGAGGCGGTTGACGTAATGACCGCTATCGGGGTTTTTGAGGGCACCGATAAGGGTGACTTCAATCCCACCGGCATCCTGACCCGTGAGCAGGCCGCCAAGATCGTGGCTGTCATGCTGCTGGGCGAGGAGGATGCCAACAAGCTGACCACCAACTCCACTACCTTTAAGGATGTTGCCGCTGACCGCTGGTCCGCCGGCTACATCGGCTACTGTGTGCAGCAGGGCATCCTGGCCGGCACCGGCAACGGCAACTTTGACCCCGAGGGCAAGCTGACCGGCCTGGCTTTTGCTAAGATGCTGCTGGTGGCCCTTGGTTATGATGCCAAGGTCGCTGAGTATGTGGGTAACGACTGGGCCATTAACGTGGCTGCCGACGCGGTGAACGCCGGTATCGCCCCCAAGGGCATTGTGCTGGCCGACAATATGACCCGTGAGCAGGCTGCTCAGATGGCCTTCCAGACTCTGACCGCCGACATGGTGCGCTACAGCAACAAGGGTACCACCGTCATCGGCTCTGACGGTATGCAGGTCATCGTGGGTGCTTCTGCTCCCGAGAAGGTTGTTAATAACCAGAGCGACGACTATCGTGTGGTCACTGATGACCAGGACAAGGTGCAGCAGTTCTGCGAGAAGTACTTCTCCGACCTGACGATGGATAGCAAGGGCAATGACGATCTGGGCCGCCCTGCCAACGTGTGGAAGAACGACGGCGATGAGGTCGGTACTTACGCCAAGAGCGCGGATGACACCACCGTTGTTAACCCTGACGATTCCGCTACCATGCGTACCGTCCTGACCAGCAGCGACTACTTCAATCTGAAGAGCTCCGATATCGGTAGCGTTGATTACTATCTGAACGGCGATTCTGCCAACTCTACCGACGCTCTGCTGGCCGGTGACGTGGTGGAGATCTTCCGTACGAACGGCAAGGTGACTACCGTTGCGGTTGCCCGTTATACTCTGGCCAAGATTGACGACGTGGACACCGACGTGAGCAGCGCCGATGCCAAGAACGACGTCGACGCCTATGTGTCCCTGGTGGATCTGGGTGATGCCTCTGTGGGCGACGGCACCTACAACAACACTGACATTAACGGTTACGCCGCCGGCAGCTATGTCGAGGATACCTACCTTGCGATTGCCCTGAATGGCGACGACGAGATTGTGGCTTCCTACGTGGCTGAGACGGTCGAGGGCCCTGTCACCGCTTATAAGGCCAACAAGACTGTTACTGTGGATGGCACCAAGTACACCATTAGCGGCAACAAGGATGCCAACTCCGTCAGCAGCTTTGATTTTGACGAGTCCAACTACGTGGCTTACCTGACTGCCGAGGACTATGTCATGGGCATCGAGGGTGCTGAGGCTGTCAAGCTGGACGATGTGTACTATGTCTACGGCACCTACTACACCAAGGCCGCCAATGGTTCCTCCACCTTCTATGCTCAGGTTGTGGACCTGAACGGCGCTAAGTCCGAGATCGAGATTGAGGCTACCACTTATGTGAACACCTTTGGCAAGGATGCGGCGGCTGATACTTTCCAGAAGGTTGACGGCCTCTACACCTTTACCGACAAAGATGCCAAGGATTCCTCCGGTAAGAACGCCAATGGTGATACTGTTGCGAACGGTTCCACCGTTACCACGGTTGCTGACCCCAAGGCTAACAACGATAAGCTCTCCGCTGTGAAGTATGACACCGCGGCCGCTGGCGATTTCTACGTGAACAGCGGCAACAGCCTGAATGCATCTGTGAACTCCAGCTCTGGCTCTATTTCCCTGAACGGTGGTTCTCCTGCCAAGGCGTACATTACCAAGGACACCAAGTTTATCCTGGTGGACGTGGACGGTACTACTGCCGACATGAGTGTGGAGACCTACACCGGCAGCGCCCGTATTGCCAGCGGCAAGGATGCCTTCTTGATCGCGACCAAGTCCGGCTCCTCCTACGAGGCCAGTGTGGTCATTGTGGCCGACGATAATATTTCCAACGGCGTGACCAACACCGACTCCGTGCTGTATCTGACCGGCGCCTCTTCCACTGAGGTGAAGGACGGCTATGAGGCCACTGTGTACTTCATGGATGGCTCCAGCAAGACCGTTACAATTGACCAGGCTGGCGCCGAGGGCTTCTATACCTATAGCATTGATAAGAACGGTGTGTACGAGCTCGATGTGATTGCCTCCGGTGTCACTGTTTCCGGCTCCAACTACGACGATGAGACCGGCTTCATCCCCGACACCACCATTGACAGCATCTACAACAATGAGCTGATCTCCTTCACCGGTGCTGGCGCTCTGAGCAACAAGCTGAACGACATTGCTCTGTCCGCTGACCTCCAGGTTGTGGATGCCCGTACTGGCTCTAACCGTGACAACAGTGCCTACACCAACAAGATCGATAGCCTGTCCAAGCTGCAGGCCGCTATGAAGCGTGGAACCGTTACCGCCACCGCCTATGTGGACGACGGCGAGGTTCTGTTGATCTCCGTTATCTCCATGCCGGATACCCGCAGCAGCGACAAGACCGTGAAGTCGGCTACTGCTACCAAGGTTAAGGGCGATAACATTACCGATGTTAAGGTTGAGCCCAGCGACATCGATAACAGCGGTCACACGATCAAAGTCACGGTGACTGGTACTCCCGCTGAGGGCGATCAGATTACCGTCAGTGCGGTTGCCAATGATGACGCTGCTTCCATCAGCGCCGCTGTGACCCTTACCTATACCTCTAGTTCTTGGGGAAACGGTTCTATCACTGTCACCGCCGAGGACACCACAACTCAGGTCTACACTGTTTCTGTGAAATAAGAATCTAGACGGTCCTGAGAGAATGAAACAGGCCCCCGCTCATGGAGCGGGGGCCTGTTCTATATCAACAAAGCGCCCAATAGACCTGTTCATAGCCTTCCCGGTTATAGCCCAGAACGATATCGTTTTGGCTATGATCGATGGAAAAGCCATTGTCGTCAAACGTCAGCCAGGCATTGTATCTGGCCGATTGACCACCCGCGCTGTTGAAATTGATCATAATGCCCTCCACAGCGACCAGAAAGCAGTCATGGGTATTGCCAGAAAAGTTGTTTTTTGTGCTCAAAATCAGTAGCTTGGGCCTCTGTCCCAAATGGTAATGGATTACCTCCGCAGCGCCAGTTCCCATATAGCTGCCTGTGATCACAATCGGAATTGCGGCCAATGCCGAATCGATTTTTTGAAAATCTTCATTAAAATCCGTGCGCAGGAAATTGTCCTCCGGCTCCCACTGGTGCAGGTGATAGTGTTCCGTATAAGCTGCCATTTTCATTCCTCCCGCAGGGGGGCCGGGCAGCGCCTTTGCTGTACTGGAAAACGCGGCCCCTGCGGGAAAGGAACCCCGCGTCCGGCTGTCTACCGGACGCGGGGGTGGCCTTGCCTGCGGAGGGGGTAATATAGATGGCAAACTATACAGCGCACTATCACCTGCACCAGTGGGAACCGGAGGACAGCTTTTTACGGAGAGACTTCAACGAGGATTTTCAGAAAATTGACGCGGGCCTCGCCGGACGGGGAGATTGCAGCCTGCTGTTCGGCTCTTATGTGGGTACGGGAACTTGCGGCCCGTCCGAGCCTACCGCACTTACACTGGGGATTCCAGCCAAGGCGCTTTGGGTAAGCTGCGGTTCACGCCACGCTGTCTTTCTGAGGGGGAACACGCAGGCGGTTAATTTCAGCACCAGCGATGGAGAGCTGCTTGAGGTGGAGTGGACTCAAGACGGCCTGAGCTGGAAGCTGGGGGGAGGACTTTACAATCACGACTACCAGCAGCTCAATGAGGCTGGAACCACCTATTATTACGCGGCGCTTTATCAAGAAAGCAAGGAGGCCCCGGGAAATACCCGGGGCCTCCTTGCTTCTTGGGGTTTGGTGATCAGAACTCAGCGGATAGTGAAGGTACCCTCCACAAGAGTACCATCACCGGTGCTCTTGATAGACCAGGTGTACTTACCGGAGGTCAGGGGCTCAGTCTTCATGGAACCCTCACCAGCATTGATCAGGGGCTTTTCGCCAATTACCTGAACATAGAAGTAGTGGGGGCCGACAGTGGCCACATTATCAGCCGTCTCAGTGTAAACAGTGCCCTTGGAATCCTTAATGGTCAGGATAACTTTGTCGTTCGCAGTCTTGGTGCGGAACACAAAGTACATATTCTCGTTGGCCTCGCCGTGAACATCATGGGCAATGTCGCTGGGAGTGGACTCCAAAACATAGGCGCCGTTGTCCAGGAAGAGCAGCTCGTCCTTGGAGGCAATGTTTTCGGTGGTCACGTCGCCGGCGATCTCAGCCTTGTCGCTGCCGGAGGAGGTGGTGGAGCCGTAGAAGATGGTGACGATCTCGCCGTTCTTCACGATGGCGGTAACCGTCATGCCCTTCTCCACATCACTCAGAGAGCCAGTCTCGATCTTCTTGCCCTTGGTGACGGCATAGACCTCGACATCGTCGGAAACAGCGTAGCTCTTGCCGCCCAGGTCGATGATACCATCCTCGGCCTCAGCCTTGACCTCCACGCCGGGAAGCTGATAGGTGTCGTCAGTATCCTTCTTGCTGTACTCCTCGCAGGCAGAGGCATCCAGAATCTCGTTCTCAGCATCCGCATAGGCGATAACGTTCAGCAGAATATCGGTCTTCAGGACATTGCCGCTGGGATAGCTGTCCTTCAGCTCCTCATCCATCTTGACAGTGGTGATCTCGCCGTTGACAACAGCCTTGTACTCGTAGTAGGTGTTGTCGCTGTCCTTCACCTTGGTCCCCTCCTTGGAGCTGAGGACATACACGATGTCGTCAGAGCTGGCGGACACATCGGAGATGAAGACCATGGTAGCCACGGTGCTACCGCTCTTACAGTAGTAAACAAAGTTGCCGCTGTTGTCCTTCAGGTCGGGAACATTGGCATAGCCGGTGTAGGACTTATAGGTGGCCTTGCTGCCGGTGCCGGTCTGCACCAGGAAGACGGTCTTGCTGTTGGCGTAGACAGTCTTAGTGTCCAGAGTCATGGCGGACTCGCCCTTGTTGATCTCGACCTTCTTGTTCTCGGCCAGACCAGAAGTGCTGACGCCCTTGATGGTGTAGATGTCCTTGGAGTTCTTGCTGTACTCTACGATGTAGCCCCGCATGTTTTTCAGAGCGGTTTCCTTTGCACTAAAGTTACTGCCGCTCAGACAGTCCTCATCGACCTCGGCCTCGACCACGGTGCCGTCGGCCAGCAGAAGCTTGGCATAGTAGGAGCTCTCGTCGTCATAGCGGCCCTCATCGGCACCGGTGTTCACGACGTAGGCGTAGTCGCTGGAGGCCTTGGATACGTCGACCTTGATGACATAGCCATAGGAATCCAGGTACAGGTCCAGCACGCTGTCGACCTTGACATCACCCTTATTGGACATCTTCGCGCTGTACTTGTAGGTCTCGCCGTCAGCCACGAAGCTGGAATCGCCGGTGGTCTTGGTGACCTCGACGCCCTCAACCACCTCGGCCAGGGTCATGGTCTGGATCTCACCATCAGCCATGGTGTAGAGAACCACGTCGTCCTTCTCGAAGGACTCAGTCTCAAACTTCTTGCCGTCCACGGTGACATAGCGGTCATCGCCGTCCTTCGCGGCGGTAACCTTGGAGATCTCGCCCACGTAGGTGTTGATGACCACCAGGGTCACGTTGTCGTCGTTGTCCACAAAAGCCTCGACCAGAACGCCGTTGCCGCCGAGCTCGTCGTCGCTGTTGCCCTTTTCGATGGTGAAGGTGCCATTGGCCTTGCCGTCCTCGGTCACATCCACAGTAGTGGTCTTATCCAGGCCCAGGTCGGAGTACAGGGTCTTGGAGCTGACCTTCTCGGAGTAAGAGGCATCGGCGGTGGAAGCATAGGTGCCGATCTCCTTGGTGCCGTTCTTCCACTGGTCGGAGGGACGGCCGAAATCGTCGTGGTTATTGCTGTTCAGGGTCAGGTCAGAGAAGTACTTCTCGCAGAACTGCTGCACCTCGTCCTTGTCGCCCTTCACGGTGCGGTAATCATCGGTCGTGCTGTTGGCGACCTTCACAGGGGCGGAAGCACCCACGATAACCTGCATGCCGTCGGAGCCGATGACAGTGGTGCCCTTGTTGGTGTAGTACACAGTGTCGGCGGTCAGGGTCTGGAACGCCATCTGGGCGGCCTGCTCACGGGTCATGGCG
>ERZ1106929.2308-NODE-2308-length-13196-cov-7.481851_pt1 | contig 13196 bp, 15 predicted proteins | sample MGYA00403662_ERZ1106929 | MGnify/ENA primary metagenome ERZ1106929 (study PRJEB35170, sample SAMEA104062442) | human gut metagenome | biome: human gut; feature: human-associated habitat; material: faeces | place: Denmark | collected 2013-02-20 ... | reverse complement strand
ACGCGGCTATGGAAGCCATGAGCCGTCTCATCCGGGAGATGAAGTCCGGCCTCTGCGACAGTCCTGTCATCGCCGGGCAGATGGAAACGCTGGCCGAAATGTTATCTGAAGTCAAGGGCAAGAAGGTATACGGCTATCTGAAAAAGCCGGCCAAGGCCCAGGTGGACGCCATCGTGGATGAGCTGGCCAAGCTCCCGGAGGTGGCGGAGTGCTATGAACACTGGAACCGGCTGCGGGATGAGTTGGAGCGGTACTACAAAGACACGCCGAGAGAACACAAACCATTGTCTCAGCAGCAGGAATTCAAGGCCATCAAGAATATGGTCATCCGGGAGGCGGACGATTTCCAGCTTGGTGTGTTCACCTTTGAGGATGCGCGGATGAAGGATGAGGTGGACGAAGATCAGGATGCCGTGCTCCACGCCTGGTCTTCCCGGTGGGAGATGGCGGAAACCTATCAGAGTGCGAAAGAAATCCTTTCGGTCTATGAAAACACGGAGGAAGAAAAAGCGGAACAGGTGCGAGTGCTGGAGCAGCTGTGGGACGCCGGCTTCACCGTGGCGGCCCACCAGCTGGGCAAGTGCTGGCGGGATGGTATGGGTGTGCTGCCGGATGACGAGAAAGCGGAGCTGTGGTTCCGTCGTGCAGCTGAAGCTGGTCACGACTTTTCCCGGTACGCCCTTGGCAAGCTGCTGCAAGGCCAGGGGAGGATGGACGAGACGGTGTCCTGGTATGAGAAGGCGGCGGCGCAGGGCAATTCATATGCGGCTTACCAGCTGGGCAAGCTCTATCTCCAGGGAGAGCAGGTGCCAAAGGATGTGGATAAGGCGGTAGAGTACCTAAGCAGTGCCGCCCAAGAGGGCAACCAGTACGCTCAGTATACTTTGGGCAAGCTGTACCTCACCGGCGAGGATGTGGCCCAGGATCGGAAGCAGGCGTACAGCTGGTTCTGGGAATCCGCATCTCAGGGAAATGAGTACGCCCAGTTCCTTCTGGATCACTTCAATGACAACCGCAGCCCCAATGTACTCATCTCTGCCACCAAACTCCTCCACCACATGGGCCGGATCTTTCAGGACAACTCCATTCCGCCCTGCCCGCCGGGCAGTCACAGAGCGGATCGCAAACTGCTCCAGAAGATCCGTCAGAAGAAGATCGCCATGGGCCACAAGCCGGATGACCATGAGGAGGAACAGAACATGGGTGGCATGACCATGGGCGGGATGTAGGCGTATTAAAATCTGACATGCCAAAACAAAGATAAACCCCTCTTCACAGCCCAGAAATCTTTCTGAAAAAGTTTCAAATAAGAGCTGGATATTGCAAAGAGGTTCGGGTATTGTGTGTTGCTGATAAGAAGGCGACGCACAATGAACGACTACATGAGAGCCCTGCACCAACGGTTCTTCCGGGAACCGGATGTGTCAGAGTTGGAAGAGGACATCGAGAATACCCGCCAGGAGGTCCGAGACTTCTTGGATAAGATGCAGCGCCGCAGGCTAATGCATCTGGTGGACTCGCAGAATCTGCTGAAAGAAGAAATCTCCCTGGCCAGCTTCACCGCAGGATTCAAACTGGCCTGGGGGCTGAGCAAGGAACTGGAGGCGGACGGCCTGTACTCCTTCGATGAGGAGGAGACAGAACGCGTCTGCCGCAGAATGGAACAGGAAGAGGGATCGAGATGACAAATCGGCTTCCCATTCAGCGGTGCCAATACTGCGGGTGCGAGGACATCGGTCTTGGCTGGCAGCATGGCGAAGCACTGGTCACGTTTAAGAAACACGGAATGCTGGGAACCGACTGCGGTATCTGATCTGCCGCCGCTGCGGTGCAGTGCTCTACCAGTTCGTGGCGGAGCCGTACAAATATCCTTCTGTGAAATAGACTACACAATAACTGTACGACAAATGAAACTGAAATACTGGAGGTGAAACAACATGGCAAAGAGACGACCATCCGGAGATGGCATGGTGCGCAAGCGGGAGGATGGCCGCTGGGAAGGCCGCATCGTAGTGGGCCACAAGGAAAACGGTGAACCCATCTTCCGATATGTGCTGGCCAAAACCCAGAAAGAACTGTTGGCTAAGCTCCACCGTGATATGGATATCTATCAGGACGCACAGCTCACCGAGGACAGCCGCATGACTCTGGGCGAGTGGCTGGATCGTTGGATGGAGGAGTACGGTGCCGTTACCCTGCGGCCCAACACTCTGCGCAGCTACGAGCAGTACATCCGGTGCTATGTGAAACCCTACTTGGGCGGCAAGATCGTCTCCCGCGTTACACGGCTGGACATTCAAAAGCTGTACCGGAAGTTGAAGAAAGAAGGCCGTGTCCACGACCACCCGGAGTATGGACATGAGCTATCGGACAGCATGGTGCTCCGCATCCACGCCATGCTCCACCGCTGTCTCAAGGACGCGGAGCGGGACCACATCGTTCCTTACAACCCAACGGACGGCGTCAAGCTGCCCAAGAGCAACTACAAACCCAAGCAGGTTCTCGATCGAGAGCAGATGGATGCCTTCCTGGCGGCAGTGGACAAGAACGAAATCTGGCGGGACTTCTTCTACACGGAGTTGACCACCGGCCTGCGTCGAGGTGAGATCTGTGGTCTCATGTGGAGGGACTTTGATGAGAACGCTGGGACACTGAAAATCCTCCGCTCGGTGAATGTACCTAAGCGGGGTGAAATGGAGATCGGCGAGACCAAGACTGAGAGGGGCAGACGCACCATCCGTCTGCCCCCCAGTACTGTCCAGCGATTAAAGGAGAGGAAAAAACACGCGGTCAGTCAGTGGATCTTCCCGGAACCTCTGGCTCCGGAGAAGCCGGTGCGCCCCAGCGCTGCCTACTACTGGATGAAGGTGCTACTGAAAGAGGCAGGACTGCCACACATCAGGTTCCACGATTTACGACATACCTTTGCCACCATGGCGCTGGAGAATGGCATGGACATCAAGACACTTTCCGCCATGCTGGGCCACGTGTCGGCGGCCACCACCCTGGACATTTACACCCACATCACCAGCGACATGTTGAGTGAAGCTGCCGCCAAGATCGACCGTGGCCTGGGTAATGAGGTGGCAGAGGACTCTGCTGAGGCAAATCCGCTCACTGACTTCCAGCCGGTCATGCGGCGCACACGCAAGCCGGGAACCGGCTGCATTACAGAGATCAACGACCACCTCTTCGAGGGCCGCTACTCACCCACCTGGCCGGACGGCACCAAACATTCCAAATGCATCTACGCCCACACCCGTGAGGAGTGTGAGGAGAAACTAAAGGTACTCATCCAGCAGTTGAACACCGAGCGGAAGGCCATCCAGGACCGGATGCGAGGAATCCCATCGCCTGAGAAACTCACCAAGAAGCAGCGGCAGATCTGGGAGTACATGAGGCTTTGCCCCGACGAGACGAATTACAGCACCATCGCTAAGGGAGCCAAGGTGACCCGGCACACAGTGGCCAAGCACTTTGAGATGATCCAAAAGATGCTGGGCATCCAGAAAACCGCTCCCCATCCTCTGCTCGATTGCCAGACCGTCCCGCTTATAGTATGATGACCCTATCAAGTGAGGAGGTGTCGTCATGCCCTTGCATATCGTTCGAAATGATATTACTACCATGAAGGTGGACGCCATCGTCAACGCTGCCAACGAGAGCTTGCTGGGCGGCGGAGGTGTAGACGGCGCCATCCACCGTGCCGCCGGACCGGAGCTGCTGGCCGAGTGCCGCACCCTGGGCGGCTGCAAGACCGGACAGGCCAAGATCACGAAGGGCTACCGCTTGCCAGCAAAGTTTGTCATCCCCACCGTCGGTCCTGTCTGGCAGGGAGGCAGTCACAGAGAGCGGGAACTGCTGGTCTCGGCCTATCGTTCCTCTCTGGAACTGGCTCTGAGCAATCACTGTGAAACCGTGGCGTTCCCCCTGATCTCATCTGGAGTGTATGGCTACCCCAAGGATCAGGCCTTGAAGGTGGCGGTGGATACTATCGGGGATTTTCTGCTTGCCCATGATATGACGGTGTACCTGGTGATCTTCGACCGGACCGCCTATACCATCGGCGGGAAGCTCTTTGCCGACATTGCCGCGTACATCGATGACCGCTATGTGGATGCCCACACCGATAGCCGGGAGACCCAGCGCCGCCGGATGGCTATGGCCTCCATGCCCATAGAGGAATCGGAGTGCATGCCTGCCCCCTGTGCTATGGCGCCCTTCGGTCTGGACGAGGCCCTCAGCAAACTGGATGAAAGTTTTTCTCAGATGCTGTTGCGGAAGATCGACGAATGTGGCATGACTGACGCCCAGTGTTACAAAAAGGCTAATATTGACCGTAAGCTGTTCTCCAAGATCCGCTCAGATGTCCACTACAAGCCCTCCAAGCCCACCGCCATGGCCTTTGCCATTGCCCTGGAACTGCCGCTGGAGGAAGCTCGGGAGATGCTGGGGAAAGCGGGCTTTGCCTTTTCTCACGCCAGCAAGTTCAATATTATCGTGGAGTATTTCATCGCCCACCGGAACTACAACATCTTCGAAATCAACGAGGCGCTGTTCGCCTTTGACCAGAGCCTGCTGGGAGGATGACCGCATGCAGGATAACTATGTTGGAGATATTGGAGATTACGGAAAGTACGGCCTTTTGCGGAATGTGACCGCTACTGGTCTTCGACTGGCAGTCAACTGGTATCGGGTGATTCCCACTCGTCCGGGTAAGCAAGAGGATGGGAAATACACTTCGTACCTGGATAAGCCGGAAATATACAGACATTATGATCCTGAACTGTTCGACTGTTTAGCCGATATTGTACACCGGCAAAAGCGCAGCATCGAAGAAATAGAAGCAAGTGGTGTGCTTACAGCAGCCTTTTTCTCAGATGCCTTGGTTCCAGCGAACCGTTCACATTGGCATCAAGCGGCCTTGGCCAGTACTATTGGTACAGACATTGTTTTCCTTGATCCCGATAATGGCCTGGAGAGCGCAAAGATGCATGAACGCAGGTCAGCTAAGGAAAAGCATACCACCTGGCAGGAGGTCAAGGACTACTATGACCGTGGGCAAAGCGTGATTCTTTATCAGCACCGTCCCCAGATGACCAAAAAGGAAGTGTGCATCCAGGGCGTTTTGAACTTTCAGAACACCTTTCTGCATGCTGACCACACCTTGCTTTTGGAATATCCTCGCTACACAAATCGTTATTATTTTATATTTGCACATCAGAGGCAATTTTTTGCCTTAGAGCATGTACATCATACGGTCGCTCAGACCTGGAAGGGCCTGTGCAATCCAGTGGATCTCCTTTAACCCTGAACAGAAGAACTCCCGTTGATGAAAGACCGGGTTGTACCACAGGAGGACGCAGATATGAACAAGCAGGAGATTTACGCCCTCATCAGCGCCAGAAACATCTGGCATGAGGTGACGGAGCATAAAGCCGTTTTCAACATGGCGGAGGTGGCTGAGATCCACCTGCCCTACCCGGAGGCCGATGCCAAGAACCTCTTCATTCGGGACGACAAAAAGCGCAATTACTATCTCATTACGGTCAAGGGAAACAAGCGAGTCGACCCGAAAGCCTTCCGGCAGCAGAACGACACCCGGCCACTGACCTTTGCCTCGGATCAGGATCTGATGGATATTCTGGGGCTAATCCCCGGCGTGGTGACACCCCTGGGCCTGCTCAATGACCTGGAACACAAAGTAACCTTCTGGCTTGATAAATCATTTCTGGAGGGCTCTGGCCTGATTGGTGTACACCCCAATGACAATACCGCCACCGTATGGCTCAAAACCCAGGATCTGCTCCAGCTCCTGGAGGAGGACGGCACGCAGATCACCCTGTTTGAAGCATAGCAATTTGTCGCTTGCCATGCGACCAATCCAAACTGAAATCCCCCTATACTGTGCCTGTAAATCAAACAACACAGCATAGGGGGATTTTTCATGAAGAAGAATTTGACAGAACTGGTGTTCATCCTGGACCGCAGTGGCTCCATGCAGGGGCTGGAGGACGACACCACCGGCGGCTTCAACGCCATGAGCGAAAAGCAGAAGAAGGAGCCGGGCGAGGCCTTTGTCTCTACCGTCCTCTTCGATGACCGTGCCGAGATGCTCCACGACCGGGTATCCCTGGAGAAGGTCCGGCCCATCACGGAAAAGGAGTACTATGTCCGGGGCTGCACCGCCCTGCTGGATGCCATCGGTGGGGCCATCCACCACATCGGCAACATCCATAAGTATGCCCGGTCCGAGGATGTACCGGAGCACACCCTTTTCGTCATTACCACCGACGGCATGGAGAACGCCAGCCGCCGCTACTCCACCCGGCGGGTAAAGGAGATGATCCAGCGTCAGAAGGAAAAGTACGGCTGGGAATTTCTCTTCCTGGGGGCCAACATCGACGCGGTAGAGACAGCGGGCCATCTTGGCATTGGCCCCCGACCGGGCGGTAAACTACCACTGCGACAGCGAAGGCACCCGTCTCAACTACGAGGTGGTGGGCCAGGCCGTGGCAGCCGTCCGGTGCAGCGCCCCTCTGGATGAACACTGGAGAGACGCCATTGAGGAGGATTTCCGCAAGCGGCAGAAGACGGGGCGGCGGTGAACCGTCAAAACAGATGCGGGACGGAGTCTGTACCTCCGTCCCGCATCTATGCTTGGAATAAAACCCAGTCTTTATTTCAGCTTAGCGCCGTCCTTGAAGGCGTTGCCCACTTTCTCGCCCAGCACACGATATGCGTTGTGGATGGGGTCAAAGGTAATGGGCCGCAGCTTGTCCGGGTCGATCTTCCCGTCCTCGTCCAGCACGGACTCGTCGGCGCTCACATTGACGATTTCGCCCACCAGGCGACAACTCTCCGGGTCGTAGCTCACCAGGCGGCACTCCACCGCCATGGGCAGTTCATCAATAAGGGGGGCGTCCACAAACAGCGATTCGCACCACCCAAATATTTCACCTGTTATTAGCGGTTATAAGCAACCGTCAAAATCGGCGCAAAGCATTGAAATCACTGGGTTTATTGAGAAATCAAAACCACCCGAAATTATCTTCTTTTATACGCTGTTACCCTTGACCGCGTGAGCTGATAAGGGCAAAATCAAGGGAAAACCCCATGGGGGAAACACAATTATTTGACAAACGGCTGACAGTGATGTGTTAAGTCAAACTGAATAAGAATCCACCGGCAGGTCCGGTTACGGTAAGGGAGCATTGCGTGGCAATGCTCCCTTTTACTATACCACAGACCGCCGTTGAGAGATAGATAAAATCTGTGGCAGAACGGAGGTGTCAGATATGCCGCAGGCGATCTTTGCGTACCATCTCGGCATGGACGCCGAGCAATACGCCTTTTTCCGCATCCCCAAGCTCCTGATCACCGAGCCGTACTTTCGGCGGATCTCCACCGATGCAAAGCTGCTGTACGGCCTCATGCTGGACCGCATGAGCCTGTCCATGAGAAACGGCTGGATGGACGATGATGGCCATGTGTATATCTACTTTACGCTGGAGGAGGCGTGCGAACAGCTCTGCTGCAAGACGGATAAGGCGGTCAAGCTGTTCGCGGAGCTGGACAGCGCCAAAGGCGTGGGCCTCATAAGGCGGGTCAAGCAGGGGCTGGGCAGACCGGCGAAAATCTATGTTCTCCGCTTCATGGGTATAGAGGACGAACCAGGCGAGGATACACCGAAAGCGGAGCCTCCGAGCTGCCGAAATCCAGACTTCGGAAAAACCGAAGTCAAGAGTTCTGAAAAACCGAAGTCTGGACCTCGGAAAATCAGAAGTCAAGACCTCGGAAAAACCGAGTGTAATAAGACTGATAAGAATAATACTGAGTTGAGTAATACTGATTCATCTATCCATCCGGGCGCGCAGCCGGAGGAGGTGATCGAGGAATACCGAAAAGAGATTCGGGAAAACATCGAGTACGACCACCTGCGCCGGCAGCATCCCTACGACGACATCGACGAGATCGCGGACCTCATGCTGGAGGTCCTCTGCACACAGGGCAGCTTTATGCGGATCGGCGGAAAGCAGCTTTATACGGCGTTAGTGAAGGAGCGTTTTCTGAAGCTGGATTCCTCCCACATCGAGTATGTGCTGGACTGCCTGCGGGAGAGCACCGCGGACATTCGTAACATCAAAGCCTATCTGCTGGAGATGCTGTTCAACGCCCCAGCTACCTGCGGCAGCTACTACCGCGCCAAAGTGAATCACGACTTCCATGACAGCGGATAGGCAGAGCGAACAGCTCTGCTTTTTTGAAACCCATTTTACGACTGAAAGGAGCATCGAACCCGTGAAAACAATCGCACTGGCAAATCAGAAGGGCGGCGTGGGTAAGACCACCACAGCCGCCAGCCTCGGCATTGGTCTTTCTCGGCAAGGTAAAAAAGTTCTGCTGATCGACGCCGATGCCCAGGGCAATCTCACGCAGATGTTGGGCTGGCCGCAGCCTGACGAATTATCCCCCACACTCTCCACGCTGATGGAGAAGATCATCGCGGAGCAGCCCATCGCCCCCGGCGAGGGCGTTCTGCACCACCCGTCCGGCATCCACCTTGTCCCCGCCAATATTGAACTATCGGCGTTGGAGGTTACGCTGGTCAACACCATGAGCCGTGAAACGGTACTGCGGCAATATCTGTCCACCGTGGCAGACCGCTACGATTACGCGCTCATTGACTGTATGCCGTCCCTCGGTATGCTGACGATCAATGCCCTGACCGCGGCGGACAGCGTGATTATCCCCGTGCAGGCGCAATATCTCCCAGCAAAGGGGCTGGAACAGCTTTTGCGAACCATCACTCGCGTGAAACGGCAGCTCAACCCGAAGCTGGAGGTGGACGGCATTGTGCTGACCATGGTGGACAGCCGCACCACACTGGCGCGGGAAATCAACGCGCTTGTCCGTAAGACCTACGGCGGTCATGTGTTCGCAAGCGAGATCCCCCGTTCCATCAAGGCGGCGGAAATCAGCGTAGAAAACAAAAGCATTTACGACCACGACCGCAGCGGCAAGGCGGCGCTGGCGTATGAAAATCTGACGAGGGAGGTGTTGAGCCTTGGCAAGCAAATTAAGCGGCATCGAGCTGACCCGGTACGATGACCTGTTCAAAACGGACGCGGAGCGTGAGGCTGACCGGCAGGAGCGGATTCAGATCGTTCCCGCCGCAGAAGTTTTCCCGTATTCCCGCCAGCCGTACACCATCGACCGCCCCACGCCTGATCTGGTGCGGCTTATGGACAGTATTGAACACATCGGCATTGCGGAGCCTCTGATCGTCCGGCCCCGCGAGAGTGGTGGCTATGAGATCATCTCCGGTCACCGGCGAGATTACTGCGCGAAAGCCGTGGGGCTGGATACCCGCCCCGTCATCGTCCGCAATTACAGCGACGAGGAAGCGGACATTTTGGTAGTGGATTATAATATCAACCGCGAGGACTTACTCCCCAGCGAGAAAGCCAAAGCCTACAAGCTGAAGCTGGACGCCATGAAACGGCAAGCTGGACGGCCTTCTAAAAATTCTGCCCAAGTTGGGCAGAATTTTCAAGGGCGCTTTTCTGTCGAACTTTTGGCAGAGCAGGTCAACGAAAGCCGTATGCAAATTCAGCGTTATGTGCGCCTGAATAAGCTGATCCCTCCGTTGCTGGACGCAGTGGACGCAGGAACGCTCAAGTTCGTTCCCGCGGCGGATTTCCTCTCCCACCTGTCCGAAAAAGAACAGACCTACCTCTTGCTGGTCATGGAGCGCGACGAAGTGTCCCCGTCGCTGGGACAGGCCCAGCGACTCAAGCAGCTCAGCGCCGAGGGCAAATTGGAAAACAACATCATCGACCTCATCATGCGGGAGGAAAAGCCGCTGGAACGCAAGGTCACGATCCGCAACGACCGTCTACAAAAATACTTTCCCTCCAGCTACACCCCAAAGCAGATGGAGGATGTCATCATCAAGCTGCTGGAGGGCTGGCACCGCAAGCGCCAGCAGGAACAGGCACGATGAGGAGGTGCAGCTATGCGACGAAATGAATTACCTGATACCTGTTTTTCCGTTCTGCCTTCTACCGGGCAGCTTATTATCATCAAAAAAAGCGAGAGTGGCTACTATCCCTCCGAATGGGATACCGGTAACCGCGAGGAAAACCGTGACATCGCCAGCAGTCATAATGCGCGGCGCGGCATCACGGACATTCAGGAGGCCGCCATGCTGGCAGGTTCCATGTTCGGCTGGAACACACCGGGCGCAAACCCGCAATGGTATTTGGACAACGCAAGATATGTGAATTCCAACATCGTCCAAGGCCATATCAAAGACCCAATCATGAGCGTGTACTATCCCGTCAGCAGTTTCTTACTGTGCTATGAGATCATGGGCAAACAGCACTTTTATCTGCCCATGGACAAACTGCCGCAAGAGCTGATGGGCCAAAGGTCGCAGTTCATCATGCTGCCGGATATGGTATGTGGAGTACCGGTCATGCCGGTGACAGCGACTTTTGCACAAAACGAGAGCTGCACCGTCCAGTTGGAGCGCGGCTGCTATGTAGCGGGCGAAGCAGTCAATCAGGAATACCACATCACCGCCCACGTCCGCATCGGCAGTGCCGAGTTTGTCATGGGCGAATGCAGCAAAGCTCCCGATCCGTTTGTGACATGGGTGAGAAACTGCAAAAATGATGGAGATGGCCCACCCAATTACTTTTGGGGACATTACAGAAGCTATCGCGCCGCCGCTGTTGAAGATTTCTGTGAACGGGCAAATGATGAATACAAAAAGCAACAAAATCGCATGGTGCAGCAGGAACAAAAGCGCACCACGCCGAAAAAAGAAAGAGGTGCAGCACGATGATTGACCGTGAGCCGGTAGACATTATGGGCGTTACCGCCTTTCCAAACCCTAACAAGGATGAGCGTGTGATCCGCTTCATCGACAGTGAATACCACACGCTCTTTACCATCAAGGACGGGGAAAGCATCGTCATTACCCGCTTTGACGGTGAAAAGGTGGTTTTGCCCTGTAAGTACATTGACGATTGCCATGTCTGCATCGGTAATTCTGCCTATCATATTTGCGAGTTTGCGGAAATGCAGGAACGCAGCGGCAATACCTATGTTCCCAGAACGCCGAAAATCAGCGCCGAGATCGGCACCTATGAAATCTATCAGATCCCTGCAATCGCTGATGTAGACTACTGTTTCCGGCCTTATGCAGAGGCAAAGGGAAAACTCCAGAACGCTGATTATCAGCGTTCTTACGCCGGTATGTACGCAAAGGAAAATTCGCTGGAGCATCTATGGGCAAAGCACAACAGCGACCACCGCCCCTTTGCCCATCGGATGCGTTCCATGTCTGTAAGCGACATCGTGGTACTGACGCAGGGTGGAAAAAAAACTGCCTACTACGCAGATACCATCGGCTTCAAGAAGGCCCCGGAGTTTTTGGCACAACAGAGAGCGCAAAAGAAACACAAGGAACGAGGTGAAGCCAGATGAACTATGACGCGCGGAAGGTGACCTACCAGGAGGTCACGATTTTTGACCGACCGGCATTGTTTACGGAATGCCGCATTGACCGAGCCACTGTGCCGGAGGGCGTATATCGCTACGAGCTGCGCCACGGGGATGAGGATTGGGGGGAACCCGTTGAACTGGCCAGGAGCATTTTCACCAACTACTACGGCACCGTCCTCACCCGTGAGCCGTTCCAGCTTCCCATTGATGGGTGGATTCCAATGGAGAATGACAGCCTTTCCTTTCTGGATGGTGAGTGTCGCACCCTTTCGGAATTTCAGCAGAAGTATCCCACCAGCGAGAAAGATGTCATTGACTTTTACAGCGTCAATGATCCAAGTCTGCATGACCTCTACTTCTCCCGCAGTGAGGAACAGGACAAGACCGCTGGCTGTATTGGACACCTGCGGGGTGATTTTGGCAGCGGCAAGCAGTTTTACACAACATGGTGGCCCCACCAGCATAACACGCTGAACACGCCGGAGTTTAAGGCCGATATTAACCGCACCGTGAACTGGCTGCGGGAGCAGCCGGATTCCCCACTGCGGGACTTTGCCGCCATGAACCGTTGCTGTGACCGCTATGGGAGGACCTACGCCATCAAGAGCGCGATGTTTCCTTCCTGCGGATTCATGGCGAAAACACAGCGGTATGTGTATATGCTCCGCTGTACGCCAGTTAAAGGTGATTACCAGTTTTATATTTATTGCTATCAGCGGAAGCCATTTGAAAAGGCCCAAAAAGAACAGCAAAAGAATGACCGGCTTGCAGTAAAAAAGCGGGCGGAGCCGGAGAGATAGGAGGTGCCAACTTGCCTACAAAATTTCAGCTTATTACGGAGCTATATGACCAGACTGTGCAGAGCGTCACCGGCAGCTATCAAAGCTGGACGGGCTTTCTCCGCGCGGCCTGCTATAACTACAAATGCCCCTTCGATGATCAAATTCTGATCTACGCTCAGCGCCCGGACGCCACGGCGGTCCTTGAGATGGAACGCTGGAATCGTCAGTTTGGCCGCTGGGTGAATCGCGGGGCCAAGAGCATCGCCGTATTTGGTGATGACGGCCAAAACTGTCTGAAGCTCTATTTCGATGTGTCGGACACCCATGCGTCCCGCTTTGCCCGTCCACTGCCTATCTGGACGATGCACCCGGCCTTTGAGCCGGAGGTCATCGAAACGCTGGAGGCCACCTTCGGCAACCTTGCCGAAAAAGAAAATCTGGCGGACGCCGTGCGCTCCGCCTGCCACAACGCCGTGGCGGACAACTTCACGGACTACCTGCAAGACCTGCGGGAGTGCCGGGAGGACAGTCTGCTGGAGGAACTGGACGACCTCAATTTGGAGGCGTTCTACCGGGACGCGCTGGAGGTCAGCGTGGCCTATATGCTGATGACCCGGCTGGGCCTGCGGGCGGACGATTATTTCACTGCTGACGAATTTGCCCATGTCTACGAATTCAACACACCGCCCACCATCAACGCCCTGGGCATCGCTACCAGCGACATCGCAGAGATGGGGCTGCGGGAGATCAGCCGCACAGTCATGCAGGCCCAGCGGGATCAGTTTTTTGCAAACCGTGAAAAAAGCAGATATGATGACCACACAGAACAACACGAAACAGGCCGAGAAAGTCCAATGGTATTAAGTCAAGGGGATAATACGAGAAAATTTTGAGGAAAAG
>ERZ1106929.2306-NODE-2306-length-13212-cov-5.994300_pt1 | contig 13212 bp, 10 predicted proteins | sample MGYA00403662_ERZ1106929 | MGnify/ENA primary metagenome ERZ1106929 (study PRJEB35170, sample SAMEA104062442) | human gut metagenome | biome: human gut; feature: human-associated habitat; material: faeces | place: Denmark | collected 2013-02-20 ... | reverse complement strand
TTGCATGTGTTAAGCACGCCGCCAGCGTTCATCCTGAGCCAGGATCAAACTCTCAATAAAATGGTATCTAAAGAACGTCTCCGTTCCTCAAATCATCTTATCGAAGCTTAATTCATAGCTTCAAAGAAATCTATTCAAGAGCCTTCTTCATCAAGCTTGCGCTTGCTCAGAAGGACTTCTCGTCCTTTCTGGTGCTTCGTGTTTCTCTCACGTTGTTTAATTTACAAGGTACACGCCCCTGTCAGCTTTTCTGCTGACGTGCTATTTATTTTAGCACTCACGCTTTCGCTTGTCAAGAACTTTTTTCAAACTTTTTTGAGGTTTTTCAGCCTCATGGCCGTTCTTTTTGTTCTTTTCAAGCAAGTTCCCGCCTCTCGGCGCGAACTCATTTAGTTTACCACGCCCTCACTCATTTGTCAAGCACTTTTTTCAGCCCGCTTCCGAAAGTCCGTCCGGCTTCCGCCCGGTCTCTTCCGTCCGCTTTCCTGTTTTTTCATGCCCTCCGTGAGGCGCTCAGTTAGAATACCAGCTTTCCTCCTCTTTGTCAACACCTTTTTCCCTTTTTTCGCGCTTTTTTTCTGTCCAGCAATCCCGGGTTGAAGTACTCCTCTAAATATGTTACCCTTATTCTACTATTATAAATAACAGAACCGGAGGAATTCAGGCATGCCCATCAAGATCCCAGACGCTCTGCCCGCCACTGCGATTCTGGAGAGCGAAAACATCTTTGTTATGACGGAATACCGGGCTCTGCACCAGGATATCCGTCCTTTGAAGGTTTTGATTCTCAATCTAATGCCCACCAAGATCGTGACGGAAACTCAGATCCTGCGCAAGCTGTCCAATACGCCGGTACAGATCCAGGTGGAACTGCTGCGCACGGCCAGCTACCAGTCCCAGCACACCGACGAGGACCACCTGGCCTCCTTTTATACCACCTTTGACCAGGTAAGGGACCGTAACTTCGACGGAATGATCATCACCGGCGCTCCAGTGGAAAATCTGGAGTTCAGCCAGGTGGACTACTGGCCGGAGCTGTGCGAAATTATGGCGTGGAGCCGCACCCACGTCCACTCCACCCTCCACATCTGCTGGGGCGCCCAGGCGGGGCTGTACTTTCATCATGGCATCGAGAAGCGCTCCCTGCCCAGGAAGCTCTTCGGTGTGTACGAGCACCGGGTGCTCAAGCCCAGTTCCCCCCTGTTTCGCGGCTTTGACGATGTGTTCTGTGCCCCCCACTCCCGCTATACCGAGGTGTGGGAGAAGGATATTCGCGCCGCACCGGGGCTGGAGCTGCTGGCCACCTCCTCTGAGGCAGGAGTCTACGCTGTCAAGACGGAGGACAGCAGCCAGTTCTTCATCATGGGACACCCCGAGTATGACCCGGACACCCTAGCCAGAGAGTACCGCCGGGATATTGACAAGGGGCTGGACATCGCCGTGCCCGCCCACTACTTTCCCGAGGATGATCCCGCCCGCGTCCCTGTGGTCCGCTGGCGCAGCGCTGGCCAATTGCTCTATACCAACTGGCTGAATTACTACCTGTACCAAACGACTCCATACGACTTGTCAAAGGTACGCTGAACGGCACGCCGGGAAGGAGCTTCCGCTTCTCCCCGGCGTGCTTTGTTAAGATTTCATTCGGATTTTTGCCCGGATTTGACTAATAATCCTCATTTTGCTATACTGATATGGACTACACTGGAAAAAGGGGGCTTCCGCTTTGCTTCGTTTTGAACACGTTTCTCTCTCCTACGGGAGTCAGAAAATTATCGACGACATCTCCTTTGAAATCCAAGAGGGGCAGATGGCGGTCCTGATCGGCTCGTCCGGCTGCGGCAAGACCACCACGCTGAAGATGATCAACCGCCTGATCGAACCCACCAGCGGCAAGATCTATATAAACGGCAAGGATATCGCCGCCCAGGACAGGGTGGAGCTGCGCCGCCACATCGGCTATGTCATCCAGCAGATCGGCCTGTTTCCCAACATGACCGTGGCCCAGAACATCTGCGTGGTGCCCAATCTGCTGAAATACAGCAAGGAGGCGTGCGACAAGATTGTCCATGAGCTGCTGGAGCTGGTCAACCTGCCCTATGAGCAGTACGCCCACAAGTACCCCTCCGAGATGTCCGGCGGGCAGCAGCAGCGCATCGGCATTCTCCGTGCCCTGGCCGCCTCGCCCCCCATCGTGCTGATGGACGAGCCCTTCTCCGCCCTGGACCCCATGACCCGGCGCACCCTCCAGCAGGAGGTGCGCTCCCTCCAGCAGAAGCTGAACAAGACCTTTGTGTTTGTCACCCACGATATGGAGGAGGCGCTGGACCTGGCCGATGTGATCATTTTCATGGATCACGGCAGGATCGTCCAGATGGCCCCGCCAGAGGAGATGCTGGCCCGCCCGGCCAGCGGTCTCATCCAGGATTTCCTGGGCAAGTTTATCAACACGCCCTCCCATAAGGCGCTGACCGCCGCCGACTTCATGCGCACCGGCGTCTACACCGTCTCCCTCCACCGCGGCACCAACGAGTGTGTGCGCAAGATGCAGCGCTACAACGTGGACACCCTGATCGTGGTGGACGACGCAGGCCGCTACGCGGGCACGGTTTCCATCGCGGACATCCGCCTCAACGGCCACGTGGTTACCGACATCGCTCCCCTGGTGCGCACCGCCACCCCCACCGTCCACTCCGGCGACGACGCCAAGGGCTGCTTTGAGCAGCTCATCTCCAGCGGCGCCAGCTATCTGGTGGTGCTGGGCGAGGCGGAACAGGTGGAGGGCATCATCACCAAGACCAGCATGGCCTCCGCCATGGCGGAACAGCTCTGGGGGTGACGGTATGGGTGAGTTTCTGGCGCGCAACGCCGAGGCCCTGGTCCGAAGCATTGGCGTGCATCTGTTCTACACCCTAGTCTCGGTGGCCATCGGCTTTGTCCTGGGCCTGGGGCTGGGTATCCTCCTCTCCCGCTTTCCCAGGCAGGCCCGGTTCATCCTGCCCCTGCTCTCCCTGTTCAACACCATCCCCGGCGTGGTCTTTATCGGCCTGCTGTTCCTGGTGCTCCACATCCAGCCCGCCACCGTCCTCATCGCCCTGTCCATCTATGCCATGTTCCCGGTGCTGAAAAACACCTTCACCGGGCTGCTGGGGGTGGACGCGCAGTATAAGGAGGCGGCACAGGGCTGCGGCATGAGTCCCGCCCAGCAGCTCCTCCGGGTGGAGCTGCCCCTGGCCATGCCCACCATCATCGGCGGGCTGCGCATGTCCATGGTCTACACCGTGAGCTGGGCCGTGCTGGCCGCCATGATCGGCCTGGGCGGCCTGGGCACCTTCATCTACCAGGGCGTGCAGTCCAGCAACAACGCCCTGATCCTGCTGGGCGCCGTCCCGGCCGCCCTGCTGGCCTTCCTCCTGGGCGGGCTCATCGACCTGCTCCAGAAGCATGTGGTGCCCAAGGGACTGCGGAAGGGGGGCGGTGACGCATGACCCTCTCCATGGTGGTGGAACACCTGTCCATGGTGGTGTTCGCCATTGTCATCGCCATTCTCATCGGGGTGCCCCTGGGCCTGCTGTGCTATCTCAGCCGCGCGGCCCGGGGCGTGGTCCTGCGGGTGGTGGACCTCATTCAGACCACCCCCGCCCTGGCCCTGCTGGGCATCATCATGGTCACCCCCCTGGGGGCGGGCAAGCCAACAGTGATCCTGGGGCTGGCCCTCTACTCCCTCCTGCCCATCGTGCGCAACGTCACCCTGGGGCTGAGCCAGGTGTCCCCCGCCGTCAAGGAGGCGGCCAAGGGGATGGGGATGACCCGCGTCTACAGCCTCTTCCACGTGGAACTACCCCTGGCCATGCCCATGCTGTTCACCGGCCTGCGCATCGCCGTGGTCAACGCCATCGGCACGGCGGTATTCGCCTCCTCGGTGGGCGGCGGCGGCCTGGGCAACCTCATCAATACCGGCATCCGCCGCAACGACGTGGCCATGATTCTCTCCGGCACCGCAGCGCTGATGGCCATGGCCCTGCTGCTGGACAACCTGATGGCCTTCTGCGAGCGCCGCATGGGCCGGCGGGACAGCAGCCGCCGCCCCGGCCGGCACGCCATTCTCCGCCGGCGGCTCACAGCAGGCGCGGCGGCCGTCCTGGTGGCCGCCCTGTGCCTGCCCTCCCTGCTGCCCAAGGACACCTCCAGCACCCTTGTCCTCTACAACGGGGAGTTCTCCGAGGTTCAGTTGGTCAACCGCATGGTGCAGCAGCTTGTGGAGGACCGCACGGGGCTGGAGGTCAGCATACTCGACCCCATGACCTCGATCAACAACTTCAAGGAGCTCACCGCGCGGGAGCCGAGCTGTGACCTGATGTATACCTGGGACGGCACCATCCTGACCACCTTCCTTGGGCTGGACACCAGTGACATTCCCGCGGGGCAGAGCCTCTACGACTTCGTCAACGGCCGCATCGGGGAGCAGTACGGCGCCCGTATGCTGGGCAAGATCGGCGTGGACAACACCTACTCCATCGGCGTCACCCAGGCGGTGATGGATACCTACCACCCCGCGGCCATCAGCGATCTGGCCCCCATCGCCGGGGAGCTGCGCTTCGGCGCGGAGCAGGACTTTTACACCGATGCCGGCAGCATGAAGTACGGCCCCTTCGTGGCGTTCTACGGCCTCCAGTTCCAGGAGGCCATTCAGGTGGACATCATGCTGAAGTACACCGCCATCAAGTCGGGCAGCTACGATGTCATGGTGGTGTACGCCACCGACGGTCTGAACAAGGACGCCAATCTGACCATTTTGGAGGACGACAAATCCTTCTTCCCCGAGTACAATGGGGTGCTCACCGTCCGGGATGGTCTCTTCGAGGACTTCGCCGACCGGGCGCCGGAGCTGGAGCAGACCCTGGAGCTGCTCACCGGCCAATTCACCAACGAGGTCATGAGTGAGCTGACCTACCGGGTGGACGTGCTGGGAGAGGACGTGGACCTGGTGGCCGCAGACTACCTGCACACCCTCGGCCTGCTATAGTGCAAAGCGGCGCCGCCCGGAACGGGCGGTGCCGCTTTTGCTTGTCCTTTTTCCTCTGGCGGGATATAATAGGTAGGAAACGCCCCAGAGGAAAGGAGTCCCCACCATGAAGATCTGCTATGAAACCGTGCGGAATTCAGAGGAGATCCGCACCTATATCACCCAAGCCGACCAGTCCCTGCTGGCCCGGGGCTTCACCGAGCACAGCTTTGCCCACGTCACCCGCTGCGCCGAGTTTGCCGCCCGCATCCTGGCCCAGCTCGGATATGGAGAGCACGACCAGGAGCTGGCCCGCATCGCCGGCTTTATGCACGACATCGGCAACGTAGTCAACCGCCACGACCACGCCCAGACCGGCGCCGTCATGGCCTTCCGCATTCTGGACAAGATGGGCATGGAGCCCGCCGACGTGGCCGCCGTCATCACCGCCATCGGCCACCACGACGATCCCACCGCCTTCCCCGTCAATCCGGTTGCCGCGGCGCTGATCCTGGCAGACAAGACCGATGTGCGCCGCAGCCGGGTGCGCAACAAGGAACATCAGAGCTTCGACATCCATGACCGGGTCAACTATGCCGCCGAGCGCTCCGAGCTGACACTGGACCCGGAGCGGCGCACCCTCACCCTCTCCCTGGGCATCAACACCGAATTCTGCGCCGTGATGGACTACTTCGAGATCTTTCTGGAGCGGATGCTCCTCTGCCGCCGTGCGGCGGAATTCCTGGAGCTGACCTTCAAGCTGGATATCAACGGCCTGAGCCTGCTGTAAACGCACAGCCGGGGCCGACGCTCCTCCTGTGCAGCAAAAACTCCAGAGACAGCACAACCCCCCGGCCATCCATCGTGACCGGGGGGCTACCGTTCGATCTGGGGTTCTACCACTACACATTACCTCGCACTTTCTACAGATTTTACCACGCGGTGGAGCAACAGAACGGGAAATTCCTTTGTTTCACTGTCTCCTGCAACAAATCGGCACTTGGTTTCCGTCTTCGGCGAACTTCACCTCGGAGGTCTTCCTTTTGTGCATCTCACTTCATTGAGTCCGTTGGGAACGAGTGTAAGCGTGGAACTTCAGGTATTCAGTCTTCCAATACGCTGTGGTCGGAAAAGAATGAGCTTTCTCAGCCCATGGGGCTCACCTCTTTCTTTTTCTGTCTAGATCATACTACCATCCATCCCTTTTGTCAAGTGTTTTTGTTTGAATTGCCTCATTTTTTGCAAGCCGGACAGTAAGAGGGAGTGCCGCCTGGGCGGCCCTCCCTCTTCCCGCTCTTTATCCCCGGAAAAAGAGCTGGAGAATCACGCCGTAGAGCACGGAGGCGCTGATGCCGTAGGCCAGCACAGGCCCGGCGATCACAAACATCTTGGCACCCACGCCCATGACCAGCCCCTCGCACTTGAATTCCAACGCCGGGGAGACCACCGCGTTGGCAAACCCGGTGATGGGTACCAGCGTGCCCGCCCCTGCGTGCTTGGCCAGCTTATCGAACAGCCCGAGCCCGGTAAAAAGGGCCGCCAGGAAGATGATGGTCACCGACACGGCGGTGCCTGCGGCGTTCTCGTTCAGCCCGCACCCGCGGAACAGATTCAGCAGGGCCTGTCCGCCGGTGCAGATCAGCCCGCCCGTCACAAAAGCCCACAGCAGGTTTTTCCACAGGGGCGAGGGCTTGGCCTTCTGACTGACATAGCGGCCATACTCTTGATTGGTCATATCCATGCGTCCGCAGCCTCCTTTTGTCCTTTGTAAGGTTTCCCTTGACAGCGAAGTTTATGCGTGCTATCTTATTTTAGTCATTTACTAAATTACTAATTTACTGATTGGAGGCCGACCATATGCACATCCCCACCACCCTCAAGCACAAGCCCGTCCTGGTGGCCGAGGACTACGGCCGCATCGACGGCCACACCGCCTATGGCTCCGACGCCCAGGGCCTCTCCCTGGGCCTAGCCCAGTGGAACGACCGGGGCAAGGTGGACATCTCCGCCAAGGTGTGGCGGCACACCGGGGAGAAGTGGTCCCGCCAGTCGGAGGAGCTGCCCCTCCACCGGGTGCTGGATCTGGCGATTCTGGCCTGCCGGGCCCAGCTCTATTTCCAGGAGGAGGCCTACCGCTTCCCCAGGGGCTACGACCCGGAGCATCCCCAGGTAGACCGCATCGGCCTGCAGGGGGACGCCATGACGGTGGAGGTATGCACCTCCAGCGACCACATCGACGAGGATCTCCGTCTGTTCCAGGACGCCCTGGCCCGGGACGGCGAGCTGCTCGGGGAGCGCATGCGGGTGCTGGCCCGGCTCCTGGGGGAGCTGGGCTGCCGGGGCTGAGCGCGGAACAAGCGCGGGCCCCCGGTCTCAAAGAGACCGGGGGCCCGTGTTGTTTATCCGTCCCTCACAGCATGGCGTAGAGCAGCTTTGCCACCTCGCCGCGGGTGAGCAGATCGTTGGGGCGAATGCGGTTGTCGTTGCCGGTAATCACACCCTGCCCCACCAGGCTCCTGAGGTAGCCGGCCGCCCAGTCGGGCACCTGCCCCGCGTCGGAGAAGGTGAGCTCCGGCTCGGCGTAGCCCTTGGCCTGGGTGCGGCCCAGAATGGTCATGGCCTCGGCCCGGCTGATGGTGGCCAGGGCGTTGACGGTGAGGCCGCTCTCGTTGGCCCCGCCCTTCAGGATGCCCAGGCTATACATGGCCTTGACCTCGTTCAGCGCCCAGTCCGGAATGGAGGCGGCATCCACGAAGGGCAGCTCCACATTGGCGTACTGGGTGAGATCCAGGTCCATCCACCGGGCCACCATGGCGAAGAACTCCGCGCGGGTGATGTTCTTTTCCGGCTGATAGACAGGGATCTCCACGCCGGTGCCCTTGGACACGCCGGTGTCATAGAGGTAGGTGGCGTAGGGCTCGGCCCAGTGACCCGCCATATCCCCAAAGGGGGAGGTACGTGTCCCGGCGGGCTTGACATCCGCGGAGGCGCGGGCCAGGTTGCCGCTGGCGTCGCAGGCGGTGACGCTCACCCGATGGTAGCCGCTGTCGGCGGCGGGCAGCGTAGCGGTCAGGGTTCCGGATGCCTCGTTCCAGGTAAAGTTCAGAGCCGCCCCGTCATAGGTCAGGATCACATTGGCCTGGGGAATCGTGCGGTCCACGTTGTCTGACACGGCGGCGGTGAGCTGAGTGCCGCTGACGGACAGGCGGACGGTGGGGGCAATGGTGTCGCTGACATTCTCATTGGAGGTGGTGAACTGGTCCAGCCAGATGGTCCCGGCCGGGCCGCCCGCGCCGCCGCCATAGATCACATCCAGGCTGGTGAGGGTGGCCGCGCCCTCGGGCAGCTCGGCGCTGACGTACTTCCAGCCGGTGAAGTCCAGGGCGGTCAGCAGGAACTGCTGGCTCTGGAGGTTGGCGTCCGCCGTCGTGGCCATCAGGGTATTGCCCGAGCCGTCGCCGTACACCCACACGCCCAGCCAGCTCTCTCCGGCGGGGATGGGCAGCGCGCTGTTCAGGCTCGCCGTTCCGCCTGTGGAGGCGTCATAGGTCATCCTCAGGCTCTGGCGGCCGTTGTGGACGTAGTCCAGGCCGGTCTCGGCCCCGTAGGAGGCCGTGCTGGTGGCACCGAAGGAGGCTAGGTCGCCCTCACAGTCCTCCAGCGTCTTGACGTGGCCCGCGATACTCACCGGCACGGTGAGGGTCTTGCCCCCGGCGGAGACGGTGAGGTTACCGCTGGCGCTCTTTGTCCCGGCGGTAAAGACGCCGTTTGCGTCCACCGTGCCCACCTCTGGGTCCGCTGACCAGGTGAAGCAGGTATCCTGGGCGGTGAGGGCCAGCTTGCGGTAAGAGGCGGAGGCCTTCAGATCCACCTGGCCGCCGGGGTCCAGGTTCAGGCTGGCGACCGCCGCGCCGGTGGCTTCATTGGTCAGGGTGATCTCGTCCGGGGTGCGGACGGTGGTGATGTAGCCGGTGCCGGAGGCGGAGCCGTCGGTGGCGGTGACCTGGGCAAAGCCGCTCTCCGCCCCGGCGGTAAAGAGGCCGTTCTCGTCCACAGTGCCGCCGCCGCTGGACACCGACCAGCTCACGCCGCCGCCGCTGGTGGGGAAGTAGCTGGTGTCCAGCCCGGTGGCGGAGAGCTGCACCGTGGCCCCGGAGAGCAGGATGCTGTCGGAAGGGGTCACGTAGTAGGAGGCCAGCTCGCCGGTGGGCTGGAGCCCGGTGGTGAGGAAGATGGCGGTGCTGTTCTTCCGCTGGCTGCCGTCGGAGGGCTTGTTGACCACCTGCATGCCCTCCTGGTCGGGGTAGGTGACGCCGATGGTGGTGGAGCCGCCGCCGTCCATGCAGATGGCCTCCACGCATCCCAGCTCAATGAGGCGCTGGGCCACCTGGCCCTGGGTGGCGCCCACGCTGTAGCCGGGCTGCTTTCCATCCATGGCGTAGAAGATCACAGTGCCGTCAGCCTTGATGCCGATGGCGGGCCAGGCGGTGCGGGAGGCGTCCAGTCCGGAGTCCACCTGCCCGTTGGTGACCAGCTTGGATACGCCGCCCAGGGCCTGGACTGCCTGGCTCCAGCGCTGATCGCTGCTGGACACGGTAAGGGTGACGGTATCCCCCGGCTGAAGGGCCCGCAGGCGGGCCAGGGCCTCCTCGCTCTCCTTGGCGTTCAGGGTGAGCACGGCTTTGCCCTCGGGAATGGGGATACTTCCGGTGGACTCCAGCACCTGCTCCACCACATACTGGGTCTGCCGGCCGATGGTAGGCTTAACGGCGTAGGTGCCGGTGCCGTCATCCACCGGGGACAGAATCACATCTACCCCCGGCTCGGTGTTCTGGGTGGTAGTGGCGAAGTCGTCGGTCAGCAGGGTCAGGCCGCCCACAGCGGCACTGTCCGTCAGCTTTCGCACCTTATTGATGCCGCCGCCCAGCTTTACGGCCTGCCCTCCGAAGGACACGGAGACAGACAGCCCGTTGCGGGCGATGAAAGCGGTGCCGTCGGCGTTGAAGCCGATGGCCCAGGTGTCGTTGTAGTAGCCTGTGGCCCGCACAATCCCGTCGGTCACCACCAGTCCGGTGGGCGCGCCGGTGGAGAGCACATACCAGTCGCCGTTCAGGCCGGACACCACCCGTTTGCCCTGGCTCTCCAGGGTCTGGGCCATGCCGGACAGGGTTACCCGGTCGGTAACCTTGGAGCCGTAGGCCACCGTGGGCACTACGCTGGCGTTGGGGGAATACTCCACATAGTACTCGGTGCGCAGGTCGGAATAGGTATCGCTCCAGAACACGTTCTTTCCCAGGCTGGCCCCCTGGGAGAGGGGCGCCCGCCCGGTATGTACGTCCCAGCCCATGGCCTGGGACGCCGAGGCCGCGGTGACAGTCAGGGCCAGCGCCAGACCCAGGGCCGCCCCCCGCCGGATCCATTGTTTCATACTTGTCCTCCTAATATCGTCTGTGAAACGGGTCATACGAAATTATGTTAACACAAAAGCCCCCGCTTGTAAACAAGCGGGGGCCAGGATTTGTCAATCCAATTCTTACAATTTTCTTCCACGGGCGGCGGGCGGTCTTAAAATCCCGCCCTTACCCCTCCTCCGGCCTTCCCTGCTTCAGCCGGGGCAGCGTCTTTTCCAGGGTGGCCTCCTCCTGAATGGACAGCAGCTCCCCAATGAGCTGGTTGGACACCAGGAAGCCCTTGGCCGTCAGATTCCAGCGGCGGTCGTGCCGCTCCGCCCAGCCCTGGCGCTCGTACTCCTCCAGCTTCTGCTCGATGGGATCGAAGTTCATGAAGAACTCCCGGCGGTACTCCCACTCCTCGATGCCCCGGGTGGTGCGCAGGCGGAGCATCAAATATTCGCCGCCCCGCTCCCGCTGGGGGATCAGGTCGGACTCGTCGATGACGGTGCCCCCCTCCAGCACGGCGGCAATATAGCCCTCCAGATCCCGGGTAAAGGAGTAGCGCCGCCCGCCGAAGTCGGAGTGGGCCCCCGGCCCGAAACCGATGTAGGGCCGGCCCATCCAGTATTTCAGATTGTGCCGGGACTGGAAGCCCGCCCGGGCGAAGTTGGAAATCTCATACTGGCGGTAGCCCGCCGCCGCCAGCCGCTCCACCGTCCAAAGATACATATCCGCCTGCTGGTCGTCGTCGGGGAGCTTCTCCCCCCGCACCACCCGGTCGTCCAGGGGAGTGCCCGGCTCCACCTTGAGGCCGTAGCAGCTCAGGTGCTCCGGCTCCAGCTCCAGCACCTGCTCCACGGTGTCCCGCCACCCCGCCATATCCTGGTTGGGCAGACCGTAGATCAGATCTAGGCTGATGTTTTTGATCTTGGCCTCTCGGGCTGCGGCCACCGCCCTCTGGGCCTGCTGGAAGGTATGGGGGCGGTGCAGGCAGTTCAGCTCACAGTCGTGGGCGGACTGGACGCCTAGGGAGATGCGGTTTACCCCCGCCCGCCGGAGGGCCTGAAACACCTTCTTATCCACACTGTCCGGGTTGCACTCCACGGTAATCTCCGCGTCCTTGGCCAGATCGAAGCGCTTGGCCACGGTTTTGAGCACCTCCCGCAGCCGCTTCTCCCCGTAAAAGCTGGGGGTGCCGCCGCCGAAGTAGACGGTGTCCACCTGCCAGCCCCGGGTGAGGGGCGCGGTCTCCTTCATATGGGCGAGCAGCGCCTTTTGGTAGTCGTCCATCCGGCCCTCCTTCCCCGCCAGGGAGTAGAAGTCGCAGTAGTCGCACTTGCTGCGGCAGAAGGGGATGTGGACATAAAGGCCCAGTTTTTCCGCCATTGGAGGCACCTCGTTTCCATTGCTTGGATTCTAATTGATTATTATACTACAAAATCCGCCGTTTGAAAAGCCGCCGCGCCCGTGCTATACTGGGAAAAAACGCAAGGAGGTCGCAAACATGGCCCAGCAGTCCCCCCGCCGCCTGGAGCTGACCGTGACGGCGGACCAGGCGGGGGAAAAAATCGACACCCTGCTGCGGCGGGAGCTCCGCCTGTCGGGGACGGTGATCCGCCGTGTCAAGTGGCTGGACGACGGCATCCTGCTGGACGGGATGCGGGTCACCACCGCCTGCCGCCCGGCGGCGGGGCAGGTGCTCTCCGTCCGGGTGGCCGATCCCGACGGCCAGGGGGACATGGTGCCCACCCCCGGCCCCCTGGATATCGTGTACGAGGACGGGGATCTGCTGGTGCTCAACAAGGCCCCCGGCGTGCTGGTCCACCCCGGTCCCGGCCACTACAGCGATACGCTCTGTAATTATATCGCCTGGTATTACAAAAAAGCGGGGATTGCCGCCGACGTCCACCCCGTCCAGCGGCTGGACAAGGGCACCTCCGGCCTGCTGGTGGTGGCCAAGCACCCCCACGCCCAGGAGCAGCTCAAGGGCCAGCTCCACACCCCCGCCTTCCGGCGGATCTACCTGGCGGTGTGCGAGGGAATCCCCCGGCCGCCGGAGGGGCGCATCGACGCCCCCATCGGCCGTGTCCCCGGCTCCCTCATGGCCCGCCAGGTGGACCCTGCGGGCCAGCCCGCCTCCACCCGCTACCGGGTGCTCCGCACCGGGCAGGGCCGCGCCCTGGTGGAGCTGGAGCTGGACACCGGCCGCACCCACCAGATCCGGGTGCACATGGCCCACCTGGGCCACCCCTTGGCTGGGGACGATTTGTACGGCGGCTCCCGCTATAGGCTTTGCCGCCAGGCCCTCCACTGCGGGGAGCTGTCCCTGGTGTGCAAGCCCCTGGGCGCGGGACTGCGGCTGGCGGCGCCCTTCCCAGAGGACATGGCCGCGGCCTTCCCCTGGATACTGCCCTTTTCGCCCGCCCTGTAATCTGGAAAGGAGATGCCTATGCCCGCCTGTTTAACCCACTACTACTTCGCCCAAAACGTCCGGGAGAACCTGCCGGACGCCTCCTCCTTGGATGCCTGCGCCTACGCCTGGGGCGCCCAGGGCCCGGACTTTTTCTTCTGCCACCGCTTCCTGCCCTTCTGGCGGGGCAGGTCCCTCCAGGAGTACGGCGGCCGCCTCCACGACGAAACGCCCTCTAAAGTGCTGGGCGCCATGCGGGAGTTTTTAAAGGCCCACCCGGACCCGGTGTACCGCTCCTACGTGTGGGGGTTTGTGTGCCACTACTCCCTGGACTGCACCGCCCATCCCTACATCAACTGGCTGGCCCAAGAGCTGGTCCGCCAGCGCCCCTGGGAGACACCCTCCAC
>ERZ1106929.2302-NODE-2302-length-13216-cov-25.975838_pt1 | contig 13216 bp, 10 predicted proteins | sample MGYA00403662_ERZ1106929 | MGnify/ENA primary metagenome ERZ1106929 (study PRJEB35170, sample SAMEA104062442) | human gut metagenome | biome: human gut; feature: human-associated habitat; material: faeces | place: Denmark | collected 2013-02-20 ... | reverse complement strand
GATTGATTTTTGATTTTTCAAACACGCTATCAGAATTACTCTTCTTCTTTTGGACGATAGAAAGTATCCTCTAATGGTAATTTTGTTCTAAATTTGCCATCAAGGGCATAATAAGCTCCCTGTACAGCAGGGGCAGTAGGAATTGTTGCAATCTCGCCAATTCCCTTTGCACCATAGGCAACATCTAATAACTTCTCTTTTTCTACATAGATAGCATGAATATTTGGAATCTGTGTAGAACGGAGTAAGCCAAGTGTTCCGTAAGTTACTTGAGGAACGCAGTCTTTAAGTGGCCAGTCTTCGGTTAAAGCATAGCCCATTCCCATGAGTACGCCTCCCTCAATCTGTCCCTGAATAGAGGTTGGATTCACTACCTTTCCAGAGTCGTGTGCCGCATACACTTCGGTTACTTTTCCTTTTTTATCAAGGATAACAACATGTGTCGCAAATCCATATGCGATATGGCTCTTTGGATATGGCACATTTGCACCAAGTTTATCGGTTGGCTCATAATATTCATAGAAATAATTCTTGCCGTTTAATTTCTCTAAGTCATTATCGACTTCTTTCATTGCATCGGCAAGCTTCACTGCCGCTCCTCTTACTGCTTCACCAGTAAGAAGAGTCTGTCTTGAACCAGAAGTTGTACCGGAATCTGGTGCATTCTCTGTATTGCAAACAGCGTTGCGGATTTTTGAAAGTGGAAGTCCGGTTGCCTGTGCCACATCCTGACAAAATACAGTAGCACATCCCTGTCCGATATCAGAGGCAGCCGCATAAATCACGCAGACACCATCTTCAATCACAAGGTTGCATCTTCCTTTATCCGGAAGCCCTACGCCTACACCGGCATTCTTCATAGAACAGGCGATTCCTGCATGGTCTTTATTAGCTTCGTACACATCTTTTACAGCCTCTAATGTCTCTTTTAAGGCAGTAGAACAGTCAGCAATCTGTCCGTTTGGAAGAACCTTTCCTGGCTCAATCGCGTTACGGTATCGGATCTCCCACGGAGAGATGCCTACCTGTTCTGCAAGAAGGTTAATAATGGACTCTAACGCGAACTCACTCTGACATACTCCAAATCCACGGAACGCTCCGGCTGGCGGATTGTTCGTATAATATCCAAATCCTCGGATATCTGTATTCTGGTAACAGTATGGCCCTACGGAGTGCGTGCAGGCTCTTTCAAGAACCGGTCCACACAGGGAAGCATAAGCTCCTGTATCAAAATAAATCTCACAGTCAAGGCCGGTAAAAATACCATTTTCATCACAGCCAAGAGTGAAGGTTCCTTCCATTGCATGGCGTTTCGGGTGGAAGAATAGAGACTCCTGTCTTGTGAACTTGGCCTTGACCGGACGCTGGTATTTATATGCTGCAAGTGCAGTTAAATGCTGTACGGTAACGTCTTCTTTTCCACCGAAGCCACCACCGATAAGCTGATTTTCTACTACAATCTTTTCCGGATCCCAGCCAAACATAATGGATACTTCTTTTCTTGTATCAAATGCTCCCTGATCCGTACTTAATATTTTAATTCCATCTTTATATGGGAAAGAAACCGCACATTCTGGTTCAAGAAATGCGTGTTCTGTAAATGGTGTTGTAAATGAACGGGTTACTTTATAGGCTGCCTTCTCTAAAGCAGTTTTGGCATCTCCTCTTGTAACGTGACGCTGCTGGCATAAGTTTCCACTTGAATGAATCTGTGGGGCATCCTCTGCCATCGCCTCATGGACATTGCGGATCGGCTCCAGCTTTTCGTAATCTACTTTTACAAGCTTCTTTGCCTTTTCAAGGATTTCTTCAGTCTCTGCTACAACAACACAGATGGTATCCCCAATCATTCTTGTAATATCGCCTTCAGCGATCATAACATCCCAGTCCTGCTGAATATGTCCCACTTTATTATTTGGCACATCTTTTGCTGTGAGTACACCAAGCACACCTGGAAGTGCCTCTGCTTTTGACGCATCAATCTTTAACACTCTTGCACGAGGGTATTTGCTGCGTACTGCAGATAAATGTACCATACCATCCATAACAATATCGTCTGGATATTTGCCATATCCAAGCACTTTCTTTCGCACATCGACACGGAATGCTCTCTGTCCGACACCGTACTGGTCTCCTCTTTCAAGGTCATAATCAATCTCTGCATCTCCTCGAAGAATTGCTGCGGTAAGCTGAATTCCCTCGATAATCTTTTTATAACCGGTACAGCGGCAGATATTACCTCTTAATGCGTATTTAATTTCTTCTTCTGTTGGGTCTGGATTCTGATCAATAAGTGCTTTTCCTGCCATAACCATTCCCGGAATGCAGAAACCACACTGTACAGAACCTTTCGAACCAAATGCATAGACAAATGCATCCTGCTCTCTTTCTGTCAGTCCCTCTACCGTTACAATGTTTCTTCCCACAGATTTATCTGTCGTTAAAACGCAGGCTTTTACTGCAACCCCGTCAACAATAATCGTACAGGTTCCGCAAGCACCTTCACTACATCCATCTTTTACGGAAAATAAATGAAGGTCATCTCTAAGATAGCGAAGAAGAGACTTTTTTTCTGTTGTTGTCCGGCGCATTCCATTGACAGTAAAACAATATTCTGTTGCCATAGTTCTCCTCCTCTCTTATCTTATGGATAAAATACCATTTTTATCGTGAATAACACCCCGTGGACATTTGACGGCACACATACCACAGGCGATGCATTTTTCCTGACAAATGACAGCGTGGTTATCCACAACTTTGATTGCCTTACATGGACAGTATTTCTCACAGATTCTGCATCCAATACAGCTTACTGCACATCCCTGAATCGCTTTTGGGCCTTTGTCAAGGTTAGCACACTGTGGCTGAATGGTATTTTCTGTTGGAACTACCTGAATCAGATGCTGTGGGCAGGCTTTTGCACAAAGCCCACATCCCACACATTTTTCCGGTGTCAGTTGGGGATACGATTTCAACAGTCGGGAAGCTACCAACATGAAAGGCTTACGTAAAAATTTCGGCACACCGTTGGTAAAATCCAGTTTGATGGTATCCGGTTTCTGAAAAGGAGATAATCCCTCCGGAACCGGATCTCCCACAAGTGTCAGCTCCTTGGGATGTGCCAGCCCTCTTTCCAGTGCCTGACGCAGCATAACGATCTCTGTGGGCTCTAATCCCATAAGTTTTGCGGCGAAACAGTCCTGGGTATAGAAATCTTTTGCCGCCAGCAGCATATGCAGGGGATGGGAAGTGCCGCCGGTGGGACCGTTACCCTCCATGGCATCGATGGCGTCAATGACTGTAAGCTGTGGAGTCACGGTCTGAGCCAGCTCTAAGAGCATGTTGGAGAAATCTTCGATCTCCGGCCAACGGTAGTGCATCTGGGGCTTTTCCAGACCGGGGATGGTGCCGAAGAGATTCTTGATGCCGCCGGAATAGCCGGTCATGGCATGGGTCTTCAGTTTACAGATATTAATGATATAATCGGCTTCCACGATAGGAGTGATCAGGTGGAAACTGTGATTTTTAAATCCTGCCGGACAATTTACGGTCTGTGCGGAAAAGTCCATGTTGAGTTCAGCACCTTCGCCCAGAGTATCCATGCCGCATACGTGATATACGTGTTTCATGGCTTCGGCATTGTAGAGACCGCCGGAACTTTCCGCAATGGTGATGTGCTGCATGCCCTGCTCTCGCAGCCACCTGATCACAGCTTTTATGACCAGAGGGTGGGTCGTGGCGGGAAAATCCGGGGATTTCGCCATGACGAGGTTGGGCTTGATGACGATCTTCATCTCCGGGCGTAAATCTGTGGCGATGTGCAGCGCCTCCATGCTTTTGCAGATGGCGGGATAGATCAGTTCTTCGTTATATTCCGGTACGATGTGTAATGTCTGTATCATAAAATCTCCATTCTGCCGCCGAACGGCATAAATAGTAATGCGAAATTTAGGTTATTCTGCTTTGGAAGCATTACTTTTTATTATATGGTAAACGAAATCACTTGTTTTTTCAATGCTTCCGTGCTATACTACGAAATGTTGTTGAGATTTGATGGAAGAAATCAGAAGCGCATCGCAATGATTTCTTTTTTTGTGCAACAATTCAGAACCAAGGTGATTTTCATGAAGATGCGATTTTGCGAATGAAGTTCTGAAGGTTGCCACGATTTTGAATTTAAAGGAGTATTTCGTGAGTTATTTTTTGGAAAATGAAGAAGTGAACGAAGCAGTAGAAGAAGTGAAAGCGCAGGACGGCATTGCCTCCATCGAGCCGTTGCTGGACAACCGTATTGTCCGTGCGATCCGGGAGATGGGGTTTGAAAAGCTGTCTCCGATCCAGGAGCAGGCGATTCCCTATTTATTACAGGGGGAGGACATCATCGGACAGGCCCAGACCGGTACGGGCAAGACTGCTGCATTCGGCATTCCGGCGATCCAGCACATTAATCCGGATGTGAAAAAGTTACAGACCATTATCTTGTGCCCCACCAGAGAACTGGCGATCCAGGCAGCGGAAGAACTGCGGAAAATCGCAAAATACATGCACGGCATTAAGGTACTGCCGGTCTACGGAGGACAGGATATCAGCCGTCAGATCGCGGGACTGCGGAGCGTACAGATTATCGTGGGAACCCCGGGACGTGTCATGGACCATATGCGCAGACGCACTATTAAGCTGGATCTGGTGAACATGGTGGTATTGGATGAGGCAGATGAGATGCTGAACATGGGCTTCCGTGAGGACATGGAGCTGATCTTGGGACAGATTCCCGGAGAGCACCAGACCGCACTGTTCTCCGCTACCATGCCGAAGCCGATCCTGGAGATCACGGACCGGTTCCAGAAGGATGCAAAAATAGTAAAAGTAGCGGCAAAAGAACTGACGATTCCGTTGGTATCCCAGAAATTCTACCGTGTGAAAAATCAGGACAAGGATGCAGCCTGTGTAAGACTGTTAGAGTACTATCAGCCGAAGCTGACCCTGATCTTCTGTAATACGAAGAAAAAGGTGGACGAACTGGCGGATCTGTTGAAGCAGCAGGGCTTTCAGGCAGAAGGGCTGCATGGCGATCTGTCCCAGGCACAGCGTGATGTGGCCATGAACCGTTTCCGTAACGGCGGAGCCAGCATTCTGATCGCTACGGATGTGGCAGCCAGAGGGATTGATGTGGATGATGTGGAAGCTGTCATCAATTACGATATTCCACAGGATATTGAGTACTATGTGCACCGTATCGGCAGAACCGGCCGTGCCGGCAGAAAGGGCAGATCCTTTACTTTTGCCAACAGCAGGGAAATTGGCAAGATCCGTGAGATCGAGAGAGTCTGTCATACCACCATTACCGAGAAAAAGCTTCCCGGAGCTGCGAAGGTGCTGAAAGCGAAAGCAGACAAATATCTGAACAAGGCATGGGAACTGCATGAGCATGAAGACATCGAGCTGATGAAGAGCTTTTTACAGCGGAAAATGGAAGAGGAAGGCTGTGATGCACTGGAGTTGGCAGCTGCCATGCTGAAATTACAGGTCGGCGACAAGGGCGAGGAGATCGCCGCAGATGAATATACAAAGCGTGGCAATCGTTTCGGGGACAGAGGCCGATCCGGCAGAGACGGTGGTGAAGGCCGCAGTTTCGGCAGAGGCGACGGAAGACGGAAGTTTGGCCGTGAAGACGGGGACCGCAGAAGATTCGGTCGCGGTGACAGAGACCGCAGGGACGACGACAATACCGTTTCCGGCGAGAACAGAAGACACCGCAGAGACGAGAACCGCGAGGACGGAAGAAAATGGGGCGGCCGCGACAAAAAGGCAGCGGACCGTAAATACTCCGGGGACAGAGCGGAGAGAGAAGTAAAAAAGAGAAAGAAGCGGGAAGAGCCGGGCATCGGCAACAGCTTCCCCAAGAGAAAAAAATCTTAAGTAGATGAGGAATTTTATGTATTTGCCGCAAAAGCCGCAGTTGTGCTTTTGCGGCAAATCGTGTATAGTTAGGGAAGAATGCATAGGCACTAACAGAAAGGTCTGCGGTATGAAAACACTGAAAAAACAGATACCATATATTTTGCTGGGAGCGACGCTTTTGCTCCTGCTTGGCTTGAATATCATCAGCCAGGATCACTGGCTGGATTCCGATATGGCGGCAGAGATGATCTTTTCCAGGATCCTTGCGGGGGAGCATCAGATGATTTCGACGACGAACTGGTATTATTCCACGGAGTTCCGTGTGCTGTATACACAGCTGATCATGGGACCGCTGTTCCGGATCTGCAACAACTGGCATGTGATCCGCACGATCACGAATCTGGTGTTTTACGGGCTGATGCTGGCTTCCTATTATTATTTTATGAAGCCGTTAAAAGTATCGCGCGGGCTTACGGTGTTAAGCTCCTGTCTGTTGCTTCTGCCTTTTTCCGAGACCATGATGACACACATGCAAATGGGCAATACCTACATGTCCCATGTGATTCTGGTGTTGTGGTTCTTCGGTATGTACCTGCGGCTGTGCAGTGGAGAATACAGTACAAAACGCAAGATCAGCCTGTGGATCTTCTATGTGCTGCTGGCTATTGTCTGTGGAATGTCCGGCGTACGTTACCTGCTGGCATTACAGTGCCCGTTGGTACTGACTTCTTTTTTCTATTTGTTGGGTGGAGAGGAGTTCCAGAGTTTCCGGGGAGAGATGACAAAGGCGCATTTTCGTGCCTTGCTGCCTACGACCCGGATGAAATATTTTCTCTACAGTGTAGTGGGAGCGTTTTTCGCAGTAGCGGGCTACGGCATTAATGTGGTATGGATCAGCCATAAATATGTGTTCCAGACCTACGGTGCCACGAATTTCATCGCTCTGTACCACGGGGTGCTGTTTGACCGGATCCAGAATGCAGCAGGCTGTCTGTTAATGCTTTTTGGTTATATTCCCGACAAGGGCTTTTTATCCCTGCGTGGTATTGTGACCATGGCGGCTTTCGCAATGCTGGGCATCTACGGATATGTTACGGTGAAGAGCGGAAAGACGGAGCAGAGTACAGGATTTCGCAGCCTGATCACACTTTTCCTGAAAGTCAGCTTTGTACTGAATCTGTTTGTGTTTATTTTCACCACCAGTACCATGGTGCCACGGTATTATATTACGATTTTTATTTTTGCACTGCCGGTATTGTGCTTTTATCTGGAAGAGGAGCAAATGCCATTTGACCGTCTGGCGGTGACGGCGCTGCTTACAATCTGTCTGATCCTTGGTACGGGTAAAACGGTGATGTCTTTCCTGACGGTGGACAAGAACGAAACGAAGCGTCCCGTGGCGCAGTTCCTTGCGGAAAACGGGTATGATTTTGGCTTTGCTACTTATAATAATGCCAATATCATTACAGAGCTTACCAATGGCGAAGTGGAGATCGGCAACATCGGAGATCCCGAACATCTGGAATATTTCAAGTGGTCTTCTCCCATGAAATATTATGAGGAAGGGTATCATACCGGGGAGACATTCTTGCTTCTGACGTCGGAGGAATGTGCGGAATATGCAGAGGCTCCGGCATTAAAGCAGGGCGAAAAGGTATATGAGGACGGCATTTATACCGTCTATCTATTCGACAGCACGGAGGAACTGATGAACTGTGCTGTGGCGAGACAATAATGATAGAGATTTAGTATATTGCGGACGGCATTGGCACCCGGCACTGGCCGCAACGGGACAGTCGGTACTTTTTGAAAAAGGATAACGTCTGCGGAAAGGTTGTAAATATGAGAATCGGAATGGGATATGACGTACACCGTCTGGTGGAGGGAAGAGACCTGATCATCGGTGGCGTGAAAATACCTTATGAAAAGGGGCTCCTGGGACATTCGGATGCGGATGTCCTGCTCCATGCCATCATGGATGCGCTGTTGGGAGCAGCGGCGCTGGGGGATATCGGGAAACATTTCCCGGATACAGATCCGGCATACAAGGGTATTTCTTCCATAAAATTGCTGGAAAAAGTGGGCGAGCTGCTGGAAGAGAATCATGTGTTTATCGAAAATATCGATGCGACGATCATCGCACAGGCACCGAAGATGCGCCCGCATATCGATACCATGCGGGAAAATATCGCGAAAGCGCTGCTGATCGATGTTGGGCAGGTCAATGTGAAGGCTACCACGGAGGAAGGACTGGGATTCACCGGCAGCGGAGAGGGAATCTCCTCTCAGGCAATCTGCCTGGTGACTACGCCGTTTGATCTTACGGCACAGGCAATGCAAGGGGGATGTGGAAGCTGCGGCGGATGCCCGAAGAGCTGATAATTTCGGAAAATAAGAGCTTGACAAATGGGTCGGTAGGATATAGACTTTAATTAGAAATAAGGTCTGTATACTATCGACCTTTTATGGTGTGATGAGCGCAAGAGAACCAATAGGATTGCATATGGCAGGCGCTGGATTAAGAAGGATACAAGGAGGAACAGAAATGTATCAGATGACGGAGACGGAATACAAATTTGCAGAGCTGATCTGGGAGGAGGAACCCATCGGTTCCGGAGAACTGGTAAAACAGTGCGCTGAGAAGTTCGGCTGGAAGAAATCCACTACCTATACGTTTATTAAAAAGCTTTGTGAGAATGGTATTTTCAAAAATGAGAATGCCATCGTATCTTCTGTATTGAATAAGGAGGAATATCACAGAGCTCAGGGGGAGGCTTTCGTGGAGAAGGCTTACGGCGGTTCCCTGCCGAAGATGATCGCCGCATTTATCCAGAGCAAGAAGCTCAGTGCAGCGCAGATCGCTGAGATCGAAGCTATGATCGAGGATTATAAGGGGTAGGGGTTGACAAAATACTATTGTGATATTAAAGGTTCTATGCTAAGATAAATTGCATAGGACCTTTTTCTATTATCAGATCTATTTTCTATTAGAATCCAATGTCGGAGAAATTTTCCAATCCATTGAAATTAAGTAGAAAATATACTTTTAACTTCATTTTTGCAACTAAAAACAGTTGCAAAAAACAGGCAGAAAAAATATAATATAATTAACAAGGGGTACAAATGGGACAAAAGGAAAAACTAATTGAACAGTTAAAAAGCAGACCGAAGACATTTACCTTTCATGATGCGGAAGTTTTATTGGATTATTTGGAATTTACGAAATCCAATAAGGGGAAAACCAGTGGTTCCAGAGTAATGTTTATCAGTGAGGAGCACGGGAGTATATTACTACATAAGCCGCATCCGCAAAAGGAATTGAAAGCATACCAGGTCAGACAATTACGTGATCTGTTGGAACAGGAGGGATTGATTTGAAAAATACGATGGAATATAAAGGGTATGTCGGCAGCGTAGAATTTTCCGAGGAGGATGGGATTTTTTTCGGAAAGGTAATGGGGATTCGTTCCCTGATCTCTTATGAGGGAACCGATGCCAGGAGTCTGGTAGAGGATTTTCATGGGGCGGTAGATGATTATCTGCAACTGTGTGAAGGACAGGGGAAAGCTCCGGAAAAAGCATACAAGGGAAGCTTTAATATCCGGATCGCACCTGAGACTCATAAGCAGCTTGTGATCCATGCAACTGCATGCCAGATGTCACTGAATGAATATGTGAGGGAAACGTTGGAAAAAGCAGTGATGTAGAAAACTCCGGGGTTGACAAAACCCGTATTTTTGCATATCTTATTTAGTAGGAATGATCGTATATTCAGTAAAGGCATGGAGCAGGAAAAGTACTTTTCGGTGGGACGCCAGAGAGAAGCCGTTAGAAGCTGGGAGCGGCTTTCGTCCGAGGAAAAGGAAGTGCGCCTGTGAGCTGATCCGGGGAACGTTAACAAAAGTATCCGGATCCGGTGAGCACCCGTTATGTGCGTGACGCCATAGGCGTAAGAGTGAAGGGCATCGTCCCTTAAGTAGAGTGGAACCGCGGATAAATTCGTCTCTAAGAGAAGAGTTTGTTCGCGGTATTTTTTTCGAGGTGAGAACATGGGCATCATCAAAAATTTAAAAGAAGAAGTCCGTATTATCAAGGAACGTGATCCGGCGATCCATTCTTCCATGGAGGTACTTTTGTATCCCAGTTTCAAGGTCATGATCCATTACCGACTGGCTCACAAGCTATATGTGAGCGGGCATTATTTCTGGGCCAGATATATTTCCCAGCGTGGTGTACGTAAGACGGGCATTGAGATCCATCCCGGCGCGCAGATCGGCAAGGGATTTTTCATTGATCACGGCAACGGTGTCATCATTGGTGAGACTACCATTATCGGCGATAATGTGACCATGTATCAGGGAGTGACACTGGGAGGAACTGGCAAGGAGCACGGCAAGCGTCATCCGACCATCGGCAACAACGTCATGATCAGTGCGGGTGCGAAAGTACTGGGTTCCTTTACCATCGGAGATAATTCGAAGATCGGTGCCGGAAGCGTGGTCTTAAGTGAAGTGCCCCCCGGATCCACGGTCGTGGGTGTACCGGGACGCGTAGTAAAGCGTAACAACGCAAGCCTCCCCCAGGAGACCATGAACCAGACAGATCTCCCCGATCCGGTGCGGGAAGATATCACGGTATTGCAGCGTGAGAACTCCGAACTGACCAACCGCGTGCTGGAGATGGAAGATGAACTGAAACAGCTGCGCAGGCTGGTGGTAATGAGCGAAGAAGCGAAAACTGATAATACAGTTAAGACAGGAAAGGATAAATCATGAGTATTCAAATCTACAACACTTTAAGCAAGAGAAAAGAAGAATTTAAGCCCCTGGAGCCGGGAAAGGTAAAAATGTATGTCTGCGGGCCTACCGTATACAACCTGATCCACATCGGCAATGCCCGCCCCATGATCGTATTTGATACGGTGCGCCGTTACATGGAATACAAGGGTTACGAAGTAAACTATGTATCCAACTTCACAGACGTGGATGACAAGATCATCAAGAAGGCCAATGAAGAGGGTGTGGAGCCCAGCGTGATCTCCGAGCGCTATATCGCAGAGTGCAAAAAAGACATGGAGGGAATGAATATCAAGCCCGCTACCAAGAACCCTAAGGCTACCGAGGAGATCGGCGGCATGTTGGATATGATCCAGACTCTAATCGACAAGGGGCATGCGTATCCTGCAGCGGATGGTACGGTATATTTCCGGACCAGAAGCTTCAAGGACTACGGCAAGTTGTCTCACAAGAACCTGGACGATCTGCAGGGCGGTAACCGTTCCCTGTTAGTCTCCGGTGAAGATCAGAAGGAAGATCCCCTGGATTTCGTATTGTGGAAGCCGAAGAAAGAAGGCGAGCCTTACTGGGATTCCTGCTGGTGTCAGGGCCGTCCCGGCTGGCACATCGAGTGCTCTGTTATGAGTAAGCGTTATCTGGGTGAGGAGATAGATATTCATGCCGGTGGCGAAGATCTGATCTTCCCTCATCACGAGAATGAGATCGCACAGTCCGAGGCAGCCAATGACAAGCCTTTTGCAAGATACTGGATGCACAATGCCTTCCTGAACATTGACAACCGCAAGATGTCCAAGTCTCTGGGCAACTTCTTTACTGTTCGTGAGATCTCCGAAAAATATGATCTGCAGGTACTTCGTTTCTTCATGCTGTCCGCACATTACAGAAGCCCGCTGAATTTCAGTGCCGATCTGATGGAAGCAGCAAAGAACGGCTACGAGAGAATCGTTACCAGCGTGGATAACCTGAAGTTCCTGCTGGAAAAGGCAGCAGATGCCGAAATGTCCGAAGAAGAGAAGCAGTTAGTTACCGAGGCACAGGGCTTTGAGACCAAATTCGATGAAGCTATGGACGATGATTTCAACACTGCGGATGCGCTGGCAGCTATCTTTGAGCTGGTAAAATTCGTCAACTCCAATGCGAAAGCAGACAGCAGCAAGGCATTTCTGGAGGCTCTGAAACAGGAAATCGTGACTCTGTCCGATATCTGTGGACTGATCGTAGACAAGAAAGCGGAAATGTTGGACAGCGATATCGAGGCACTGATTGAAGAGCGTCAGGCAGCCAGAAAGGCGAAGAATTTCGCAAGAGCCGACGAGATCCGTGACGAGCTGTTAGCCAAAGGCATTGTGCTGGAAGATACCAGAGAGGGTGTAAAATGGAAGAGAGCATAACCCTTCTTACGAAAATAAAGGAAGCATTTGCCTGCGAAGGACAGGATGTCCGGGCGTATTCTCCGCTGACACTGGCCTATATCGGAGACGGGATTTATGAGCTGGTGATCCGCAGCGTGGTGGTGGAGAGAGCTAACCGTTCCGCCAATGATCTGCATAAAAAGACGACACGTTATGTAAAGGCACCGGCGCAGTCTGCCATGATCGAGGCATTGCTTCCGGAACTGACGGAGGAAGAGGAAGCGGTGTACCGCAGAGGACGCAACGCCAAATCATACACCACCGCGAAAAACGCTTCCGTGGCAGATTACCGCAGAGCTACCGGTTTTGAAGCACTGATGGGCTATCTGTACCTGACGGGACAGATCGACCGGTTGCTGCAGTTGATCAAAGACGGCATCCGTCTGGCAGGCATGGAACTGTAATAAAAATTCACAATAGAAAGGACAAACATGGGATATCAGGAATTTACCATAGAAGGCAGAAATGCCGTGATTGAGGCGTATCGTTCGGGCAAACCCATTGACAAGCTGTTCATTTTGGATGGCTGTCAGGACGGTCCGATGATGACCATCAAAAGAGAAGCAAAAAAGCATGACACATTAGTAAAATATGTGACCAAGGAGCGTCTGGACCAGTTATCCGAGACCGGAAAGCATCAGGGCGTTATCGCTTATGCGGCAGCTTATGAGTACGCAGAGGTAGATGACATCTTGGAAGCAGCGAAGAAAAAGGGTGAGCCGCCCTTTATTTTCCTGCTGGATAATATCGAGGATCCTCATAATCTGGGAGCTATCATCCGTACCGCCAATCTGGCAGGTGCCCATGGTGTCATCATCCCGAAGAATCGTGCAGCAGGACTGACCGCTACGGTAGCGAGAACCTCCGCCGGAGCACTGAACTATACGCCGGTGGCAAAGGTGACGAATCTGGCGAAGACCATCGAAGATCTGAAAAAGGAAGGTCTGTGGTTCGTGTGTGCGGATATGGGCGGGACTACCATGTACGATCTGAATCTCAAGGGCCCCATCGGTCTGGTCATTGGCAACGAGGGTGAGGGCGTAGGACGTCTGGTGAAGGAAAAATGCGATATGGTGGCATCCATTCCCATGAAGGGGGATATCGATT
>ERZ1106929.2295-NODE-2295-length-13240-cov-5.649981_pt1 | contig 13240 bp, 13 predicted proteins | sample MGYA00403662_ERZ1106929 | MGnify/ENA primary metagenome ERZ1106929 (study PRJEB35170, sample SAMEA104062442) | human gut metagenome | biome: human gut; feature: human-associated habitat; material: faeces | place: Denmark | collected 2013-02-20 ... | reverse complement strand
GGCGGACTTCTGGAGCGGATGGCCGCCGCCGGCCCGCCCTGGAGCGTCTCCACCCCCGCCCAGGCGGCGGGGCTGGCCGCCCTGGAGCAGTGCTCCGACTGGCCGGAGAAGGCCCGGGCCCTGCTGGCGTCGGAGCGCCCCGCCCTGTCGGACGGCCTGGCCGCCCTGGGGCTGGAGGTGGTGCCCGGACAGGCCAACTACCTGCTGTTCCGGGCGGCGGGCGCGGCCGATTTGAAGGAGCGGATGCTCATGCGGGGCGTGCTCATCCGCTCCTGCGCCAACTACCACGGCCTGGGGAACGACTGGTACCGGGTGTGCGTGGGACAGGCGGAACAAAACCGGCGGCTGCTGGCCGCCTTAAAGGAAGTGCTGTGATGGCCAACGCGATTATGATCCAGGGAACCGCCTCCAACGCGGGCAAGTCCCTGCTGGCGGCGGGGCTGTGCCGCATCTTTGCCCAGGACGGCTATAAGGTTGCCCCTTTCAAATCCCAGAACATGGCCCTTAACTCCGCCATCACCCCCGACGGCTTCGAGATGGGCCGGGCCCAGGTGGTGCAGGCCGAGGCGGCGGGGGTGGCCCCCGACGTGCGGATGAACCCCATCCTGCTCAAGCCCACCAGCCACGTGGGCTCCCAGGTGATCGTCAACGGCGTGCCCCGGGGCACCATGGCGGCGGGGGAGTACTTCCGCTATCGCAAGAGTCTCATCCCCGAGGTGATGGCGGCCTACGAGTCCCTGGCGGCGGAGTACGACATTATCGTCATCGAGGGGGCGGGCAGCCCGGCGGAGATCAACCTGCGGCAGGACGACATCGTGAACATGGGCATGGCCCGACGGGCCAACGCCCCGGTGCTCCTGTGCGGCGACATCGACCGGGGGGGCGTGTTCGCCTCCCTCTACGGCACGGTGAAGCTGCTGGAGCCGGACGAGCAGGCGAGGATCAAGGGCCTGATTATCAACAAATTCCGGGGGGATGTGGATATCCTCCGCCCCGGCCTGGGGGAGCTGGAGCGGCTTTCCGGCAAGCCGGTGCTGGGAGTTGTCCCCATGCTGGACGTGGATGTGGACGACGAGGACTCCCTCTCCCACCGCCTGAGCGGCGGGGGAAGGGTGGGCCTGGTGGACATTGCGGTGGTGCGCCTGCCCCGCCTGTCCAACTTCACCGACTTCAACCCCCTGGAGCGGATGGAGGAGGTCACCCTCCGCTACGTCCGCAATCCCCGGGAGCTGGGGCACCCCGATCTGGTGGTTCTCCCCGGCACCAAGAACACCATGGACGATCTGCGCTGGCTGCGGGAGAGCGGCATGGAGGCCGCCGTGCTCAAGCACGCCTCGGCCGGCGGAGCGGTGATCGGCATCTGCGGCGGCTATCAGATGCTGGGGAACACCGTCTCCGACCCCGACGGGGTGGAGGGGGGCGGCTCCCTCCGGGGCCTGGGCCTGCTCCCCGCCGACACGGTGTTCCAGGGGGAGAAGACCCGCACCCGGGTGACGGGGGCCTTCCGCGCCCCGGAGGGGCTCTTCCGCTCCCTGGCCGGCGTGGCCTTCGAGGGCTACGAGATCCACATGGGCCGCACCGAGAGCGGGGCGGCCCCCCTGGCGGAGTTCACCACCCAGACCGGGGAGCGGCGCTCCGACGGCCTCAGCGCGGGCAACGTGTGGGGCTGCTACGTCCACGGCATCTTCGACAAGGCGGAGGCGGCCGCCGCCCTGGTGAACGCCCTGCTGGAGGCCAAGGGGCTGGAGCCGGGCGCGGCCAGCGTGGACTGGCAGGCGTACGCCCAGCAGCAGTACGACAAGCTGGCGGCCGGCCTGCGGGCCAGCCTGGACATGAAACGCATTTACCGGATTCTCAACGGGGAGGAATAGAGCCATGAAACACATTGAATTGCAGCGGGTGGCCCCCGCGGACATTGAGGCCCGGAGCATGGAGCTCATCGGCCAGGAGCTGGGGGAGCGGGTGTTCCCGGCGGAGCAGTTGCCCGTGGTCAAGCGGGTGATCCACACCACTGCGGACTTTGAGTACGCCGACAGCCTGGTCTTTTCCGCCGGGGCGGTGGAGGCGGGCGTCGCGGCCATACGGCAGGGCTGTACCATCGTCACCGACACCCAGATGGCCTTCTCGGGGGTGAACAAGCGGGTGCTGGAGAAATTCGGCGGCCGGGCGGTGTGCTTCATGTCCGACCCGGACGTGGCCGCTGAGGCCAAGGCGCGGGGGGAGACCCGGGCCACCGTGTCCATGGAGCGGGCCGCCCGGCTGGAGGGGCCGCTGGTGCTGGCCATCGGCAACGCCCCCACCGCCCTGGTACGGGCCTGCGAGCTGATCGGCGCGGGGGAGCTGAAGCCCGCCCTGGTCATCGGCGTGCCGGTGGGCTTCGTCAACGTGGTGGAGAGCAAGGAGCTGCTGCTCACCCTGGACGTACCCTATATCGTGGCCCGGGGGCGGAAGGGCGGCAGCAACGTGGCCGCCGCCATCTGCAACGCCATGCTCTATCAGGCCAGCAACAACGCGCGGGAATAACGGGAGGGACGCACGATGACAGAGAGAGCGGTTCTGGCGGTGTCCTTCGGCACCAGCCACCGGGACACCCTGGAGAAAAACATCGCGGCCATTGAGGCCGAGCTGGCCGCGGCCTTCCCGGAGCGGACGGTGCGCCGGGCCTTTACCAGCGGCATGATTCTCCGCAAGCTGGCGGGGGAGGGCACCCACATCGACAACGTGCCCCAGGCGCTGGAGCGCCTGCTGGCCGAGGACTGTACCGACGTGGTGGTGCAGCCCACCCACGTGATGAACGGGGAGGAGTACCACAAGCTGCTGGCCCAGGCGGAGCCGTACCGCGCCCGCTTTGCCCGCATGACCTTCGGCCGCCCCCTGCTGACGGCGGCGGAGGACTACGCGGCCCTGGGCCGCGCCCTGATGGAGGCGCTGCCCGCCCAGCGGGCGGACACCGCCGTGCTCTATATGGGCCACGGCTCGGAACACCAGGCCAATTCGGCCTATGCCCTGATGGAGTACACCTTCCACGATCTGGGGCGGAAGGACGTGGTGATCGGCACGGTGGAGGGCTACCCCGGCTTTGGGGAGGCCCTGCGTCGGCTGAAGGAGCGCCCACAGGTGCGGAGGGTGGAGCTGCGCCCCCTGATGACCGTGGCGGGGGATCACGCCAAGAACGATCTGGCGGGGGATGAGGAGGACTCCTGGCGGCGGCGTCTGGAGGCCGAGGGCTACGAGACGGCCTGCGTGCTCACCGGCCTGGGGGAGTACCCGGCAGTGCGGGCGCTGTTTGTGGAGCACGCCAGGCAGGCGGAACAGCTCCAGGCGGAAGCCTGTTGATATAGATCCGGGAGCCGGAAACGGGAAGACGGGTGCAAATCCCGCGCAGTCCCGCTGCCGTAAGAGAACAGCCGGTGCGCACGGGCCACTGGGGCGACCCGGGAAGGCGCGCAGCGGCGGAGACGCTCAAGCCGGAAAACCGTACCGGCTCCGAATTCACAGCCACCTACGAGCGATAGGAAAGGATGAAACACATGATGAATCAACGAAACACACGGCTTCTGCGCACGGCGGCGGTGCTCGTCGGCCTGCTGGGCGTGCTCACCATGAGCGCCTCGGCCATGCACATCGCCGAGGGCTACCTGCCGGTGGGCTGGGCCGCCGGCTGGGGCGTGGTATGCGTCCCCTTTGTGGTGGCGGGCTTCCTCTCCATCCAGAAGAAGATCGCCCAGGCCCCCAAGGCCAAAATCCTGCTGGCCATGTGCGGAGCGTTCGCCTTCGTGCTCTCCGCGCTGAAAATCCCCTCCTTTGAAGGCTCCTGCTCCCACCCCACCGGCGTGGGGCTGGGCGCCATCCTGTTCGGGCCCATGACCATGGCGGTGCTGGGGCTGATCGTCCTGCTGTTCCAGGCCCTGCTGCTGGCCCACGGCGGCCTGACCACCCTGGGGGCCAACACCTTTTCCATGGCCATCGCCGGCCCCATCGTGTCTTGGGCGGTCTACAAGCTGCTGCGCAAGGCAAACGCCCCGGCGGCGGTGGCGGTCTTCGCCGCGGCCGCGCTGGGCGACCTGTTCACCTATGTGGTGACCTCGGTGCAGCTGGGGGTGGTCAACGGCGGCATTGGGAAATTCCTGATGGTGTTCGCCGTCACGCAGATCCCTCTGGCCATCGCCGAGGGCCTGCTGACCGTGGTGGTGTTCAATGTGCTGGAGAAGTACAGCCGGGAAGAGCTCCACGCCCTGTGCGTGCTGTAAGGAGGGAACCGGAATGAAGGTATGGCAGAAAAACCTGATCCTGATCGTGCTGGTGGTGCTGCTGGCGGCGCTGCCGCTGTGGCTGCTGCCCGACGCCGAGTTCGGCGGCGCGGACGGCCAGGCGGAAGAAGTGATCCTGGAGCTTCAGCCCGACTATGAGCCCTGGTTTGAGCCGATTCTGGAGCCGGCCAGCGGCGAGGTGGAGTCCCTCCTCTTCGCCCTCCAGGCCGCCATCGGCGCGGGCGTGGTGGGCTTCGTCCTGGGCCGCATCACCAAAAAGCCGGAAAAGAGGGATCAGGGCTGATGGGAACCGACCGCTACGCCTATCAATCGCGGCTGCGGCGAATCTCCCCCATGCCGAAGCTGCTTCTGACCGGCTCGGCGCTGGTGCTCTGCCTGCTCTGCGACAGCGTAACGGTCGGCCTGGTCACCCTGCTGGGGATGTGGGGGCTGGTTACCGCCCTGGGCGGACTCAGCCACCGCGTCTTCCTGCGCTTTCTGTGCATCCCGATGGCCTTCCTGGCCGTCGGATGCGTGACGATCCTGATCAACAGCTACCCCCAGGGCGCGCCGGTGCTGCTGGCCGTGCCGGTGGGGGAGCGGCTGTGGGGCTTTGACGGGGCGGCGCTGCTCCGGGCCGGGCGGCTGTTCTGCAAGGCACTGGGGGCGGTGGGAGCCATGTACTTCCTGGCGCTGAACACCCCGATGACCGATGTGACCATGGCGCTGGAGCGGCTGCACGTGCCCCACCTGATGGTGGAGCTGATGGAACTGATCTACCGCTTTATCTTTGTCCTGACCGAGACCGCCTCCCGCATCCGCCTGGCCCAGGAGTCCCGGCTGGGCTATCAGGGGCTGCGCCGCTCCCTGTCCTCCCTGGGCACCCTGGCCTCCATGGTGTTTCTCCGGGCGTGGCGGAAGGCGGATCGGGTGTATACCGCTCTGGAGTCCCGCGGCTACAGCGGAAGCCTGGTCACCCTGTCCGGCGACTATGCGCGGGGGGCGTGGCTCTACCCGCTGACGGCGGCGGTGGCGGCGGTTCAGCTGGCGGCATGGTATTTCGAGAGGAGGGTGATGGGATGATGGAGGCCGCGATTGAGGCCAGAGAGCTGCGCTATATTTATGAGGACGGCACGGCGGCGCTGAAGGGCATTAACCTCCGGGCCGAACGGGGAAAGATCACGGGCATTCTGGGGGCCAACGGGGCGGGCAAGTCCACCCTGTTTCTGAACCTGAACGGCGTGCTCCAGCCGTCCGACGGGGAGATTCTGCTGGACGGCGTGCCGGTGAAGCGGGATCGGAAGGGGCTGACCGAGCTGCGCCGCCGGGTGGGCATTGTCTTCCAGGATCCGGACGACCAGCTCTTCTCCGCCGACGTGTACCGGGATATCTCCTTCGGTGCGGTCAACCTGGGCCTGCCCGAGGCGGAGGTGCGCCGCCGGGTGGAGGCGGCCATGGAGCGCACCGGAGTGTCCCACCTGCGGGACAAGCCCACCCACGCCCTCTCCTTCGGGCAGAAGAAGCGGGCGGCCATCGCCGGCGTGCTGGTCATGGAGCCGGAGGCGCTGATTCTGGATGAGCCCACCGCCGGACTGGATCCCCAGGGGGTGAGCGATCTGCTGGAGTTGCTGGCCAGCCTGCGGGACGGCCTGGGCATGACCATTCTCATGGCCACCCACGACATGGACGTGGTGCCCCTGTGCTGCGACTACGCCTATCTGCTGGGCGGGGGAAGCGTGCTGGCCCGGGGGACGCCGGAGGAGCTGTTTGCCCAGGCGGAGCTGCTGCGGGCCAACCACTTGCGCCTGCCCCGCATCGCCCACCTGATGGCGATTCTCCGCGACCGGGACGGCCTGGACGTGGCCCCGGCGGGCACCATTGGGGCGGCCCGGCGGGAGCTGCTGCGATTGTTGAAACAGGAGGAGTTATTGTGAAACGAGGCATTCTGTACGGCGTCGGGGTGGGCCCCGGCGATCCGGAACTGATCACCCGCAAGGCCCAGCGGATCATCGCCCAGGCGGCGGTGCTGGCGGTGCCCGACAAGGGCAGCGGAGAGAAGACCGCGCTGACCATCGCCGGCGAGCTGGCTGAGGGGAAGGAGATTCTCCTCTGCGACGCCCCCATGGTGCGGGACGAGGCCGCCCTGGACGCGGCCTATGAGGCCAACGCCGACCGGGTGTGCGCCCTGCTGGACGGGGGGAAGGACGTGGCCTTCCTCACCCTGGGCGATCCCACCGTCTACTCCACCTACCTCTACCTCCACCGCAAGGTGACGGCCCGGGGGTATGAAGCGGAGATCATCCCCGGCGTGCCCTCCTTCTGCGCGGTGGCGGCCCGGCTGGGCGCCGCCCTGTGCGAGAAGTCGGAGCGGCTGCTCATTGTCCCCGCCTCCCACAAGGACGTGGACGACTGCCTGGACGTGGACGCCAACCTGGTGTTCATGAAGGCGGGCCGGGAGATCGGCGCGCTGAAGGAGAAGCTGGCGGAGAAGGGCCTGCTGGAGCGGGCGTCCATGGTGGCCAACTGCGGCATGGAGGGGGAGGCGGTCTACCCCCGCTTCGCCGAGCTGACCGATGGCAGCGGCTACTTCTCCGTGGTGCTGGTGAAGAAGGGGGAAGAGGCTTGAACATCCGTATGACCGGCCTGGACTGGCGGAAGGCCCCCATCGGTCTGCGGGAAGCCCTCTCCTTCACCCGGAGCCGGGTGGTGGAGCTGGACCGGCTGCTCCGGGCGGCGGAGGGGGTGGAGGGCTGCGTGCTCCTGTCCACCTGCAACCGCACGGAGCTCTACCTCTCCTGCGCCTCCGGGGCGGAGCCGGAGCCGGGGGCGCTGCTGTGCGCGGCGGCGGGGCTGCCCTACGCCCCCTTCGCCGGGGCCTTCGTCACCCGCACGGGGGAGGAGGCTGCCCGGCACCTGATGGAGGTGGCCGGCGGCCTGCGCTCCCAGATCTGGGGGGAGGATCAGATCCTCACCCAGGTGAAGGGGGCGGCGGCCGCCGCCCGGGAGGCCGGCACGGCAGACGGGGTGCTGGAGATCCTGTTCCGCAACGCCGCCGCCGCAGGCAAGGAGATCAAGACCAAGGTGCCCCTCACCGGAGTGCCCCGCTCCGCGGCCCAGAGCGCGGTGGAGCGGCTGGCGCGGGACGCAGGGGGCCTGGAGGGCAAGCGGGCCCTGGTCATCGGCAACGGGGAGATGGGCCGCCTGTCCGCCGCTCTGCTCCACCGGCTGGGGTGCGCCGTCACCGTCACCCTGCGCACCTACCGCCACGGGGAGACCGTGGTGCCCGCCGGGTGCGCCGTGGCCCCCTATGAGGAGCGCTACGCCGCCATGAAGGGGGTGGACCTGCTCCTCTCCGCCACCACCAGCCCCCACTACACTATCTCCGCCCGGGAGCTGGCGGCGGTGGAGGATCACCCCCGCCTGCTGGCCGACCTGGCTATCCCCCGGGACATCGAGCCCGCCGTGGGGGAGCTGCCCGGCGTGACCCTCTACAACGTGGACTCCCTAGGGGTGGACACACGGCGGGAGGTGCCCGCCGCCGCCGCGGAGATCGTGGAGCGGCACCTGGAGCAGATGGCCCAGTGGGAGAACTACCGCTCCTGCCTGCCCGGCCTGGAGCGGGTGAAGCAGGCGGTGGCCGCCCGGGTACTGTCCACCGATCTGGACGGCCCGGAGGCCAGGGGCCTGGTGGAGCTGGCCGTGGGGCGGGCGGTGGACCTCCTCTCCGGCGCGCTCAAGGAGAACCTGACGCCGGAGGAGCTGGAGCGCTGCGCCCGCAAGATCGAGGTACATACCGCCGCCAAACCCAGGTGGCCCCTGCCGGAGCAGCGGCCCCTCCGCTTCCCACTGTTCGTCAATCTGGCCGGGGAGAAGGCGGTGGTCGTGGGCGGCGGGGCCGTCGCCTGCCGCCGGGCGGAGGTGCTCTCCCGCTTCGGCGCGGAGGTGACGGTGATCGCCCCCCGCTGTAAGACCCCGCCCCAGGGCATACAGTGGGAGGGACGGCCCTATGCCCCCGGCGATCTGGCCGGGGCCGCTCTGGCGGTGGCCGCCACCGACGACCGCGCCGTCAACCGGGCGGTGGGGGAGGAGGCCAAGGCCCAGGGTATCCCGGTCAGCGTGGCCGACTGCCCGGAGGAGTGTACCTTCTTCTTCCCCGCCGTCTGTACCGGCGAGAATCTGGTGGCCGGGGTCATCGGCCGGGGCGACGACCACGCCCGCACCGCCCGGGCGGCCCGGGCCATCCGCAGCGCATTGGAGGGATTGGAATGAAGACCATACGTGTCGGCAGCCGGGAGAGCCGGCTGGCGGTGGTGCAGTCCGAGCTGGTGATGGATGCCGTCCGCGCCGCCCACCCGGAGGTGGGGCTGGAGCTGGTGACCATGAAGACCACCGGCGACAAGATACTGGACCGCACCCTGGACAAGGTGGGAGGCAAGGGCCTCTTTGTCAAGGAGCTGGACGCCGCCCTGCTGGATGGCCGGGTGGATCTGACCGTCCACAGCTGTAAGGATCTCCCCATGGAGGAGGACCCCCGCATCCCCCTGGCGGGCTTCTCCCGCCGGGAGGACCCCCGGGACGTGCTGGTGCTGCCCCAGGGGGCGGAGGAGCTGGACCCCTCCAGGCCCATCGGCTGCGCCTCCGCCCGGCGGGCGGTGCAGCTGCGGGCGCTGTTTCCCGGCGTGGCGGTGGCCCCGGTGCGGGGCAACGTGCTCACCCGCCTGCGCAAGCTGGACGAGGGGCAGTTCTCCGCCTTGGTGCTGGCCGCCGCCGGCCTCAAGCGGCTGGGGCTGGAGGAGCGCATCACCCGGTACTTCACGGTGGAGGAGCTGCTCCCCGCGGCGGGTCAGGGCATTTTGGCCCTCCAGACCCGGGCGGGGGAGGAGCTGTCCTGCCTGGACGGCGTACTGGACGCCGACGGAACCGACTGCGCCCGGGCCGAGCGTGCCTTTGTCCGCGCCCTGGACGGGGGCTGCTCCGCCCCCATTGCGGCCCACGCCCGGCTGGAGGGCGATACCGTGACCATAGACGGACTGTATGTAACCGACGCGGGCGAAGTGCGGCGGGGGCGGCTCAGCGGCCCCCGCGCCCAGGGGGAGGCCCTGGGTGAGGCGCTGGCCCGCAGGCTGAAGGAGGGCGGAACATGCCTGGAAAAGTGACACTGGTGGGCGCCGGCCCCGGCGATCCCGGCCTGCTGACCCGCAAGGGGCTGGAGGCCCTGGAGAAGGCCGATGTGGTGGTGTACGACCGCCTGGTCAGCCCCGCCATCCTGGCCCTCATGCCCGAGGGGGCGGTGAAGATCAACGTGGGCAAGGAGGCGTCCCGCCACCCCGTGCCCCAGGAGCAGATCAACCGGATTCTGCTGGAGCAGGCCCAGCAGGGCCACAACGTGGTGCGCCTCAAGGGGGGCGACCCCTTCCTGTTCGGTCGGGGAGGGGAGGAGCTGGAGCTGCTGGCGGAGCACCGCATCCCCTTCGAGGAGGTGCCCGGCATCACCTCCGCCATCGCGGCCCCGGCCTATGGCGGCATCCCGGTGACCCACCGGGACTGCTGCTCCTCCCTGCACATCGTCACCGGCCACCAGCGGGCGGGGAAGGAGCTGGCCATCGACTTCGAGGCCCTGGTGCGCACCGGGGGCACCCTGGTCTTCCTCATGGGCGTGTCCGCCCTGCCTACCATCTGCGCCGGGCTGCTGGACGCGGGGATGGCTCCGGACACCCCCGCCGCCGTGGTGGAGCGGGGCACCACCCCCGCCCAGCGGCGGGTGAGCGCCACCCTGGCGGAGCTGCCCAGGGCGGCGGAAGCGGCCGCCGTCCAGAGTCCCGCCGTCATTGTGGTGGGGGGCGTGTGCGCCCTGGCCGACCAGTTCGACTGGTTCGACCACCTCCCCCTCAAGGGGAAGCGCGTGGTGGTCACCCGGCCCCGGGAGCGGGCCGGCACCCTGTCGGCCCGCCTGCGGGCGCTGGGGGCCGACGTGTGGGAGTACCCCTGCATCGCCACCGTGCCCATCACCCCCTGCCCCGCCGTGGACGGGGCGCTGGAGCGGCTGTCCGGCTATGAGTGGCTGGCCCTCACCAGCCCCGCCGGAGTGGACGCGGTGTGGACCTGCCTGGACGGGAAGGGCCTGGACGCCCGCGCCCTGGGCGGCCTGAAGCTGGCCGCCATCGGCCCCGGCACCGCCAAGGCTCTGGCCGGCCACGGGCTGCGGGCCGACTATGTGCCCGAGGTCTACGACGCGGCCCACCTGGGGGCCGGCCTGCCCGCCCGGGGCCGGGTGCTCATTCTCCGGGCGGAGGAGGGCTCCCCCGCCTTGACAGAGGCCCTGAAGGGGCGTAACATTGGGTATGACGACGTGGCCTGCTACCGCACCGTGTACGAGAACCCCCGCTCCGACGAGCTGCGGGCGGCGGTGGAGTCCGGCGCGGCGGGGATCGTCACCTTCACCAGTGCCTCCACGGTCAAGGGGTTTGTCGCCTCCGTGGGGGAGGACGCGGACTTCTCCCGCATGGTGGGGGCCTGCATCGGGACGCAGACCGCCGCCGAGGCCCGGAAGCATGGCATCCCCGTAGCGGTGGCCCGGGAGGCCACCATGGACGCCCTGGTGGAATTGATTACCGCCCTGCGGGATTGAGAAAGGAAGCACATATATGGAACTCATTCAACGCCCCCGCCGCCTGCGGGGAGGCGACGCGGTGCGCCGCCTGTGCCGGGAGACCCGCCTGTCCCCCGACAGCCTGATCTACCCCATCTTCGTGGACGAGACCCTCCGCGGCAAGCGGCCCATCGAGGCCCTGCCCGGCCAGTTCCACTACGGCCTGGACGCGGTGTGCGAGGCGGTGTCCGACTGCCTGGCCGCCGGGGTGACCCACTGCATCCTCTTCGGCCTGCCCCGTGAGAAGGACGCCGTGGGCTCCTCCGCCTGGGCAAAGCACGGCGTGGTGCAGGAGGCCATCCGGGCCATCAAGGCCAAATACCCGGATTTCTATGTCATCACCGACGTGTGCCTGTGTGAGTACACCGACCACGGCCACTGCGGCATCCTCTGCGGCCGCGAGGTGGACAACGACAAGACCTTGGAGGTGCTGGCCAAGACCGCCCTCTCCCATGTGGAGGCGGGGGCGGACATGGTGGCCCCCTCCGACATGATGGACGGCCGGGTAGCCGCCATTCGGGCCGTCCTAGACGAGCACGGCTATGAGACCACCCCCATCATGGCCTACTCCGCCAAGTACGCCTCCGCGTTCTACGGCCCCTTCCGGGCGGCGGCCGGCTCCACCCCCTCCTTCGGCGACCGGAAGGGGTACCAGATGGATCCCCATAACCGCAAGGAGGCCCTCAAGGAGTGCGCCCTGGACGAGGCGGAAGGGGCGGATATCCTCATGGTCAAGCCCGCCCTGAGCTATCTGGACGTGATCCGCGAGTGCTCCGACGCCTTTGATCTGCCCATGTGCGCCTACTCCGTCTCCGGCGAGTACGCCATGATCAAGGCAGCCGGGGCGGCAGGGCTGGTGGACGAGTACCGCATCATGTGCGAGAGCGCCCTGTCCGTGTTCCGGGCCGGGGCCAATATGCTCATCACCTACTACGCCAAGGAGCTGGCCCAGGCCATACAGAAGGGGGACATCGGCTGATGGATATCTCGGAACAGCTCTTTGAGCGGGCCAAGCGGGTGCTCCCCGGCGGGGTCAACTCCCCAGTGCGGGCCTACCGGGCCGTGGGCATGGCCCCCCGCTTCATCACGCGGGCCGACGGGGCCTATATCTACGACGAGGACGGGAAGCGGTACATCGACTACGTCTGCTCCTGGGGCCCCATGATCCTGGGCCACAACCACCCGGTGATCCGGGAGGCGGTGGAGCGGGCGGTGCGGGACGGCCTCTCCTTCGGCGCCCCCACCCGCCGGGAGGTGGACATCGCCGAGCGGATGATCAGCATGGTGCCCAACATCGAGATGGTGCGCATGGTGAATTCCGGCACCGAGGCGGTCATGTCCGCCCTCCGGCTGGCCCGGGGGGCCACCGGCCGGGACAAGCTCATCAAGTTCGAGGGCTGCTACCACGGCCACTCCGACTGTATGCTGGTCAACGCCGGCTCCTCCGCCCTGGCGGGGGGCCACCCCAGCAGCGCCGGCGTGCCGGTGGGGGCGGCCAGGGACACCCTCACCGCCCAGTTCAACGATTTGGCCAGCGTGGAGGCCCTGCTGGAGCAGAACCCCGGCCAGGTGGCGGCGGTGATCGTGGAGCCGGTGGCCGCCAACATGGGCGTGGTGGGCCCCGCCCCCGGCTTCCTGGAGGGCCTGCGGGCCCTGTGCGACAAGCACGGCGCCCTGCTGATCTTCGACGAGGTGATCACCGGCTTCCGCCTGGCCCCCGGCGGCGCCCAGGCGTACTTCGGCGTGCGGGCCGATCTGGTCACCTTCGGCAAGATCATCGGCGGCGGCATGCCGGTGGGCGCCTACTGCGGCAGCCGCGCGCTGCTGGAGCAGGTGGCCCCCTGCGGCCCGGTGTACCAGGCGGGCACCCTCAGCGGCAACCCGGTGGCCATGGCCGCCGGCCTGGCCCAGCTCACCTACCTGCGGGAGCATCCCGAGGTATACGAGCACATCAACGCCAGGGGCGCGGCTCTGGCGGAGGGCCTGCGGGGACTGGTGAAGCGCACCGGCGCGCCGGTGGTCATCAACCAGCTCGGCTCCCTGCTGGCCCCCTTCTTCACCCCCACGGCGGTGACCACCTTCACCGACGCCAAGGGCAGCGACGTGGCCAAGTACGCCCGCTACTTCCAGGGGATGCTGGAGCGGGGCGTGGCCCTGGCCCCCGCCCAGTTCGAGGCCATGTTCGTCTCCGAGGCCCACACCCAGGCGGAGCTGGACGCCACCCTGGCCGCGGCGGAGGCCGTGTTCCAGACGCTCTGAGCCAAAACCAAAGCGGCCCCCGGAACTACAACAGTCGTCCGTCCACGGGCACGCTGCGGTTGAAGAGCTTGAAATCGGGGAA
>ERZ1106929.2279-NODE-2279-length-13325-cov-3.984250_pt1 | contig 13325 bp, 11 predicted proteins | sample MGYA00403662_ERZ1106929 | MGnify/ENA primary metagenome ERZ1106929 (study PRJEB35170, sample SAMEA104062442) | human gut metagenome | biome: human gut; feature: human-associated habitat; material: faeces | place: Denmark | collected 2013-02-20 ... | reverse complement strand
ACATGCTCAAAAATAGTGATAAATATGAAAATATATCAAAAAAATAAAAGCACATAGGGAAAAATGACGGATATTTAACAAACTATGAATAGAAAATGGACAAAATAAATAAAAAACAACATTTTTCCATATTGAAATGACAATAATCCATTTATCATTTTTCCATGTGCAATTATAATAATATCAACGGTCAGAGACGTGGAAAAATATAAAAACTGACCAAAGAAAGAGGGAAAATAAGAAAGATTTAAAAGGAGGAAGAAGTTATGAATTTCAAAAGAGTAGCAGCATTATTGTTAGCAGGTGCCATGGTAATGACAGCAGTTCCGGTATATGCCAAGGGCGACGATGTTACACTTTCCGTATCCATCTGGGACACCAACCAGGAGCCGGGAATCAAAGAAATTCTCGCAGACTTCACAGAGAAGACAGGAATCAAGACAGAGATTTCCGTTGTTAAATGGGATGAGTACTGGACAATGCTCGAGGCCGGTGCACAGGGTGGTTCCCTTCCGGACGTATTCTGGATGCACTCCAACGAGAGTCATAGATACATGTCCAACGATATGCTTCTTGATCTGACCGATAAGATCAAAGACAGCGATCTGATCGATCCGGAGAACTATCCGGAGGATATCTGGGGACTGTATACATACGATGATAAATATTATGCAGTACCGAAGGATATAGATACAATCGCTCTCTGGTACAACAAGACATTATTTGACGAGGCAGGACTTGATTATCCGACAGCTGATTGGACATGGGATGATGTTACAGAGGCAGCTAAGAAGCTTACTAAGGATGATGGTTCCCAGTACGGTCTCGGAATGAGAAATGATAACAACCAGGCCGGATACTACAACCTGATCTATGATAACGGCGGATACATCATCAGCGATGACAAGACAAAATCCGGCTGGGATGATGAGAAGACGATCGCAGCTATGCAGACACTGGAAGGATGGATCAAGGATGGCGTGATCCCGTCTCTTGAGACAATGTCCGAGAACAACGAGGACGTACTTTTCGAGGCTGGCAAGATCGCTATGACATGCCAGGGCTCCTGGATGCTTGCAGCATTTAAAGAGAACGAGTACACAGCAGCTAACTGTGATTGTGTAGAGCTTCCTAAAAACGCTGAGACAGGCAGAAGAGCTTCCTCATATAACGGACTTGGATGGGCAGCATCTGCTTCCGGTGAGCACACAGACGAAGCTTGGCAGCTGATCGAGTACCTGGGATCCAAAGAGGCTCAGGAGAAACAGGCTGAGCTTGGTGTTACAATGAGTGCATACAAAGATACATCTGATGCATGGGCTAAATCCGCAGACTTCAACCTTCAGGCTTATCTGAACATGATGGATGACATGGAGATCCGTCCATACTCCAAATCTACTGTAACATGGGAGAACGAGGACAACGAGATCCTTAAGGGCGTATACACAGGCGACATCACAATGGAAGAGGCTTGCAAGCAGATGGCTGATCAGATGAACGAGAAGCTGGCTGAGGAGTAAGCATTAAGAAACACCGATAATTAAGTGCAGTAATGAGAGGGGCCGCCGCACTCAGGTGCAGCGGCCTCATACATAGAAGGAATAGAAGGAGTGATTCTTATGGCTAAAACTACCAAGTCACAGGCACGGACAAAGAGAGAGCGCAGTGAGTTCCTCTGGGGCTGGCTGTTTATTCTCCCAACAACCATCGGATTGATCGTATTGAACATCATTCCGATCTTCCAGACTATTTACCAGAGCTTTTTCAAAACAGGAGATTTTGGTAAAGGAAATATCTTTATCGGTTTACAGAACTATCAGAAGGTTTTTGCAGATAAAGAGATCTGGCAGGCACTGATCAACACATTCAAATATGCGATCGTGGAGGTTCCTTTTTCCATTGTCATCGCACTTGTTCTTGCAGTACTTCTTAACAGAAAGATGAAGGGCCGTTCTGTTTACAGAACCATCATCTTCCTTCCGATGGTAGCAGCTCCGGCAGCGGTAGCCATGGTATGGAGATGGCTGTTCAACTCTGATTATGGTCTTATCAATAACGTTTTCCATGTTCATGTAAACTGGGTTTCTGATCCGAAAATTGCAGTATTTTCCGTTGCGATCATCGGTGTATGGTCTATCATCGGTTACAATATGGTTCTTTTTCTGGCAGGACTTCAGGAAATTCCGAGAGATTATTATGAAGCGGCAGAGATTGACGGAGCTACAGGTGTGAATGCATTCTTCAGCATTACGATTCCGCTTCTGTCGCCAACTATTTTCTTTGTACTTGTTACCCGTGTAATTGGATCCCTGCAGGTATTCGACCTGATCTATATGGTTATTGACAAGTCAAACCCGGCACTTACCAAGACTCAGTCACTGGTTTATCTGTTCTATAAATATGCATTTATCAATAAGAACATGGGATACGGCGCTACGATCGTAGTAGTACTTCTTATTATCACCATGATCCTGACAGTATTCCAGATGATCGGTCAGAAGAAATGGGTATTCTACAACTAAAAAGGGGGATTAACCATGGATAGTATGGAAACAAAAAAGAAATTAACCACTATTTTAATACATGTCATACTGATCATTGTGTCCATAACGATGCTTGTGCCATTTATCTGGATGATCCTGACAGCTTTTAAAACTGTAACGGAAGCAACATCTGTAGATCCTTTCACCATTTTCCCGAAAATATGGAGAAAAGACGCATTTATTTCTGTTATCAATAACATGAACTTCCTGCTTCTGTACAAGAATACACTGCTTCTGATCTTCTTCCGAGTAGTGTGTGCGGTTCTTACAGCAACTATGGCAGGCTATGCATTTGGACGACTGAACTTCAAGGGCCGTGATCTCTGCTTCAGTCTTGTACTGTTCCAGATGATGGTTCCGGTACAGATCTTCATCATCCCGCAGTACCTGATGGTCAGCAAGATGGGTATGCTGAATACGATCTTTGCCCTTGTATTCCCGGGTATTGTCACTGCGTTCGGTACCTTCCTTCTGAGACAGGGATACATGGGACTGCCGAAGGATTTGGAGGAGGCTGCCAGACTTGATGGATGTAACATCGGTCAGACCTTCCTTTACATCATGGCACCACTTACAAGATCCAGTATGGTTGCACTTGGAATTTTCACAGCTGTATTCGCATTCAAAGATCTGATGTGGCCGATGATCGTTAATACAGATAAGGATATGCTGGTACTTTCTTCCGCACTTGCAAAGATGCAGGGCCAGTACGTATCCAAATTCCCGGAACTGATGGCTGCATCTCTGATCGCCTGCATTCCGATGATCGTGATCTACATGATCTTCCAGAAACAGTTTATCGCCGGAATCGCAGCATCTGCTGTAAAGGGCTGATGGCATACAGATAATAAACGGAGGGACATAAATGCAGGACATATATAAATTAGAAACACATCCCCTGGCATTAAGTGAAAATATGATCACAGGGGATAAATACAGGATTACGTTTCTCACAGAGGGACTGATCCGTCTGGAGTATGATGAGAAGGGCGTATTTGAGGACCGCCCCACGCAGATGGTGTTTTTCAGGGATTTTCCAAAAGCGGACTATCGTGTAGTGCGTACAGAGGATGGAATCGAGGTCCATACGAAAAGAATCCACCTTATTTATAATGAGAAGGAATTTACCAGCTGGGGCTTAAGCATTCAGGTAAAAGGAAACTTAAGCGCTTACCACAGCATCTGGCACTACGGAGAAGAGATCCATGATCTGAAGGGAACCGCCAGAACGCTGGATATGGTGGACGGAGCAACAGAGCTGGAGCATGGTATTCTTTCCAGGTTCGGATATTCTCTGGTGGACGACAGCAGATCGCAGGTGCTTCTGCCGGACGGCTGGATCGAGCCAAGAAGAAAAGGCATCAAGGATCTGTACTTCTTCGGATACGGACATGACTACAAAGAAGCACTTCATGATTTTTACAGACTTTGCGGAAAAACACCGATGCTTCCAAGGTTTGCTCTCGGAAACTGGTGGAGCAGATATTATAAATATTCTGAAGAAAGCTACAATGAGCTGATGGATAAATTCCAGGAAAAAAATATCCCATTTACGGTTGCAGTCATTGATATGGACTGGCATGTGACCGATGTTGATCCGAAATACGGAAGCGGCTGGACCGGATATACCTGGAATAAAGAGCTCTTCCCGGACCCGAAGCGTTTCCTGGATGGTTTACATAAAAGAGGAATGCGTACCACATTAAATGTACATCCTGCAGACGGCGTACAGGGCTGGGAAGAAATGTATGAGGACATGGCAAAGGCCATGGGTGTGGATTATGAAAATGAGGACCCGGTAGTATGCGATCCGGCAAGTCCGAAATTTATGGAAGCCTATTTCAAATATCTTCATCATCCGAGAGAGGAAGAAGGTGTGGATTTCTGGTGGATCGACTGGCAGCAGGGAAGCAACTGCAAGATCGAAGGGCTTGATCCTCTGTGGATCTTCAACCACTTCCATTTCCTGGACAGCGCCAGAAACGGAAAACGTCCTATGACTTTTTCCAGATATGCAGGTCCCGGAAGCCACAGATATCCGGTAGGTTTTTCCGGAGATACCCATATCACCTGGGATTCCCTTGACTTCCAGCCCTACTTTACATCTACCGCTTCCAACATCGGTTACGGCTGGTGGAGCCATGATATCGGCGGACATATGCTTGGCTATAAAAACGACGAGATGACTGCACGCTGGACACAGTACGGGATCTTTTCCCCGATCATGCGTCTCCACAGCTCATGCAGTGACTTCAACGGAAAAGAGCCGTGGCGTTTCAAAAAGGAAACAGAGGTTGTCATGGAGGAGGCTCTCCGTGAGCGTCACAGAATGATGCCGTATCTTTACACCATGAACTACAGAAGCTATCAGGAAGACCTTCCACTGGTGGAGCCGATGTACTATGAATATCCGGAAGCACCGGAGGCATATGAGGTAAAAAATCAGTACTTCTTCGGTGACCAGCTGATGGTGGCAGCAGTGACAACACCACGGGTAAAAGATCTCAACGTAGCGAAGACAGCAGTATGGCTGCCGGATGGGGTGTGGTATGATCTTTATACAGGTCTGCGCTATGAGGGCGGACGAATGGTGGATATGTACCGTACTCTGGACAGTATCCCGGTTCTTGCAAAAGCAGGCGGTATTCTGGTGATGACCGATGAGATCCGTGGAACAGAGGCGGAAAAGAATCCGGAAAGCCTGAATATCCGGGTATTCCCGGGTGCTGACGGAAGCTTCAGATTGTATGAGGATGACAACGAAACCTGTGCTTACGAAAATGGTGCCTGTGTATTTACGGAAATGGATTATAAGGAAAAGGATCAGGGAGTGTTTACCATTCATCCCGCACAGGGAAAAACAGAGCTGATCCCGGCAAAGAGAGCTTATACCGTGGAGTTCTGTGATTTTGCGAAAACAGGAACAGATACTGTGAAGGTTCTGGTTAACGGAGCAGAGACTGAGGCTACTGTAAAATATGAAGAGAAGCTTCAGAAGATCTGTGTGGAAGTGGAAGCAGACACAGCGGCGGAGGTGCAGATCATTCTCGCAGGAGAGGTAGCGGATAATCGTATAGAGAAACGTGTCTTTGATTTCCTGAACCAGGCAGAGATTGGTTTTGTACTGAAGGACAGATTATATCAGCTGATCACAGCCGGAAAGAAGCTGCCGGTTCTTTTATCTGAGCTTCAGTCTATGGAGCTGGACAAGGATCTTTACGGAGCACTGATGGAGATCCTGACTGCGTAAAACATGAATAAAATCGCATTTCCAAACCATACTATCATTATTATCAAAAGAAAGGATGATCATAATGATATTAAAGGAAAAAGAACGCACAGTGATCCAGGATCTTCAGACACAGGAAAAAAGCTGCATTGAAAAATACGGAAAATACGCACAGCAGGCCAGGGATCCGGAGCTTAAAAGCTTATTTCAGACTCTTCAGAAAAAAGAGCAGGAGCATTACGATTCCCTGAGCCAGGTGCTTTCCGGTACAGTTCCACAGGTAAACTGTAATGATAGTGACGGCCGTGATTACCAGCCAAAGGCTGCTTACACATCGGTGATGTCCTCAGAGGATAAGGAACACGATGCTTTTCTTGCAACAGACTGTATCGGAACAGAAAAGCTGATTTCCGGAGAATACAACTCGGATGTTTTTGCTTTTGAAGACAGTGGTGTGCGGAAGCTTCTGGCAGATATCCAGGTGGAAGAGCAGAATCATGCGGAGATGCTTTACAAATATAAGACTGTGAACGGAATGTTCTGATATATAAAAAGAGGGAGGATTTCAGTAATGGAATTCTTCCTTTTTTTGTTATATAATCAGGAGAACAGCAGGGAGAAATACTTTCCTGCAAAGAGAGGAGAAATAAATATGAAAGGAACCAGCTGTGAATACTGTGCAAATTATACATATGATGAAGAATGCGATGAATATTACTGTGATGTCAATCTGGATGAGGATGAATACTATCGTTTTGTGAGCAGTGATTACAAGGAATGTCCGTATTATCGTTCCGGAGATGAATATAAAGTAGTACGCCATCAGATGTGACAGCGACAGGTATTTGGCGGGATATTTTTGCAATGTGCGTCTGTACATAACACTTGTCTTTGTGAGAGAGGCCTTGCGAAACTGATGCACATCAGCCCGCTGATCGGACTTATATATCTGAAAGTTTAAAAAATAATTAAGGAAGCTTATATCTGGAGGAGTACAAAATGTCAACATCTATGGTAAAGGGAAATCCGCTGAAGCTGATGGTGCAGTTTGCGCTGCCGCTTCTTCTGGGAAACCTTTTGCAGCAGACTTATAATATTATTGATGCAGCTATCGTGGGACAGATCCTGGGAGCCAAGGCACTGGCAAGTGTTGGTGCCACCAGCAGCGTGCAGTTTCTGGTTCTGGGTTTCTGCATAGGAATCTGTGCCGGTTTCGGAGTACCCGTGGCAAAATATTTCGGCGCAGAGAAGAAGGATACCATGCGGAATTACATATTTAACGGCGCAGTGCTTACAGCAGGAGCAGCAGTTGTGCTTACATCTGCGTGCGTGATCCTTTGCAATCAGATCCTGCATATTCTTTCTGTGCCGGAAGATATTTATGTCAATGCGTATCGGTATATCCTGATTATCTTTCTGGGAATCCCGTTTTCACTGCTGTATAATTATCTGTCCAGTATTCTGAGATCTGTGGGCGACAGCAGGACACCGTTTATCTTTCTGGCGTTTGCAGCAGTGCTGAATATTTTTTTGGATCTGTTCTGCATTGTTGTGCTGAAATGGGGATGCGCGGGTGCTGCCATTGCGACCATCACGGCACAGGCCATCAGTGGTATCTGCTGTCTGATTGTGATCTCACAGAAAATGGAACTGATGTGGCTTGGAAAAGACGACCGCCACATGAGAAAAGAAGCAGCACAGGAACTTCTTCTTATGGGAATTCCCACAGGATTGCAGTATTCTATTACTGCTATCGGAAGTATGGTAATGCAGTCTGCAAACAACGGACTGGGAAGTGTGTATGTATCTGCGTTTACAGCAGCTATGAGGATCAAGCAGTTTGCCATGTGCCCGTTTGATGCGGCCTCAACGGCAGCATCTGTGTTCTGCAGTCAGAATCTTGGTGCAAAACAGCCGGACAGGATCCGAAAAGGACTTCGCCAGGCAGTTACTATTGGAGTGGCGTACGGTGCTTTGATAGGACTGGTACTGATCTTTGGCGGTCGGACACTGACACGGATCTTTGTAAACAAAAGCGCGGTGGATGTGTTGGATGCCTCTGCAAAATATCTGAGATACCTGGGATTCTTCTTCTGGAGTCTTGGTATTCTCAATGTAAATCGTATGGTGACACAGGGACTTGGCTATTCCGGAAGAGCAGTATTTTCCGGTGTAACTGAGATGATCGCGCGTGTGATCGTAAGTGTTGGGTTCGTTGGAACTTATGGATTTACAGCGATCTGCTGTGCAGACCAGGCAGCGTGGATCTCCGCAAGCTGCTTATATTCTGCCAACATGTCTGATGTGCGTACGCAGGGCAACAGAAAAAATGAAGTAAGATAACATATTTCATGCAGAACTGCCAGATGGAAACTGGCAGCTGCCTGAAGAATTTTACAGATAAGTGAGAAATGCAGATTTTCCGGAAACGCTATAAGAAGTTTTCTGTGGAAAATCTGCATTTTTGTGTTGAAATATGTGAAAAAAATCTGCAGTCTGTAACAGAACTGTATGCATAATTGCATAATACAGAGGAAGATGCCGCCCGGATTTGTAAAAATTGGTGTGTTTACATTTGAAAAAAATATCTTTATAATAAAAATATTGGTCTGACAGGTGGAGCCTTTATACCATCCAGACGATGATAATGCTACAGGATTTTGTCTGAGGACAAAGTTTCGGGTAAGCGCCTGACAGACTTATAATAGATTTTTTGACTTGACGGAGGATGTGACAGATTGGATATCATAAAGAAATTCGGGGATATGGTGGGAGAGAGCTCCATCAGGGACCCGGAAAAAGCACGAAAACTTCTTCTCACTGGCTACCGGCTTCAGGAAAAACGTCTGCAGCTTTTTCCTGACAGGAAGCTTCCGGCTTCGGGACAGTATGTAGCCCGTGTAGTCATGCAGAATATTATCAAAGCCCTTGCAAAACCGGACGATACCGCTCTTGTGAGCATTTTTGTACCGGGAGAGCTTCTGACAGCAGCAGGGATCACTCCGTATTCCGTGGAGGCAATGTCCTGCTTCATCGCCGGAACCAGATGCGAGCAGGCATTTCTGGCACAGACGGAATCAGAGGGATTTCCGGAAACCATGTGCTCCTATCACCGGATTTTTCTGGGAGCGTCCATGACAGGGCTGGTGCCGAAGCCGAAATGCACCATTTATACAAATCTTGCCTGTGACGGAAACATGATGACCTTTCCTTATCTGAAACAGAAATATCAGATCCCGGGATTTTATATTGATGTACCTTATGAAAAAAATCAGGATTCCATCAGCTACGTAGCAGATCAGCTTCGTGAGATGAAGAAATTCCTGGAAGATGTTACTGGCAAAAAAATCTCAGAACAGTCTGTACAGCGGGCAGTGGCCAACAGCAACGAAGCGGCATCTTATTACAGCCGCCAGCTTGCTCTCAGGAAAGACCACGATCCGGTAACTTCCCTGACAAATGAGCTGTACGCCATCTTTATGTGCCATCTTCTTGCAGGTTCCCAGGAATCCCTGAAATACACAAAGATGCTTCTCGAAGATGTGAAAAAGGCGCCAAAAGGGGAAGGCCTTCATATTCTCTGGATGCATATGATGCCGTTTTTGCAGGAGCCGGTAAAGGATGTGTTTAATTACAGCCAGAACGTGCACATCAGCGCCTGTGATTTTGTTGCGGATGGCTTTCAGCGGATGCAGCCTGCAGATCCTTATGAGGCCCTTGCGGAAAAAATGGTCAACTGCATTTACAATGGAAGTGTAAAACAGAGAATCCAGCGTGCCCAGGAGCTGGCCGGTCTTACAGAGGCAGACGGAGGGATCCTTTTTGCACACTGGGGATGCAAGGGAACCATCGGAGCTTCCAGCCTGATCAAAAATTCTCTGGAAAACGCAGGGCTTCCAACCATGGTCCTGGACGGCGACGGCTGCAATCCGGCCAATTCCAGTGACGGCCAGGTGTCCACACGACTTCAGGCATACCTTGAAATGCTGGAAAAAAGCAGGGAGGAAAAACGATCATGATACATTACGTCTGTAAATATACACCGCTGGAACTGTTTAAAGGTTTTGGCGAGGAATGTGCGGTTCTGGAGGAAATGCCGGAGAACTTTGAACTTTCCGACCAGATCGCCCATGCCAATCTCTGCGGTTTTGGAAAATCCGTGATCCAGGCAGTGTTGGAGGGAAAAGTGGAGCAGCTGGTTCTTGTAAACTGCTGTGATTCCATGCGCCGTGTGTACGATATTGTGGAAAGTACTGGCAAATGTAAATTTTTGTACATGCTGGATATGCCTCATGAGGATAACGACTGCGAGAAAGTGAAGCTGGCCAAAGGAATTCACCGCCTTAAGAAAGCTTACGAGAAATTTTCGGGGAAAACTTTCGACAGAAGTGGATTTCTGAACGCTTTTTCCCATGAGGATGTGGATAACCAGCCATACATCGGTGTGCTGGGCGTCCGCGTCAGTGGTGTCCTGGAAAAAATGATCCGGGATAACATCCGCATGGATGTGGAAAACCTGACCTGTACAGGTGGAAGACGTCTGGCTGTGATCCGTGAGGAACTGGAAAAAATGGATGATGATGCCATGTTTTTGGCTTATGCAGACGCGCTTCTTTCCCAGATGCCGTGTTTCCGTATGAACAACAGTACCAGAAGGAACCGGCTGTATCTGGACCCGAATCTGAAGGGAATCATCTATCATACGATCAAGTTCTGCGACTATTACGGATTTGAGTATGCAAGTATCAAGCGGGATATCAAGGTTCCCCTTCTGAAGATCGAGACGGACTTTACCAGCCAGAGTGCAGGTCAGCTTCTCACCAGAGTGCAGGCTTTTGCGGAAACGCTGGAGGGCTCGGAGGATATGGACCCATCAAAAGGAATCAGCGAGGAGATAAGGAAAAAAATGGAATCAGGAGTTTATTATGTGGCAGGGATCGACAGCGGTTCCACAAGTACGGACGTTGTGATCCTGGATAAAGACGGAAAGATCAAATCTACCATGATCATCCCCACAGGCGGCGGTGCTATGATGAGTGCGGAGAAGAGCCTGGAGATGGCAGTGGAAAAAGCGGGCATTAAAAAAGAGGATATCGTGCGTATCGTTACCACCGGATACGGACGTGCATACATTGACAGCGGCGATGACAGCATCACAGAGATCACCTGCCACGCGAAAGGCGCCCATTATCTGAATCCAAACGTGCGTACTGTCATTGATATCGGCGGCCAGGATATCAAGGCAATCAGCATTGATGAGAACGGTGCAGTAAAAAATTTCCTGATGAATGATAAATGTGCGGCAGGAACCGGACGTTTCCTGGAAATGATGGCCCGTACCCTTGGGCTTTCCCTGGAGGAGATGAGCACCCGCGGACTGGAATGGAAAGAGAACGTGGTGATCTCAAGCATGTGTACCGTGTTTGCAGAGTCCGAGGTGGTTTCCCTGGTTGCCCAGAATAAGAATGTGGCAGATATTATCCACGGTCTGAACGTGTCTGTTGCCTCCAAAGTAGGCGCACTTGCGGCCCGCCTTGGCAAAAAGAATCCGGGAGAATATATGATGACCGGTGGTGTTGCCAAGAATAAAGGCATTATCCAGGCACTGGAAGAGAAGCTGGGAGCGAAGCTTTATATCTGCGACGAGGCACAGCTTTGCGGTGCGCTGGGAGCGGCACTGTTTGCTTATGAAAAGTGTAATGCGGCACTGTAGAGAGAAAATAGAAAATTTTTTGAAAAATCCGGGCGTTTCCTGAGAAAGGCAATGACATAAGCCGGAAGGAATGATAAAATGATAGACAGAGCGGCAGTTTTCTGAATGTACAGAAGAATGAGAAGGTCTGTTCTGCTGTGGATAGGTATCTTTGGGGTGGATACTGTCAGGTGAAAAATGCCGGAAGAGTGAATGACTATAACAAAATTCTATCACAGGAGGGTTTTTACAATGAAAAAAGCACAGATCATCGTGGACAAATATTTCCTCACCGGAAAAACAGACAAAAGGATCTTCGGCTCCTTTATTGAACATCTTGGACGTGCGGTTTATGAGGGTATTTATCAGGAAGGCAGTCCTATTTCTGACGAGCAGGGATTCCGTAAGGATACTCTGGAACTGGTAAGAGAACTTCAGGTACCCATCGTCCGTTATCCGGGCGGAAATTTTGTATCCGGATTCCGCTGGGAAGACAGTGTCGGACCAAAAGATCAGCGTCCGTCCAGACCGGAGCTTGCCTGGGGTGTGATCGAGACAAACCAGTTTGGTCTGAATGAATTTGTGGACTGGTCCAGAAAAGCAGGCAGCGATGTGATGATGGCAGTAAACCTGGGAACAAGAGGCCCGGAAGATGCGAAGAATCTTCTGGAATACTGTAACTTCAAGGGTGGTACTTATTACAGTGATCTCCGTAAATCTCATGGTTATGAACAGCCTCACGATATCAAATTATGGTGTCTCGGAAACGAGATGGATGGCCCGTGGCAGATGGGACATAAGACTGCGGCAGAGTACGGAAGAGTTGCGGCAGAGACAGCCCGCCTGATGAAATTTATGGACCCGGAGGTTGAGACAGTTGCCTGCGGAAGCTCCAATCTGGAGATGCCGACTTTTGGTTCCTGGGAGTATACGGTTCTTGACGAGGCTTACGATCAGGTGGATTATCTTTCTCTGCATCAGTACTATGGAAATCAGGCGGGTGACACTGCGGATTTCCTTGCATGCTCCAAAGGCATGGATGATTTTATCTCCGGTGTGGTTTCCATCTGTGATGCTGTAAAAGCAAAGAAACATGGCAAAAAACAGATCAACCTTTCCTTTGACGAGTGGAACGTATGGTACCACAGCAACGAGCAGGACAAAAAACTGGAGAAATGGGTGCAGGCACCTCATCAGCTGGAGGATGTTTACAACTTTGAGGATGCACTTCTTGTGGGAAGTATGCTGATCACACTTCTCCGTCACGCAGACCGTGTAAAGATCGCCTGCATGGCACAGTTGGTCAATGTTATCGCGCCGATTATGACTTCCGACACCGGTGCATGGCGCCAGACTATCTTTTATCCATATATGCTGACCAGTGTGTTTGGAAGAGGAACCGTCCTCAATACGCAGGTTCTCACACCGGTATACGAGAGCAGAACCTATGGTGAAGCGCCGTATCTGGATTCCGTGTGTGTCTGGGATGAGGAAAAAGATGCTCTGACTATTTTTGCAGTGAACAAGAGCCTGGATGAGGACATGGAAGTTTCCTGTGATTTAAGGCAGTTTGAGGGATATAAGATCGTAGAGCATATCGTGCTGAACAATGATGACCTTCAGGCGGTGAATACAGAGGCACAGCCGGAGAATGTAGTTCCTGTAAAAGCCGGCGCAGAGTGCTCGAAACTGGAAGGCGGAAAGCTGGAGGCAGTGTTTGCAAAACACAGCTGGAATATGATCCGTCTTGCGAAATAGGTGTAAGTGAAGGAATTGGTTACAGAAAATGTAAATTATGTGGCATTATGGGAGGGCTTTTTATGTACACACCTGCAAAAGAACGTTATGAGACCATGGAGTA
>ERZ1106929.2278-NODE-2278-length-13325-cov-4.875584_pt1 | contig 13325 bp, 8 predicted proteins | sample MGYA00403662_ERZ1106929 | MGnify/ENA primary metagenome ERZ1106929 (study PRJEB35170, sample SAMEA104062442) | human gut metagenome | biome: human gut; feature: human-associated habitat; material: faeces | place: Denmark | collected 2013-02-20 ... | reverse complement strand
TAATTCGTTTCTAAGCTGCTATCCATTATTTTTTCAAATCCGGATAACTCTTGATTACTTCGCTCTTGAAGTTGTCAATTGCTTTCTCTTTGCTAACTTTGCCTTGATAGTAATCTTTCATCTTAGCCATCAAGCTCTCGATGTACATCTGGTCATAAGGAGATACGTTGCTGCAATTGATGTTGTCTGCTGCTGCACTCAAAGCTTTTACAAGAGACTGTCCGCCAAGGAAGTCAGAAGTAACATTTTTCTCTTCCAACATCTTGTTTGCTTCTTTGTTGTTTACGAAATCAGAAGTATCTTTGCTGATGTTGAACATGATGTCTTTATCACAGCAGAGTTTCTTCATGATGTCTGCAACCAATTTTGCATTATCTGTTCCATTTGCTCCACAGATGAAGGAACCGCCCCAGTTGAATGCCTGTGGTCCAGTTACTACAGCCCAATCACCGTAGCTTCCGCCCGGTGTGAAGGAACCATCATCATTTTTCTTAGCACCGGATCCTTCTGCCATGGAGAAGTTGATGCCCCATGCTGGCATAAAGTAACCAAATACTTTACTATCTTTGCCCATATCAGCAGTCCACTCTTCAGCCCAAAGGCTTGTTCCGTTGTTATAACCTTTGTCAGTATACTCTTTTGTTGTGTCAATCCATTTTTCGATAGATGGATCAATCTGAATAACACCTTCATCATTTACACATTTCTGGCTTACATTGTTTGAGTATACACGAAGTGCATCATCATAACCGGAAAGCATCTTGTATCCTTTTCCTTTCAAAGTCTCAGCTGCTGCTGCGAATTTATCCCAGTCAGATACCTGTTCCTGAATCTTTTCGATGTCATCCGTTCCAAATACTTCTTTTGCGATAGAACGACGATAAACAAATCCACCAGGGCAGCCCTGCCATGAAACAGCACGAAGAGTACCATCTCTCTTTGTAGCAGCTTGTTTTGTGTAATCATACATCTGACTCAAATCATCATCGGTAAGTCCAAGTGATTTAATATCAAGAGCCATATCTGTATTTGTGTACTTGTTTACATAATCCATCTCGCAGAGGAACATGTCAATTTTGTCATCTGCACTTGCACTGTCCTGTTTTTTCAAAGCAGCATCCAGTTTCTTCTGATAAACACCACCTTCGTTTGTGTTTGTCACGAATTTAACTTTTACATCGCCGATACTCTTTGTATCCTTGTTGTAATCCGGATAATACTTTTCAAAACGCTCTTTGAACTCTGTGTTCCAAACATAAATGTTAAGAACTTTTCCGCCACCATCAGCTACTGTTTCCACTTTTGCTGAATCGTTGCTCTTTGATGAATCACTTGCATCCTTGTTGCTGTCACTTCCGCCACATCCGGTAATTGAGCCAACTACCATAGCCATAGACAATGCCAGCGCTAACCATTTTTTCCTCATAAATCAATACCCTCCTAAAATAATAATTTTTTATTCTTCCACGAATTTCTTCATGAAAGTTGTGAACAGTTTCGTGTCATTCCTTTAAGAAATAACGTTTATTATTTCATCGAAAGAACCGAACATCCTCGTATTAATTCTCCTTGTACATCAAGTCTTTCAACAAGTGCAAGTTCTGGCTGTTCAATCAGCTCTACTAACTTTGTCGCTGCAACTCTTCCGATTTGTTCTGTATTCTGCCGGTAAGTCGTTATCTTCGGCTCAATCACACGGGCAATTCTTTGTCCGTCATAACCGGCTACTGAGATATCGTTAGGAATCGTAAGTCCTTTACTCCGAATCACATTAATACCTCCGATACAAGAAAAATCATCCGGATAAACAATACAAGTAGGTCTATCTTCCAATGATAATAATTCGTGAGTAATTTTTGCCGATACATCCGGTGCGTGGTAAATACCTTCCCGAATATATCTGTCTTCGGTTTCTATCCCATACCTTTTCATCGTCCGCAAAAAACTTCCGATACGGCTTCGAGTAACAAAAGAATCCGCACCGTGGATATAAGCAATTTTCTTATGTCCACATTGTATAATGTAAGAAACCAATTGTTCCATTCCTCTAATGTTGTCCGACATAACACATGCCTTGTCATTAAATATATAATCGATTGTCACAACCGGTATACCACTTTGCAGCAATTCTTTTACTTCTTCCGCTTCAAAATCCACACAAGCAACAATCACACCATCGACTCCGCGATATTTGCTATGTTCACTATAGGACAATTCACTCTTTCCCACATGCCTTCCCAAAAAGGTTATATCATATCCCTTTTCTTCCACTCCCTGTCGGAAGCTGTCAAGCACCGGCGAAAAATATGAATGGGTCAAACCACTTCGCGCTTCATCCGCAAATAGCACTCCAATGTTATAGGTACGGTTTGTCTTCAGTGCACGAGCGGATGAGTTTGGTACATAGCCCATCTTCTTAGCTACCTCAAGTACCCGTTCTTTTGTCGAAGTACTTATATCAGTGCGTCCATTCAATGCTTTGCTTACTGTCGCAATCGATACACCGCATGTCTCTGAGATGTCTTTCATTGATACCATAAGCATTCCTCGTTTTTCGTAATCGTTTTCGTAAGTCCCCCAGGTTATCAAAGTCAACGATTTTTCGTGCTTGCACGAAAGAAACGTTGATCTTGATAACCGTAAAATATGAGGAAGAAGCGATTTGTGTAACAAATCTGCGGATTCCTCATATTTTCAGGAGTGCGTAAGATGCGGAGCACTCCGCCTAGTGACGTTATGCTAATACTATTATAAAGATGCTTTGCAAAGCATCGGAATGGAGGTTCTATGAAATTCGGAAAATTTGATGACGCCAATCGTGAATATGTGATTACAACTCCCAAAACACCACTGCCTTGGATTAACTATTTAGGCAGCACGGATTTCTTTTCTTTGATTTCCAACACCGGTGGCGGATATAGTTTCTATAAAGATGCAAAGTTGTTGCGCTTGACACGTTACCGCTACAACAACATTCCAAACGATGAGGGTGGCCGTTACTTCTATATAAAAGACGGTGATACCGTATGGAATCCCGGTTGGATGCCGGTCAAAACAGATTTGGATTCCTATGAATGCCGCCACGGCATGGGTTACACCCGCTTTATATCTGAGAAAGATGGAATCAATGCAAATCTTTTGACTTTTGTTCCGATTCACGACAATTGTGAAATCAATGAAATCACAATTACCAACACAACAGATTGCGAGCGCACCATAACTTTATTTTCCTATATTGAGTTCTGTCTCTGGAATGCAATGGATGATATGACAAACTTCCAGCGAAACTTAAATACCGGAGAAGTAGAGATTATCGGCTCCCGCATTTACCACAAAACAGAATACCGCGAGCGCCGCAACCATTATGCGGTCTTTGCCGTAAATCATGATATTGACGGATTTGATACAAGCCGCGACGCCTTTCTTGGTGCATACCGCAGTGCTGCAGACCCTCTTGCCATCGAACAGGGAAATGCTACCGATTCGATCGCAAGCGGCTGGTATCCGATTGGTTCACACCAGATTAATCTGACACTGAAACCGGGTGAATGTGAGACACTTGTATTCGTTCTCGGCTACTGCGAAAATGACCCGGATGATAAATTTGAAGCACCAAATGTAATTAACAAAAAACCGGCAGACGAACTGCTTAACAAATACCAAACGAAAGAGCAGGTAAGCGATGCCTTCCACGAATTGAATGAGCATTGGAACCGTCTCCTCTCCCACTATACGGTGAAGTCAGGGGACGAAAAATTAAACCGCATGGTAAATATCTGGAACCAGTATCAGTGCATGGTTACCTTTAATATGTCGCGTTCCGCTTCTTATTATGAGTCCGGAATCGGACGAGGCATGGGATTCCGTGATTCCTGTCAGGATTTGCTTGGCTTTGTCCACCTGATTCCGGACCGCGCCAGAGAGCGAATCATCGATATCGCATCCACACAGTTTGCTGACGGCAGTGCTTACCACCAGTATCAGCCATTAACAAAAAAAGGAAACAGCGATATCGGTAGCGGATTCAACGATGATCCATTGTGGCTGATTGCCGGAACTTCCGCTTACATCCGTGAAACCGGTGATTTCTCCATTTTGGACGAAACCGTTCCTTATGATAATGATTTTAGCGTGGCAACAAGTTTGTTTGAACATCTGACACGCTCCTTTAACTACACAGTCAACCACAAAGGACCGCACAATCTTCCATTGATCGGACGCGCCGACTGGAACGACTGCCTGAACTTGAACTGCTTCTCCAAAGAACCGGGCGAATCCTTCCAGACCTTTGGCCCAAGCGAAGGACCGGTTGCTGAATCGGTATTTATTGCCGGTATGTTTGTCAAATACGGTAAAGAATACGCTGACCTCTGCGACGCAATTAATAAACCGGAAGAAGCCAAAAGAGCCAGAGAAGAAGTTGAAAAAATGGTCGCAGCCATTGAAGAAAGCGGTTGGGACGGCGAATGGTTCTTACGTGCTTACGACGCAGACGGCAACAAAGTCGGTTCCAAAGAATGTGAAGAGGGACAGATTTATATTGAACCTCAGGGTTTCTGTGTATTGGCAGGTGTCGGCGTAGAAAACGGTCTTGCTAAAAAAGCATTGGATTCCGTAAAAGAAAAACTGGATACCAAATATGGTATTGTGCTTTTGCAGCCACCATATACAAAATACTATGTAAACCTTGGTGAGATTTCTTCTTATCCGCCGGGATACAAAGAAAATGCCGGTATCTTCTGTCACAATAACCCTTGGATTTCCGCTGCTGAAACACAGATTGGACGCGGTGACAGAGCTTTTGAAATTTACCGCAAAACCTGCCCGGCTTATTTAGAAGAAATCAGTGAAATCCATCGCACCGAACCGTATGTCTATTCCCAGATGATTGCCGGAAAAGATGCTAAGACATTTGGTGAGGCGAAAAACAGCTGGCTCACAGGAACTGCCGCCTGGACCTTCTTAAATGTATCCCAATTCATTTTAGGTGTTGAGCCAACATTAAAAGGATTGAGCGTGAATCCATGTATTCCGAAAAACTTTGGTGACTTTACAATTACCCGTACATGCCAGACAGCACAGATAAAAGTCACCAGCCTATTCTGGTTGATACTGATATAAATACCGTCACTGTTATCGGACGCGTCATATGGCATATGAATCCGGATAATATTGAAAAGGGTGTAAAGGAATTAATTGTTGACGGACAAAGTCTTGGACAGACAACCGTAATTCCGTATGACGCATCCAAAAAACAAGTTTCTGTAACCGTACAAATGGGTTAATTAAAAAAAGACCTGCCGTGCAGTAAACCACACGGCAGGTCTTTTTTATTCTTTTAGCTCCACTGAGCATCAAACAAATTCTTATAAAATCCATTTGCAGCTAACAGTTCTTCATGATTTCCCTGCTCCACGATTTTTCCATCCCGCATCACAAGAATCACATCTGCTTCCTGAATGGTTGACAAACGATGCGCCACCAGGAAACTCGTTCTACCCTGCATCATCGTAGCAAACGCCTTCTGAATCCTCATCTCGGTGCGCGTATCAATGGATGAAGTTGCCTCATCCAAAATCAGCATTGGCGGCAGACAAAGCATTACTCTCGTAATACATAACAACTGTTTCTGTCCTGCCGACAAACTTCCGCCATCTTCACCAATCACGGTATCATAACCGTTTGGAAGTCTCTTAATAAAACTGTGTGCATGACTTGCCTTTGCCGCTGCTAACACTTCATCGTCCGTCGCATTCTCACGCCCCATCACGATATTTTCCCGGATGGTTCCCTGCTTTAACCACGTTTCCTGAAGCACCATACCATAATTAGCACGAAGACTCTCTCTCGTCACTTTCCGGATATCTTTTTCACTTACTTTAATTGCACCAGAATTTACATCATAAAACCGCATCAAGAGATTAATTAACGTCGTTTTACCACAGCCGGTAGGACCAACAATTGCTACACGCTGTCCAGGCTTTACCTGTAAATTAAAATGCTCAATCAATTTCTGATTCGGCTCATAAGAAAAATACACATCTTCAATTTCTACTTTTCCATCTGCTTTGCCAAGGTTTATGGCATCTTCTGAATCCGGAATCTCCGGTGTTTCTTCAATCAACTCAAGCACTCGTCCGGCACAGGCAATCGCATTTTGAAGCTCTGTCACGACACCTGAAATTTCGTTAAACGGTTTTGTATACTGGTTTGCGTAACTTAAGAAACAGGAAAGCTGCCCAACCGAAATACCGCCCTGAATCGCGAAAAAGGCACCAAACACACCAACTGCCGCATACACAAGCGCATTGACAAAACGAGTGGACGGATTGGTAATGGATGAGAAAAAGGTTCCCTGAAGCGAATACTTAGAAAGACGGTCATTAATTTCATCAAAACGGTCTCCTACTTCTTTCTCCTGTCCAAATGCCTGAACCACTTTCTGGTTGCCAATCATTTCTTCAATCAGCGCCGTCTGCTCCCCTCTGGTCTCTGACTGCATACGGAACATCTGATATGTTCTTTTCGCAATAAACGCTGCCACAAACAGAGATACCGGTGTCAAAACCACAACGACTAATGCAATCGGTACACTGACACTAAGCATAAAGCCAAGCGTTCCTAAAATCGTAATTACGCCGGTAAACAACTGGGTAAATCCCATCAACAATCCGTCGGCAAACTGGTCGGCATCCGCAATGACGCGGCTCACAATTCCACCATAAGAATGACTGTCAATGTAACTAAGCGGAAGTACCTGAATTTTCTCAAAAGCATCCGTACGAATATCACGCACAACACTGTAAGTGATTTTGTTATTAGCAACATTCATCACCCACTGTGCCACCATCGTAAGCAAAATAGCAATTCCGATTTTCACACAAATGCGATAAACACCGGCAAAATCAACTTGTCCTTTTCCTACAATCAGATCCACTGCCTGTCCGGTAAGAATCGGCACGTAAAGGGTAAGCACAACCGTAATCAGCGCCAGAACAAGAGAGGCAATTAAGAAAAACCGATAGCGGCGGATATAATGCAGCACCTTTTTTATCGTTTCCTTCTGCGTCATGACTATCTTGCCCCCTTTCCGTATTGGGATTCATAAATTTCCCGATAGACCTCACAGGAATCAATCAGCGTATCATGCGTTCCCATTCCTACAATCACGCCATCATCAAGCACAACAATCTTATCTGCATTCCGCACCGACGCCGCACGCTGGGAAACAATAAAGAGTGTCATATCCTTTAATTCTTCACGAATTGCCTTTCTAAGAGCGGCATCCGTTGCATAATCAAGTGCCGAAGCACTATCATCCATAATCAATATTTCTGGTCTTCTCACCAGCGCTCTAGCAATCGTCAGACGCTGTTTTTGTCCACCAGAGAAATTTCGTCCTCCCTGCTCCACAACCGAATCCAATCCATCCGGTTTTCCAAGAACAACTTCTTTTGCCTGAGCAATTTCAAGCGCCTTCCACATTTCCTCTTCCGTTGCATCCTTTTTGCCCCATTGCAGGTTGGATCGGATGGTTCCTTCAAACAAAACGGCTTTCTGAAGCACAACACCAATCCGGTTTCTCAACAAGGCAAGTGACTGCTTATGAACCTCTACGCCATCAACGAGTAATTTACCGGATGTAATATCATAAAATCTCGGAATCAAATGAACTAACGATGTTTTTCCGGAACCGGTACCCCCGATAACGCCAACGGTCTCTCCCTTTTTCACGGAAAAATGAATATCGGTAAGGGATTCCGTATGGGTTCCCGGGTAGACAAGACCAACATGTTCAAATGAAACAGCAATGTCTCCATCCCCTGGCTTTGTCTCCTCATTCGGCGTAGAAAGTCCCGGTTCTCTCTCAAAGACTTCCTGCACACGGTCACCACATGCAATCGCTTTGTTTACCATAACAATCATGTTTGCCAGTTTGATTAATTCTACCAAAATCTGTGCCGTATAATTAACTAACGCAACCACCTGTCCCTGAGACAAATAACCGGCATCTACTTTCAGCGCACCAATCCAGATTAACGCAATTACTCCAACATTGATAATCAGATAGGTAATCGGGTTTGTAAGTGCGGAAACTCTTCCCACTACCATCTGGAACTTATTTAATGCCTGATTTTCTTCCGCAAATTTTTCTTTCTCCTGTTCCTGCTTATTAAAAGCACGCTGCACACGGACACCGGACAAATTCTCACGGGTTCTTCCTAACAGTTTATCAAGTGCCTCCTGCACACGGCGGTACATCGGAATGCTGACAAACATCACACCGAAAATAACGATTGATAATAATGGAATGACAACTACAAAAACAAGCGCAGCCTTGACATCAATTGTAAACGCCATAACCATCGCACCGAGCACTACAAACGGCGAACGCAAAAACAAACGAAGTGCCATATTAACGGCTGCCTGTAACTGGTTCGTATCACTTGTCAAACGGGTAATCAATGTAGAACTTCCTACCTGGTCAACATCTCCAAACGATAAGGACTGAATATGACGGAACAACGCCTGTCTCAGTCCGGCGGCAAATCCCACAGCTGCTTTCGCCGCAAAATACTGCGCCACAAGAGCAGCGGTCAAACCAACCGCTGCCAAAAGAACCAATATACCTCCCATCCATCCAATAAAACCATAATCTCTGCTTCCGATTCCATGGTCAATAATTGCTGCCATGACAAGCGGTACAAATAATTCTAACGTCGCCTCAAACAATTTAAACAACGGGGCGAAAATACACTCTTTTTTGTATGAACTTAAAAACTTAAATAACTGCTTCACACTTTCCTCCTAGTGGTAAATTTTCGTCTCCCTGCATTGCTAACTGTGCTTTTACAAGTCGATAATAAATACCTCTCTTTGCAATCAATTCTTCATGAGACCCCACTTCCGCAACACGATGTCCGTCAATTACAACAAGTCTGTCTGCATGTTTTAACGTCGAAAGACGATGCGCAATCGCAAAGGTAGTACGCCCCTTGGTCAAACGCTCCAATGCTTGTTGTATCATAAATTCACTCTCCGTGTCAAGACTTGCCGTTGCTTCATCTAAAATTAACAGTCTAGGTTCATTCAAAATTGCTCTCGCAATCGCAATCCGCTGTCTCTCTCCACCGGACAAACTGTGTCCTTTTTCTCCCACATATGTATTATAGCCATCCGGCGTCTGTGATATAAATTCATGTGCATTTGCCGTTTTTGCCGCCATTATCACTTCTTCTAATGAGGCATCCGGTCTGGCAAAACGGATATTTTCAAGAATTGTCCCAGAGAATAAAAATGTCTCCTGTAACACCACACCAATTTGTGAATGAAAATAATCCGACTGGATTTCCTTTATATTATGCCCATCGACCAACAATTTACCATCATCCACCTCATAAAGACGCATAATCAGATTGATAATCGTAGACTTTCCGGTTCCGGATGCGCCTACAATACCAATCATTTCCCCTTTCTTTATCGTAAGATTCAAATCTTCCAAAACCGGCTGATACGATTTGTAACCAAACGAGGCATGCTCAAACCGGATTTCTCCTTCCACATCAAGGTGAATCGGCTTTTGCACATCCTCAATAAAAGGTTCCTGTGTCAAAACATCATTGATTCTTTCCATACTGCTAATCAGATTCATCAGTTCCCTCGGCATATTTGTCATCCAATTTAGGTACATATATAAAAGCTGTGTATATGTTACAAACTGTAGCAGTTCACCGGTCGTCATCCTGCCGCCTAATACATCCAATCCACCAAAATAAATCACAAGGAACACACCAGCTCCCATCAAAAGGCTTACCATCGGCATAAACACAGCCCAAAACACTTCATTTTTTGTCTGTACACGACAGAACTCATCCGTAAGCATATTGAATTTATCTCGCTCATTTTCTTCTTTTCCATAGGATTTCACCACGCGCATACCGGATATCACATCCTGCAAACTGCTGTTTACCTCATCGCTCTTCTTAAACTGCAAATGAAACCGTCTGTGAATATTCTTTCGGAACGCATACGTCACAAATACTGCCGCCGGAATGAAAACAAACGCAAGCAGTGCAAGTTTTACATTGAGTAACACCATAAAAATAATGTCACAGGCAAAAATAAAATAGACCGTAAACATATTACAGAAAGTTCGCTCCATAAATTCACGAATCTTTCCCGTATCAAAAACAATTCGGTTCATCAATTCGCCCGGCCTTCTGTCATTGATAAAATTCAGCGATAAAATCTGAATGTGGGAAAACATCCGCTGCCGCAAATCTTTTGAAATAGTTGCGCCTAAAACTGTACAGTAATACGTTTTTAAAATGTTAATCACAACAATTCCGACACTTAACAAAAACATGATGCCAAGGCAGATAAAAGCGGTTGAAATTCCACCCTCTCTGCGTTTCAAAACATCGTCCACCAAATGCTTTTGTATTTCCGGATTCAAGAGGGTCACAACGGCAGCCAGAATCATTAACACAATGATCCCCGCAAACTTTCTCTTATACGGTGCCGCCATTTTCAAAAAGCCTTTCCAGAACCCGCCCTCTTTGGAGCAGTGCGGACAATATTTCGTACCCGGTATTGCATGGTGGCATTTCGGACATATTTTCTCGTATTCCGTACTGACTACCTCTTCCTCTCTGCCGGATGCCAGAATATGGATTCCTCTGGCAATGTAAGCATAACGCGATAAATGTCTCGCCGAATAATGAACAATGTGCTTTGGCACACCGTCAAAATTGATTACTAAAAGTCCGCCACCGATTTTTGCCTCTGCTTTTACATCGATACATTTGGAAACATCGTATTCCTGTTTGATACTGCCCTTTTCCACAACAAAAAGTCTGCGGTTTGTGACAATAAAATAGGAGTCTTCCAAAAAATTTCCGGCATCATCAATATCGACCGGAACCGCATAGTAAATGCGTTCGTTGTCCGTAAGCGAAATAACCTGCTCTGCCTCTTTTGGCAGTTCATATCTTAAAATCATACTGCTACCTCAAACTTTCTATCCTACAAGAACAAATCCAGTTTTCTTTGTTCCTTCTGCGAAAGAGCAAATACATCCCGTATCTCAAACCGGTTTTCATCCAAATCAGTGATGAGAAGACGGCAGTCACTTAACCGCACCACCGCATTACTTCCCATGTTAATCGTAAAGCGACACTCCCCACGGTCGGTCATAACATGAAAATAGGCATAACCATACTCATCCTTGATATCCAGAATCTTCTGAATTACCGGGGTAAAATAATGAAGATTTAACTGCTCCAAAAGCATTTTTCTCGTTTTCTTATCTACCTCTTTGATATTTTTTATTACCCCAATTTCATGGGAGCGTTCTTCTACCGTCCGAATCGAAAGAAAAGAATCCGGCTCAGTAAATGGAAACAGACGAATCACCTGAATCCTGTCCCACTTCTTTCCCTCGTAAGAAAGAGATAAAAAGCCGCCCTCTGTTCTCTCAAAAACAGCATTGTCCTGATTCAGATAGTGAATTGACGTCATTTCCTCGACTTCATTTTCCATATTTGTGATGACTTGATTTTCACTCATAACGATTCCCCTTTCAAAGCCAGTGATTTCGTCTGTAACTCCATCAGCTTATAATAAATTCCCTGTTTCTTTTCCAATTCCTTATGCGTACCCTCTTCGACGATTTTTCCACCATCAATTACAACTAAATGGTTCGCATCCCGCAGTGTGGAAAGACGGTGTGCAATGGACAATGTCGTCCTTCCCTTCACCAGATAATTGAGTGAATTTTGGATTGCTTTCTCGGTTTCCGTATCCACACTTGCCGTCGCTTCATCTAAAATCAAAATTTTCGGATTTGCTAAAATTGCCCTGGCAATCGAAATCCTCTGTTTTTCACCGCCCGACAAGTCTTTACCCGATGCTCCAATCACGGTATCATAACCATCCGGCATATTGGCGATAAATTCATGCGCACTTGCTAAAATTGCAGCCTGCACTACGTCTTCTCTCGTCGCCTCCGGATTCGCATAAGCGATGTTGTCCGCCACCGTTCCCATAAAAATATAAGTGTCCTGTGATACCATCGCCACATTTTTCCGTAAATCATGAAAAGCTAATTCCTTTACCGGAATACCATCCAGATAAATTTCTCCCTCATCCACATCATAAAGACGCGAAATCAAATTTACAAGCGTCGTTTTTCCGGCACCGGAACGCCCCACAATGCCAAGCATTTCACCGGGATTTACATGAAGGCTGATATCTTTCAAAACCGGATGATTTGTCTCGTAGCCAAAACTCACATGAGAAAGTGTAATTTCTCCCTTTGGATTTTTAATCTGCTTCGGATTTTCCACTTCTTCAATCTCTGGAATGGCATCCATAATTTCAAACATGCGCTGGGCAGCATTGATACTGTCCGACCACATCTGGAATACACGGGAGAAGAAATTCATCGGTCCGTTTAACTGCCCCACATAGCCAACAAACGTAATCAAAACACCAAGTTCCACGGTATGCGTATTCAGAAGCAGAATCACACCGACAATCCAAACCCAGATATTTGAAATCTCCTGCACTAAATTATATAAAATCGTAAATTTATTATTGTATTTTACAATGCGTATTTCCGCCTCTTTCAGACGCTCATTTGGCGCTTTGAAACGCTCTTTTTCCTGCTTTTGCTGTCCGAAAGCTTTTACCACACGAGAACCGGTCAAATTGTCATTGACACGGTTATTTACCGCACGCTCTGCCCGGTGGCGTCTGCCAAACAAACTCCACAATTTCGGCTTTAATTTCACGCTCATAAAAACTAACAGTGGCAGCAGAATACAGGCTACCAGTGCCATCTGCCAATTCAAACGGAACATAACCGTAAACGTAGCAAGAATGGTAAAGCCATGCACAAATATGTACGGAAATCCATCTAAGAAAAAGTCGGTCACACGGTTTGCATCACTTAACACACGTGTCATAAGTCCACCGGTCTGCTTGCTTGTAAAAAATCCAAGTGACAATCTTCCCATATTGGAAAATACATCCTGCTTCATGTCACGCACAGTCGCTGCAACCACCTGTGCCATCAAAGTTCCCTGTACCAACTGGACGCCCTGCTGTACAAGTTTTGACAACACCATTACAAGCACAAGCATCAAAAGAGCAAAACCATACCGCCCGATTTCACTTTGTGAAACTTTCCCCGGCAGAATCTCATCATACAATACCGTACCGCTTAAATAAGGCCATACAAGATTCAATCCGGCCGCCAGAAAATAGCAGGCAAGTAGTCCTGCCAGAATACAGAATTTGAACTTTTTCATAATCAAGGTTGT
>ERZ1106929.2264-NODE-2264-length-13396-cov-3.537366_pt1 | contig 13396 bp, 8 predicted proteins | sample MGYA00403662_ERZ1106929 | MGnify/ENA primary metagenome ERZ1106929 (study PRJEB35170, sample SAMEA104062442) | human gut metagenome | biome: human gut; feature: human-associated habitat; material: faeces | place: Denmark | collected 2013-02-20 ... | reverse complement strand
GGTGTGTCCCCATGAGAAGCCCGCCATATCTTCTTCGGGAATGTTGAGGTCACGGATGTAGGGGATGGTGCCGAGCACGGGAACGCCGGTGTGAGCCAGCATGTAGTCGTGCGCGGGCCCGAGCAGGGATGCGTCCCCCCGGAATCGGTTGACGATATATCCCGTGAGCAGTCGGCGTTCGGCGTCGGTGAAGGACATCCATGTACCGAGAAAGGAGGCGTAGAGGCCGCCCCGGTCGATGTCCCCGACGAGCAACACCGATGCCCGAGCGTAATCGGCCATGCGCATGTTGACCAGATCGTGGCTCTTGAGGTTGATCTCGCCGGGGCTGCCCGCGCCTTCAAGAACGACGATGTCGCATTCGGCCGCGAGGCTGTCATAAGAGTCGGTGACGGCGGACCAGAGTTCCCTCTTTTTCCCGAAATATTCGAGGACGTCCATATGTCCCAAGGGCTGCCCGAGGATGACGACTTGCGATCCCGTATCCGAGTGCGGCTTGAGCAGAATGGGATTCATGCGCGCATCGGGGTCTGCGCGGGCCGCCTGCGCTTGCACGATCTGTGCCCGGCTCATCTCGTCGCCATTGGCCGTGACGCCCGAATTCAGAGACATGTTCTGAGCCTTGAACGGGGCCACATTGTAGCCGTCTTGCCGGAAGATGCGGCAGTAGGCCGCTGCGAGGATGCTCTTGCCCGCGTTTGAAGAGGTTCCCTGCAGCATGAGGGCTGGAGTGCGGCGGGAGGAGCGCCCGGCGGGGAAGACGGAAGAGGAGCCGGAGATGGGGAAGTCCGCGGGGGAAGGGGAAATCTTTTTCAAAGAAAGGTCCCCTTCGTCTTTTTCCCGGTTTTTCATCCTTCCGTAAGCGAGCAGGGGAGTATCCGCCGCGCTTTTCTTTGGGACATCGCCTTCCTCCAGTACTTCCCGCAGTGCGCCGGCGAGCCTGTGGTGTTCCTCGGAGAAACGGACGGCGGCGCGGAACCATGTTCCGTCGTCGAGCCCGCAGTAGTTGGAACAGTCGCGCACGGCGATCCCGAAACGTCGCAGCAGGATGCCGTACAGGTCTTTGGGGGCGCCTCTCCAGCGGAACAGCACGTAGTTGGCGGAGGAGGGGAACACCTCCACGCCGGGGAGGCCGGATAGGACGGCTGCGAGATCGGCGCGGCGTTCGGCATTTTCCGCACGGGCCCGTTCCGCGAAGTCTGATGTGTCGCCGAGCGCGGCCACGGCTGCGGACAGCGCAAACACGTTGACGTTCCACGCGGGCAGATCGGCGCGGACGGCTTCAGCCAGTTCGGCCGAGGCCGCCAGATAGCCGATGCGCACCCCCGGCAAGGCATGGAATTTGGTCAGCGAACGCAGTACTACGCCGTTGGAGGGCATCCGGCGCAGGATCGACACATCGGCTTCCGGCCCGGCGTATTCGATGAAGGCCTCGTCGATGATCCAGAGCAGGTCGGGCCGCGCCGCCAGCAGGGACAGGCATTCTCCGGGCGTGCGGAACAGCCCCGAAGGGTTGCAGGGATTGGCCAGAAACACCGCCGAACCCGAGGGCGTTTCGGCAAGCCCGGCCAGCAGATCGCCGGAAGGCTGCCCGTCCGCACCGGAACCGATGCCGCCCCAGAGCGGGCTGCTTTCCAGCCCGGCAAGGCGGCAGGCCAGCGCGTATTCGCTGAACGCCGGTTCGACGATGGAAACGCAGGGTGCGCCGCGCCTTTTGAGTACGCGGGCGAGGGCGTGGATGAGCTCGTTGCTTCCGTTGCCGAAGGCGAAGCGGCCGGCGGGCAGGCCGTATCGGCGTGCCGCAGCGGCAAGGGCCTCCTCGGCGTTGGGCGAAGGGTAGGCCGCGAGGCCCGTATTCGCCCTGACCAGCGCGGCACGGAGGAACTCCGGCGCGCCTTCGGGGCGGACGTTTACGCTGAAATCAAGCAGGGACGCGGGATCGCGCTTGGACACCGACGCCATGGCGAGAAGGTCGCCGCCGTGTGCATCGAGCTTCATAAGGAACCTCGTTCTGTTGTGGAAATGGGTGCGCCCCCGCCGGGACGGATGGGGATACCGTTTTTTTCGGCGGACAGTGCGGCGAGGATACAGGCGGCGCAGTCTTTGGGGCTGGTCCGGGTCGTGTCCACCACCATCTGGTTGGGCAGGGGGAGGTGAATGTGCCGGGCCTGCCGCTGGGCGTGCGGCCAGTCAGGGGAACGGTCGGAACGTCCGGACTCGCGCTTCCGCAGTTCCTCGTCGTCGCAGAGCACCTGGACGGACAGCAGGGGGATGGCTTCCAGCCTCCCAAGCAGATCCTCGATCCATCCGGGATCCTCGCCGATGACATGGTCGACGATGGTCCATGCTCCGGCTTTCGCCGCCGCCGCGACTCCCGCGTGAAACGTTTCGATGAAGGGCAGGCCGGTCCGTTCGAGGCCGGCGAGGACCGATTCATGGCCGCCTGTGGCCGAACGCAGCAGCTGGTCGATGGACAGCATGAGGCTGCATATGCCGTGCATGGCGTACAGCCTATCCCGCAGGGCTTTGGCCAGCGTCGTTTTCCCGGAGCTTGACGGCCCGTTGAGCAGGATAACCTGTCCGATGTTTTCGCATGTTGCTTTGGCCTCGCCCGGGCGGGCGGCTCGGTGTTCGGGACGGCAGGCGGTGAAGTCCGAGGGCGCGGGTCGTCCGGCGTAATTCGCCTCGCCGGTGTTGCCCCAGTACAGATGGACATAGCTGGCGCGCACATTCCCGGCGGCGATGCCGGAATCGGCGTGCCCGGATGCTGTGCGTACGGCGTACAGCGGCGCGTAGCCGCGGTGCAGCTCAATGTCCGACCAGTGGAATTCGTGGCCGCGGAAGACGTCGCCCCCGAGCCCGAACGGAGCGTCTCCAAGCATGGTTACCTCTCGGTAGCCCAATGATTGGATACGTCCGCCCATGCGGGCCGTGGCGTCGATGACCCCGCACATGGGCCAGCTTTTCGCCCTCCCGCCCGTGCCGTCCGCTTCTTCGGATGCCTCGAGCCGGGTGCACAGGTACATGTATCCGCCGCATTCGGCATAGATTTCTCCACCCTGCTCGGCAAAGGCGCGGATGGCCTCACGCATGGCCGCATTGCCGGAAAGCTCGCGGGCAAAGACTTCGGGATAGCCGCCCCCGAGATACAACGCGTCGATGCCGGGCGGCAGGGCCGTATCCTCAAGCGGCGAGAACGGCAGCAGTTCCCAGCCCCGGGCGGCGAGTGCCCGTTCGTTTTCCTCGTAATAGAAGCAGAACGCCCTGTCCTTGGCGATGCCCATGCGCCGGGGCCGGATGCCGCGCGGAGGAAGGACGGCCCGGGCTTTCGGACGGCGGGCTTCGGTGAGGCTCAGGAGCCTGTCCATATCGACGGAGGATTCCGCAACATCCGCAAGGGCGTCGAGCCACGCCTCCGTGGTACCGGCTTCCTCGGAGGGGAGCAGGCCCAACTGGCGTTCGGGAATCCGCCACGCCTCGTTCCGGGGCAAGGCCCCGAGCAGAGGGGGGAGGCGTTCGCTTTCGAGCGCGCGGCGGAGGATGTCGGCGTGGCGTGGGCTTCCCACGTTGTTGGCAATGACTCCGGCAAGCTGGACGCCCATCCGGGAAGCGTGAAGCCGGAACCCCGCAACGAGTGCGGCGGCGGAGCACGCCATGCCCCGGGCGTTGAACACGAGCACGACGGGGATGCCGAGGGCGCGGGCGCAGTCGGCGGTGCCTCCCGCCGGATCGCCGGGATCGCGGCTGTCGAACAGCCCCATGACCCCTTCGCAGACGCAGGCGTCGGCATCGTGGGCGCGGTTGTCCCACAGCGTGCGGACGCCTTCGCGGCCCATCATCCATGTATCGAGGTTGCAGGCGGGGCGCCCGGTGGCCTGAGCGTGGAAGGTCGGATCGATATAGTCCGGTCCGCACTTGAAGCTCTGCACCTTCAGCCCGCGTCGGGCGAGCGCACGCATCAGCGCGATCCCCGTCGTCGTCTTCCCTTCCCCGGATCGGGGGGCGGCAAGGCAAAATGCGTGAAATATCGTGTTCATGGCATCCTTCCCAAGTTCTGGGGGAGGGGGAAACTTCCGGAAAAAGGGCCTTCACGCGTTCCCGCCGTTCCCTTGTTTGGGCCTTCGGCGTCATCGGCTCGGCGTTTGTCAGCTTTTTGCATTGCCCCAATATGTGATTATGCACAGCAGGTTGGTGCATTTTCGCTTTTCTCAAGCCGGGAAGAGCCCCTGCGGGAACCGGAGGGCGGAGCGCTCGGGAGGGGAACCGCGTCCCTTTCGAAAGGCGCTGTCCCCGTTCCTCCGGTTCCCGCTTCCCCCTATTCCATATACTTCTCCACATAGCCGCGCGGCTCGTACAGGACGCCGGAATCAAGGCGGGTCCGGGGGCCGCCGATAATGATGAGCGTGGACATGTCGACTTCGGCGGCGGGGAACTCGGACAGCTTGCCCACCCATTTGGTTTCCTGCTCCCTGCCCGCATTTTTGACGTAGGCGCACAGGACGTCCCCGCCCCGATGTTCCCGGAAAACCGCAAGCGTTTCGTCCAGCAGAGCCCGCCGTTTGCGCCCGGCGGGGTTGTACAGCGCCACCGGCAGCAGGGATTGGGCTACGGAACGGATGTTGCGGCGCACCTCGTCCGCCGGGACCAGCAGATCGGACAGGCTCACCAGAGAGAAGCCGTTCTGGAGCGGCGCGCCAAGCGAGGACGCCGCGATAGTTGCCGCGGTGATCCCCGGCAGGACCCGGATCGGGATGTCCCTGAAGCGCGGCTCACGGGTGCGCAGTTCGTACAGGAGGCCGGCCATCGCCAGAATCCCGGGGTCGCCCGAGCACACCATACATACGTTCTGCCCGGCGAGGGCCGCTTCCAGAGCGGACAGGCAGCGCTCCACCTCGCCCTTCATGCCGTTTTGGATCACGGGCTTTCCGGCGATGCGGTCTCGGATGAAGTCGACGTAATGGCTGTAGCCGGCGACGGTGTCACACCGCCTGAGCGCCGTGTCGACATCTGGCGTGATGTGGCCGGGTGCGCCCGATCCGAGCCCGGCCACGACGATTTCCCCTTGTCCACTTTTGGGGACGGGAAGATGCGGCAGACGGGCCAGTGCCAGCGTGACGTCTCCAAAGGCGGATTTCGGGGCGTACAGTGTGGGCTGGGGGATTGAGCCGTATCCGGCGGACAACAGGCACGCGGCCTCGCACACCGAAGCGGTGCCGACTTTTTCGCGCACTTTTTCCGAGGGTGCGGACACCGGCACGGCATCCAGTTCCTCCGCGCTGTGGAAAGCCACGGGAACCTGCCATGCCTCGCCCAATCCGAGGATAGCCGGTTCGTCCTCCTTCACGGTGCAGGTGGCGATGCCGGCGATGTTTTCCGCGTTCAGGCCGCACTCGGAAAGATACCGTTCCGCGACGAGGCGCAGCTCCTGCGGCTTGACGCCGCGGCGGCAGCCCACGCCGAGGACGAAGGCACGGCTGGAGACATCAAGGTACAGCACCTCTTCCGGAAGCGTGTTTTCGCTATCCCAGAGGACGGCATGGCCGCATGTGACATCCTGCGGGTTCTCGAAGAAGGCAACTTGCCCGGTGGAGGCGAAATGGCGCTCGAAGACAGCACGGGTTCCGCAGAAGGCTATGGGGCTTCCGTCGAGCAGGGCGGCGTTGAGGGCGCGGACGGCTTCCGGGTTGAGGATGCGTGCGTGCTCCTGAGCGGCGGCTTCGTCAAAGGCGGGGAGGCCGTTGACGTCCGCGGGGGAGCCGATTACGGCCTGTCCGCCGGTGATGCGGGCTATGCGCCGGGCCAGCCGGTTGGTGCCTCCGAAATGCCCGGAGGTAAGGGCAATCACATGGCTGCCGCTTTCCGGACAGGCAAGCACGGCGGGGTCAATGTTCTTGCCGCGCAGCAGTGGGGTGGCTTTGCGGAAGGGGATCCCCGTCGCGCCGATGAAGATATGCGCGTCGAACTGCGCCCAGTTGGCGGCGAGGCGGCTGTCGAAGTCTTGGGCCGGTATGTGCGCGATGCCTTCCGCGTTGGATGGGCGCGTACTGTGGAGCACCGTGGGCAGGCCCAGCCCGGCGGCGATCTCCCGGGCTCGCGTCAGACCCTTGTCCGTGAAGGCGTACAGGGCGCAGCGTCCGTCGAAATCCTCCGAAACCAGACGGTTCCTGTAGCCATGCGAGAAGTCGGCGTCGTAGAGCCGCGAGGCTGTGCCGTTGGCTCCCAAGGCCCGGCCCACGATGACGAGCGCCTGCCGTCCGAGCCCGGCTTCCTCGGCCTGCCGTGCGATGTCGTCCACCGTGCCGCGCAGGATGCGCTCATCAGGCCATGAGGCGCGGTAGACGATCGCCGCCGGGGTGTCCTCGGCCAGCCCACCTTGTTCCATCAGATGGCGCATCAGCTCGCCGACCTTTCCGGTGCTCAGGAAAAAGACCAGCATCGCCCCGGTCCGGGCGAAGGCCGCGGCGTCTTCGCCTTGAGGCATGGGCGTTCTTCCGGGCGTCCGCGTGAGGACGACGCTTTGGCTCACATCGGGGCTGGTGAGTTCGCAGCCGAGCGCCGCTGCTGCCGCGAACACGCTGCTGACGCCCGGGATGATGGATGCGGCCACGCCTTTTTGGGCCAGCCCCCGGATCTGCTCGTTGATCGCGCCGTACATGGCGGGATCGCCGGTGTGCAGGCGCACGACACGTTTCCCGGTAAGGGCGGCATCGCTCATGGCTTCGATCTGTTCCCCCAGATTCATGGAGGCGCTGTCGAGGCAGGTGCAATCGGCTTTGCAGGCCTTGAGGTGGGCGGGGTTGACCAGCGAACCCGCGTAGACCACGAGATCCGCCTGTTCCAGAGCGCGCAGGCCGCGCACGGTGATGAGATCCTCCGCGCCCGGTCCGGCGCCGACGAATTCGACGAGTGCTTTCATGAAATTGCCTCTTTATGGAATGTGAACACGTAAATGGTGTTCTGCGGAGTAAGGTGGTGGCTCGTTTTGGCGAGAGGGCGTTCGTTGGCTATGTCGATGCGGCAGAGGCTGGCTCTATGGTCGGGGGCCCATGAGAGGAGGGCGCCGAAGCTTTCCAGCGTGACCGCGCTCACGACGATGAGGCCGTTGGGCCGCAGGCGGTCCCGGCACGCCGTCAGCAGCGCGGGCAGATCCTTTCCTCCGCCGCCGACGAAAACGCGGTCCGGATCGGGGAGGATGCCTCCGTATGCGCTTGGGGCTCGGGGCTCGGGGCAGGACGCGTGGATCACGGAGAGTGCGTTGCCGGGATGCAGCGTGTAATTGGCGATGCCCATGCTGAGGCGGTTGCGTTCGATCGTCGCGCAGCGTTCGGGGTTGCGCTCAATGCCGTGTATGCTGAGATCCGGGCGCAGGGCGGCCGCTTCCAGACCCACGGAGCCGCTTCCGGCCCCGACGTCCCAGAGCGTCCCCCAAGCCGGGAGGCGCAGCCGCGACAGGATGACGGCACGCACGTCCGATGCCGTGATCAGGTTGTTTTCGCGCTCGAAGGCTTCTTCCGGAAGCCCCAGTGCCAGTATCGGGGCCTGAATGGAGGCGCTGCCCCGCGTTGTGGCGGCCGCGTCCTGAACATGGCAATCGGCATGGGCGGTCGGAAAGATGACGAGGATGGACGTCGGGCCGCAAGCGGCGTCGGCCAGCTCGCCCAGAGTCCCGGACAGGATGCGTTCGTCGTCCGAGCCGATGCGTTCGGCGATGATCGCTGCGCGTCGGGCCGATGCGGGATGCGCGCCGAGCACGGCGCGGGCGATGGCGTGCGCCGGGTAGCGGCTCCCCGCATAGGTTACGGACAGCGGCGCTTCGGCTATGCCGCGGGAGGGCAGCCCCTCGCCGGAATGCACGCAGAACAGGCGGGCATCCTGCCACGGAAGGCCGAGGCGGCAGAACAGGGCTTGAAACGCGGTGATTCCCGGATGGTACGCAAGGTTGTCGCCGGGCGTGCGGAGTGCGGCAAGCGTACCGCCGAGGCCGTGATAGAGGGCGTCCCCCGAGGCCAGAACCACGACGCGTTTCCCTTCCCGGGCCAGCGCGAAGGCCTCTTCCGCGGCCTTTCGGACACCGCTCCCGATAGTCCGTGTGCTTTTCACCGGGACGGGGCACAACGCCATGAGGGAACGCGAGCCGTACACCGCATCCGCCCCCTCCAACAGAGCCAGAATGGCCGTATCGGAGGGAAATCCGGTTCCGCACGAAACGATGTCGATGCGCCCTACGGCGTCTCGCGTTCTGCCGTTCGTCATATGGAATGCCCCTGTATGAAGTAGGATGGCCCCACGATTTCGCCGGGGTCGGCAATCGCCGGGTCCGGTTGATCCCCGTTCATGTGTTCGTCCGGTTCCGCCGCGATGGCTGTGGACTGCCGGGGAGAGGCCTCTTCGGGCCTTCCCCGCGCTTCTTCAAAGAGGAACCCTCCTTCAAAATCGAACACGAGCAGGCGGAGTGCCGGGTTACCCGTACAGCGGCGCGAGAGTTGCCGGAGGGCGGTCCGCGCAAGGCGGCGGAGGAGGCCGTCCCGGGCGTCCGGGGGGATGGACAAAAGCGCCTCGCGCACGGAAGCGCTGTACTTGAGTGCTCCATGCAGGCCCGTCTCGGCGGGGAGCGTCCTGCGGACTTCGGCGCGGAGCAGATCCATATCTTGGCTGACCTTGTGCGCGTGCGTGTTTTCGAATCCGGCAGCGTACTTGCAGAGCTTCCCGGGCATGCAGGCCACGGCGATCTCGCGCATGCCGTAGCGGCAGGCTGCGGCGAGGCTTTCGGCGATGAAGTCGCCGATACTGACGAAAGCGGTTGCGGGCAGTTGAGGCAGGTGGATCTCCGCGCCGGATTTGGTGCGCCCGCCAGTGCAGAAGACCATTGTAGAACCGCCGGAAAGAAAGTGCGATTTCACGCAGATGCGGACGGTATGGATGTAGGCTTCATGGCTGTAGGGACGGACCAGGCCGGTGGTGCCTAAAAGCGAGATGCCGCCCATGATGCCGAGATGGGAGTTGAGGGTATGCTTTGCAAGCTCCTCGCCGTTTTCCACCCCGATTTCAAGAAGCCAGCATCCTGAGCTGAACCCGGCCCGGCGGAGATTTTCGGAGATCATATTGCGGGGGCCGGTGTTGATGGCCCAGCGGCCCAGCTCGCAGTCGAGCCCCCGGCGGTTGCACAGGCCAATGCCTTCCGCGCCGCGCAGGATCAGCGTGCCGTTCCCGATCTGGAGGACATAGTCCTCAGCCCGGATTTCTCCGGACAGACAGGCGCGGATGTCGGCGTACAGTGTGGCACCGTGCGTGCAGTCCGGATCGTCACCGCCGTTTTTCCTGATGGCCGCCATGTGCCCCGCGCCGGATTGCAGAAGCGGGAGTTCGCGCTCCCTGCCGTCGAGGAAGTGCACCCAGATGCTTTGGGGAGCCCCGCCTCGCGTGAGCCGTATCCACGCCGCCTTCGCGGCTGCTGCCGCGCACGCGCCCGTGGAGTAGCCCCAACGCAAGTTTTTCCGATCCTTTTTCATCGTATCCGGCTCCTGTGGATTCATGAAGGGAATGGGGCCATGCCAAGGTTGCGGTTGGCGTATTCCGTGTCAGGCCATTACCGGGAGTTGATCCGGGACAGAATGCGCGGAACGCGGCAAGGCAGCCTGAGCCTTCCCTGCGCAACGCCGGAAAACAAACGTTTCGGGACGGCGGGGGCTGAAAAACCTTCCTTAGCGGCGTTTTCCTGTCGTTTTTCCCTATCAGGCGCTTTCCATGACGGCGTGCAGCGTGGCGACCGCAAGGGCGCTTCCGCCGCGCCGTCCCTCAAGGGCAATCTGGGGGACGGCGCAGCGGGCAAGGAGGGCCTTGGACTCGACGACATTGACGAACCCCACGGGCATTCCGACGACGAGGGCAGGGCGCGCACTTTCTTCCAGCACGTAACGGGCGATGCGGGCCAGCGCGAGCGGGGCATTGCCGATGAGGACGATGGCCCCGTCGAGTAAAGGGCGGGCTTTTTCCGCGCTGCACAGTGCGCGTGTGCGGCCTTCCGCCTTTGCCCGTGCCAGAACGTCCGGGTCGTCAATATGGCAGTGCAGCCGTTCCGGGCCATAGCCAGGATTCAGCCTGCGCAACCGGGCAAGGGACAGGCCGGAACGGATCATTTTGGAATCGCAGAATATCGGCGCACCGGACCGCAATGCCTTCAGGCCAGAGGCGACGGCGTCGTGCCGGAACACCAGCGTGTCCGCGATGCGCGGATCCGCCGTCGTGTGGATGAGCCGCCGCACCACGCGCCATTCTGGTGCGGGAAGCTTTATGTGCAGATCGCATTCCGCCTCGATGGTCCGGAAGCTTTCGCGCTCGATTTCCTCTCCACTCAGGTTCCAACGTACTTCCATGCTCTTTCCTTATATCCGGCTGCCCATGCGGGCCATGCCGTTCGATTGCCCGGGCCGTTTCCCCTCCGCGCCGGGATGAAGTTTTAGGGTGTTCGTCATGGCGTATTGAGCATCATCCAAACGACTCCTGCTATGCCTGCAAGCGTGACGAGGAAGCGGGAAAGCTGCATGCCGAGGACGATGGAAAGGGCGATGGGCACGGGAAAGATCGCCAGGGCCGAGGGGAGGTTCCTCCTGAGTGCCCGAAAGGGATTGCCCAATGCGCTCCCGACCAGCATAGCAAGCAGAATCTGGCTATTGTCGATCAACCCTTCGGCCCGGAGATTCGCCGCAACCGCAGAAGACTGCACCAGGCCGCTGAACTGTGCCGCGACCGCCGAAAGGAGCTCCGTCGGGAAGAGTTCCGTCACAGCATGGGGGAGGGCCGTTTCCCAGAAGTCTAGCACGCCATTCTTGAGGAGCCATTCGATGCCGAGCATGAGAGGCACTGTCATGCAGGCCATGCGGAAGAGCAGTGAGAACGAGCGTATGGCAGCCTTCGATATGGCGTGCGGCCATGCCAGCGGCTGGGAGGTGGAGCCGGACTCGGTCGCGCAAGGGGACTCGCCGTGCCGCGAGACGTACCAACGGTTCCAGAGCAGGATACACAGCAGAACCAGAAAACCGCCCGTGAACTGCATTCCGAAATAGAGTACTCCGGGCAGGCCGATGGCCCCGATCACCGGGAACATCACACGGATCGAGTGGGAAATGTAGGCCAGGTAACTGTTCATCATGCCCCCGGCGATAAGCGCCGAGGTCCGGATTTGCCCTTCAGCATGGCTGCTTACCAGAATGCTGTTGGCAGCGGCGTTGGAACAGAGCGCTGTAGGCATGGCAAGGCCCACGATTTCCGGGAGGCGCGCCATGCGGGTCAGGCGCCCCATCAGCAGCGCCAGCACCATATGCCACTGGCGGGCCTCCATTAGCCCTCCACAAAAGGCCGCAATGCCCACGATGGCGAATAGCCGTCCGAAGGTCTCCAGCTTCATGAAGATCCTTTCCGCGTCGGAAGGTTGTCCACTCGCCTGTGTGGGGAGGACGCCGCCGGGGGTGCCCCTTGCCGGGGAAGCGTCCGCTGTCTGCGTGGCGGTTGTGGGTGCGTCCCTCATCCGGCGCGAGTCCACGGGCATATGCAGGATGAACCAGCATGAGCAGACGGCAGCGAGGACGAACCAGAAAACCCAGCCCGGACGCTTCCACGGCGGGATGGAACTGCGGGCTTTCATTGTTTCTTGACCATGATCAGGGAGAGGTACTTTTCCGGGCGGGCGCGGATAGCGTCCGGATCGGTCAGAAGGGCCTGATCTTTCATGGCGAGGTGTTCACCATAGAGGACCTGTACCTTCTCCTCGCGGGCCAGCCGGTCGAGAAGGGCACCGCGACTACGGTAGCTTTTGAGGAGGATAGTCGTCGAGCCCTTGGGAAAATCAAGTGCTTCAGCCATTTCTGCGCGGAACGACGGAATAATCCTGAGCTGTTCGCCGTTCTCGACGAGCACGGTTCCCGCCTTGGCGGTGAGCGTGGCGAATGAGGTGATGCCGGGGATGACTTCCAGATCCAGATTGGGAATGGCTTTGCGGATGATTTCCAGTACATAGCCGAACGTACTGTAAGTCATGGCGTCGCCGAGTGTAGCGAAGGCGCAGTCGTGTCCGGCGCGCAGCTCGGCGATAATGGCCTCGGCATTGGCGCGCACTTGCTCCTCGCGGATGGTTTTGTCGCGGGACATGCTGAATACCTGAAGCCTGACTTCCCCGCGCGGCTGGAGATAGTCCACCACGGATTGCGAGACGCTGTTCGAGGCATTTGGAGAAATCACGGTGAAGACGACATCCACGGAGCGGAGCACATCCGCCGCCCGGACCGTGACAACGCCATCGATGTGTACCTCTCCGACGAGTATGAGGACGTGCTGGCGGAGGGCGTCTGGCAGCAGACCTTTGCCGTGAAGCCGGACCCCCTGACGGCGGAGGAGAAAAAGGCCTGGATCTCCACCCTCACCGGCGTCACCTGCGGCTCCGACGCCTTCTTCCCCTTCGGCGACAACGTGGAGCGGGCCAGAAAATCCGGCGTCCAATATATCGCCGAGCCCGGCGGCAGCATTCGGGACGACAATGTCATCAAGACGGCGAATAAGTACGGCATCGTGATGGCGTTCACCGGGATGCGGCTGTTCCACCACTAAAAATTAGGAATTAGGAATGAGGAGTTAGGAATTGAAGGAGAACGAGGTCAGGCGCAAAAGCCTGCTGTTTGCCAGACGCATCGTCATGCTTTATCAATACCTCTGTGAGGAGAAAAGGAAATATGTGCTTTCCAAGCAGCTTCTCCGCAGCGGTACCAGCATCGGCGCCAACATTTCCGAGGCGCAGTATGCAAGCAGCCGAAAGGATTTTCTCAACAAGCTCTATATTGCCTTGAAGGAATCCGCCGAGACCTTGTACTGGCTGGAACTGCTATACTCGTGCGATTACGTATCTTCCCCGGAGTACAAATCTCTCTATCAGGACTGTGAGGAACTTCGCAAGCTCCTCTCCTCCATCACCAAATCCATCCGAGACGGGAAAATTCCTAATTCCTAACTCCTAATTCCTCATTGACAGAAAGGCTGTGATAACATGACGCTCCTTGTAGTGGGCGGCGGCGGCCGGGAGCACGCCATCATCAAAAAGCTGAAAGAGAATCCGGCTGTGGAAACCATTTACGCCCTGCCGGGCAACGGCGGCATCGCCGCCGACGCCGTCTGCGTGCCGGAGATCGGGGCCACGGACATCGGCGGCATCGTGGCCTTCGCCCGGAGCCACGCCGTGGACTTCGCCGTGGTGGCGCCGGACGACCCCCTGGCCCTGGGGTGCGTGGACGCCCTCCACGCCGCGGGCATCCCCTGCTTCGGCCCGGACGCCAAGGCCGCCCGGATCGAGTCCAGCAAGGTCTTTGCCAAGGACCTGATGCAGAAATACCACATCCCCACCGCCCGGTAT
>ERZ1106929.2263-NODE-2263-length-13408-cov-80.973864_pt1 | contig 13408 bp, 13 predicted proteins | sample MGYA00403662_ERZ1106929 | MGnify/ENA primary metagenome ERZ1106929 (study PRJEB35170, sample SAMEA104062442) | human gut metagenome | biome: human gut; feature: human-associated habitat; material: faeces | place: Denmark | collected 2013-02-20 ... | reverse complement strand
TATTCACAAATCTTATATCAGTTTTTAACGTTTACACAAAACTTGAAACGGTCTCATAGTTTAACACATTGTTCATTTTTATTTGTTTTGAATTTCAATATCTCACTCTTGTAAATTTTTTACTGTTCTTACATAATTGAGATTATTTTCTACTATAGTAGTTTTAGAAAAATACAAACTTATTGTTCCAAACATAAATATAAACATTAAACTGCCTTTCTGCAGATTATTAAAATTAAAATCTTTTGTTAGTGTACTAATCAATATTCCAAATATAATATTTAGCACAATTATTATTATGGAATATATTGCACAATATTGGGCAAATGCTTTTATAGGTCCTGAATTTGAATTTTTAAATACACTATATATAACGTTTGTATTTTCATCTAAAAGTATACAACTTAAAACTACAACCAAAAATACTATTAATACATATCCTGCTAATTTACTTAAAAAATCTGCTGGACAACTTCCTACAAATAAAAATATTCCACTTAATACTCCCGTTGTAGCAAAACAAGTAAGATATAACCCTTTATACATATTTCCATGTACCTCTTGTTTTGAACGCTCCCAATCTGATTTTAACAATAACGATAAATATTCAATCATCCTATTTTGCCTGTTTTGCAAATCTTTTCTATCCAACGGTTTTTCTTCAATTTTTTGTATTAATTCCCATATGTGTCCGTCTTTATAATAGTAGTCTAACGCCCCCTTCTTTAAATCCTTACCATATGGATTAATTCTCACTTTCAATTGAACAAGTAACTCTTTTGTTTTATTATAGTTTGCTCCATTAAGCTTCTCTGCAATTTCTCTTATCGTTTCTCTCCACTTCTGACGTTCAGATGTTATATACTGTAAGTTACTTTGCTTTTTAAGCGTACTATAAGCAATTATGGCTGAAATTACCGCTGCAATAACACCGGAAAAAACATTACCAACTATCTCGTTCATTTAGATTTCCTCCCATTTTTATTATACAATAGTAATATCGGCTGATTTCAAAAAAAACAGAGCGATACTTAAAACGCTCTGTTTTTATAATCTACATCTGCATACTATAATCTGGTTCAGGATATTGCATCGACATACTGTTCTGCATTATGTTTTGTATTTGCGGGTCTTTATTAAAATAATTCTGTGCTTCAAGCTTTCTATCCTTATCCTGGTACATTTCCATAGCTGCTTCTATGTATTTATCCAGTTCCGCTTCAATAGTGTGGTATCGATTAAATACATCCTGTACGACATCTTCAAAAAGATAGTCTTCATCGGCATTTATAAGAGAATCATCCATTTTACGAAAATTATCTGCAAGGTGCGCTTTTCTTCCTTCAGTAATATCTTCTCCAAGATGTGTACTTAGCATAATCGAAAAACAGTCTGCTTCAAATTCTCTCCGGTATGTATTCTTTATTGGATCAAATGCGCTGTGATCCATTACGGCATGTCCTAATTCATGCGTTAAAGTTGAGAGTTTTTCACTCGAATTTAACGCATGATTTAATCCAATAAATTTATTTTGTGTATCATAAAATCCTCTTAAACTAATGCTGTTAATTTTTCTGTTTTCTACCGGCATTTTAAGATACTGTTTGCAGAAATTTGAAATACCTTTGACTAAAACATCTTTGTCTACACTGTTATATCCCATATTATAATAATCAGGATATTTTTCCTTTGGAAAATCTGTCTGTGAAATATCGAATACATGTCCTTCTTTAAAGTAAATCTTCTGTTTTGCTTCGATTTTTCCTTCTTTATACAACTTTTTTAATTCCTCCGGAGCTTCAGACAGCTTCACATACTGGTTACTGCCTGGAAGTGGTAACAGTGTAGTTTTTGCCGGTGCTAACACCTTTAATCCTTTTTCACCGCGTTTTACGCTGCACCCTTCCTCTTTCCATTTGGCAAACGATTTAACGAATGTAGCACCCCTATTTTGTCTTAATATAAGCATACTGTTTCTTGCACTATAGCTATGGAACTTTGTTCCAAATACAAGGAGTTCCGCAATTCTTTCCGGCCGGTCTGTGTAATTTATAGCAATATCCCGTATTTCCATGTTGATATTGTGCATTTTTTCAGCCCGATCTTTTATAAAATCTTCCTTTTTTTTCAATAATTGTTCCGGTGGCTTTTTAGCTTTTCCGGCCACTTTTCCATTTGTAGTGGCATATATTATTTTCTGCGCATTATACGCTACTTTTCCAATATTGCTATGGCTATATACACCATACTGTATGCCATTATTCTGTAGCAATTCTTTTATCTTTTCATCAATTACTTTTGCTTCCTCTGATGTTTGTAGTCTTCCGTCCTGTTCATAACTTGCATCTGCATCACGCTGTACAACAAATACAAAATTATTAAATTCGTTGTATTTTTGTACAACTTCTTTCTCATATTCCGGTGTAAGTTGTCTATTATACACGGTATTAAGAAGCAACGGTGCATCGGTTATAATAGCATCAACTTTTCCTTCAAGCCGCATCATGCGGTTATATTGTTCTTCTAAAATCTTTCTTTGACTGCTTTCAGAACCGTCAAGCAGTTCATTTCTGCCTTCCCATGCAAGTTCTTTTGCATATTCCTGGACATATTCTGCAACAAGCCCTCTTTTCTTTAATGTTGCTGCAATTTCCATACAGGCTGTCGTCTTCCCTGCTCCTGGACCTCCAAAGGCATTTATAACCAGTGTATGCTTTTTATCTTCCATATTACACACCCCCTATGCCATTTCTAAATCTGCGGCTGTAAACATCGGGTCTTGCAGTTCTTCATTTGCCATTCTTGTAAATATTGCACTTTCCTGCATCGTCTGTTGTTCCGGTACTGATTGTTCTACTTCTTCAGACTGCACTTCCTGTTTTACTGGCGCTGATTCTTTTGCTACAGGCTGTTCTGTTTCAGATTGTTCCTGCATCTGTTCTTCTTTTAAGTGCCGGTCATGCTCTACAGATTTTTCCAGGTTATCAAGGCCTGTTATCGCTTTTTGTGTAACAACGCTAAGTTTATGCAACATACTATTTTTCAATTCGTAAGGCTTCATGGCCATTTTTGTTTTTGAAAACTTCTTTTCTACTTTTTCATAATCAACTGCTTCTCTGCCTGCGAAGATACGAAAAGCATTGGCAATCTGCTGGTTTGCTCCCCGTAAACTTGTACCAAAGTTATCAATTTTTTCCAGAGTTTCCTTGACGGCTGTTTCTGCTATTTTATTGTGTTCCTGAATAACTTCCAGTCGATTCTTAAATTTTCCAAATTCTGCAACCTTATACAGTGCTTCTTTTCCTTTTATCTTTGTTTCATTTACGATTACAGCCGATTTTTCTTTGAATTTTTTTAATACATCTTTGATAACAGATTTTTGATAAGTGTTATATATTCTTGCTTGTCCAACCGCACCATTTGCTGTCTGATATACCGTATAATCTTCTTCCTTAAATGCAGTGCTGCGCAATTCTCTTAACTGCTTTTGTGTTTCAGAAATTTTTTCTGCCATGTCATTTAATGTGTTATCAAGCTGTTCCAATGTATGATATATGTCAGATACATTTTCTGCCTCACGCTGCATATTGTATATTTTAAGCTGCTCTACCAGTTCATTAATCGTTTCATCATTTAACATAATATCCATATCAATGCGCTCCCTTTACAATATTTTTTAGTATTTCTTCCTGTTCTGCAAAATCCAATGCCGTAAACGGAATGAGAGTTCCGTAACTGTCACAGAACTCTCCTCCATTCAATATTTCATTTTCATCAGGAATAAATGCAAGTTCATTATCTTCATCTAAAAAAATAGCTTTGTCCTTGTATCTTCCTACGCAGACCACTTCATCTAATACATCATTCCCCATAAAGCCTCCTAAAGTTCAATTCCTTCATTCATATCAATTTCCGGTTCTGGCACAGCTTCTTTAGATAACATTTCATTTAAAATGCTGCTTTCCTTTTCCATATCATTTGCTGTTTTTTCAAGGTTGTCCAATTCTGAATCAAATACCAGGCTGAAGTCCTCTACCACATACAGAATTTTTTGTTTCGCATCGTATTCATACAAGGTATCTGATAAAACTTCTTCAGGTGCTACATCAGGATTAACTGCATTTAACATGTTCTGCAGTTCTTCTGCTTCAATTCCGGTTTCTTCCGGAACTACAATAACCTCATGCACGCTCGAAGGAATAACAAAATAATTTCTTCCAAATTTTTCTGCCAGTTGTTCCAGTACTCCTGGATAAAACATTGCAGCTGCTCCATTGAACTGCTCTGTATTGGTAAGCGTATACATACCAAATCCCAGCTTTTTACCGTCATTTAATGGTATTTCGTCTTTGATTCCATATGCCATTTTCTCTACATCAAGCAGTTGTGGTGGATTCAATATTGGCGTATTTTTTACTGCCAATGTATGTAACTGTTCCTGTGTGATTTTGTAATACTGCATCATTTCATTTGTTATAACTGCCCGCCCATTAAATTTTTCTCCGGAGAAAGACGTCATACCGCAATCAATCTGATACAGCATAACCAGGTTATTCATTCTCATGTGCGGATGAGCCGCAAGATATTCCGGACTTTGTTTATCATAAGAAGATACCGTAAAAGTAATTTTATCCTTTATATTTGAAAAATCTTTTATGTCTTCCAACTGAGTGATATTAGTTACTGTCTGCATACGTAATTCAGCGATTTCTTCCAATACATCATTTATCCCTTTTTTCGGAATATCCGTATAAAATTCATTAAGATGAATTGCTGGTACAACCATTTCTCCAGGCTTTTTGATAAGCAAACTGTCTAACTGCACACCATTATTCTTTTCCGTATGTCTTATTGCAATATCCGCATCTTTATATTCTTCCGGAAGATAATCCTTGATGGATTTTCCAATTTTGTCTAAAAATTCACTGTACTCCATATCCTGCTTTCTCCTTTAAATTTTTATACTTTTTGCTATACGCTGCATATAGTTCTTTCTTTGCTTTTGGAATTTTTTCAATTTCTACTACAACTTTTAAATCTTCTCTTTTCATGGCTGCTCCTTAATGCTTTTTAATTAAATGGTAAATCATCGTCTGCTACATTATCCGGTACATTTACAGAACCGGTATCATTCACATTTGAATTTTTGCTCTCTGCAAATTCAAATCGGTCAATAACAAATTGCACCGTATATACTTTTGCCCCTTCTTTGTTGGTATAACTTCCTGTCTGTACATGTGCTTCAACTACAAGTTTTGTACCCTGCGTACAGTATTGCTCTATACGCTCTGCATTTTTTCCAAATGCTACGCATGGCAGAAAATCCGCAGACTGCGCCTCTGTTTTTGTGTATCTGTCAATCGCCAAATTAAAATTTGCAACTGCCATATTACTCTGATCTGCTCCGGGAACATATCGTACTGCTGGCATTCGCGTAAGTCTTCCAACTCCAATAAATTTGTTCATAGATTTTTTATACAACCTCCTGTTTAAATATTTTTAAAATATAATTTATTTAAAAATCAATTGTATTTTACTTAAAAAAAAATGGGGAATCATCATCATAAATGATATTGATTTTTGATTTTATTTGTGTTATAGATAAAAAAAAAACAGGGTGTGTAATACCCTGTTTCATAAGATTTTTTATTCTTTCATTATGTCGTTTATAATTTTGTTTATTTCTTCATATGTATCTTTCGTTGCATGCTGCATATATTCTCGAAAAGCGGCCGGATTTTTTATAATTGCAAAATCGTTAAATTGATTTTTTTTACAATTTATTACAATACATATTACCATCAATATCATAAGTACAAACCATGTAATTAAAAATGTTTCACCAATTTGTCTGCTAAATAAAAAACCTGATACTGCAAAAATAAATGTAATAAATATATATTTACCTGTTTTAGTTACTCCTCCAAAACAAATCTTTCTAATTTGTTCATTTGTATACTCTTTAAAATTTGATTTTACATATGTCTTCGACTGTATTCTTTGATCTTTGAGTATATATATATCGATATCTTTATACCTAAAATATCTATCACCTAACGTCCTACTTCGCAATGTTATTAATACTTTGTCACCTAACTTTTTTGCCTCTCTTGCATGACCAATCTCATGATAAAAATCAAATATGTAAAACAACATATAATAAATGATTACATAAAATAATGCTCCAATACTATTATACATTTTTTCACCTTCCGTTCTTATTTATAAGTTTTCATTAGCTTTCCAAATAATAAAAACCATTACCCCCAAAAAGCACACAAAAGCTGCTAATTCAATTGAAATGCAGGCAACACCCAATAATATAGTTACTATTATTGGCAAAATAGAAAGCTCAGTTACTCGAACAGTAGACAAAAATCCCACTAATATAATCACTATTATTAGTATCGTAATTAATGTATCCATAATCAAAAATTCCTTTTCATAAAATTCTGTTTCTTAACTCTGTACCGCTAGCAATTTATCAATTTCGGCTATTCTTTCTAGTAAATCTTTTTTCTCCTTTTGGAGTTCATTTATATCAATTTTATTATTTTTTTCAATATTTTCCGCATTTACAGCATGTTCTTCCTGAATGATTTCAACTATCATCTCATCCGCATTAATAGAATATACATCTTTTTCATATATACTTTTAATAACATTTCGTACTATAACAACACTTCCTTCAACAATAACCGTTTTCCAATTAACTGCACTTCCTTCACTGGTAGCATATCCTTTTGTAAATGCAATATCTTCACCAACTTTTGCCCCTGAACGTCTTCCTGTTGCATATGCTATTGTTTTACCAAAAAAAGAAATTCCTTCACGCATACTTTCAATTTCTTTTAAAAATGTAATTCTAAGTGTAATTGTATCTATTTCAATTGTTGTGTCATCGTAACCATAGACATCCTTTAACAATTCACGAATTGCCGGTACAAATACCTTATCAGTAACCCATGCACCACCTCGCCATGATGCATCCCCAATCATTTTAACTCTTTTTATAAATTCTTTATTATAAGGCGTATATATATATGCCTTATTACCTTTTATTTCTATTCTAATATTCATTTTCCTTGTCCTTTACATTTAATATATTTTACTTTTAAAACTTCCCATAAACTACCTGTTTATTCAGACAGCTTAATTTATTCCTGCCGCTTTTAACAACTGTTTTAAATTATTGTGTGTATCTATGCTTAAAGCTGGAACTTTTATCAATTCTACACCATTTTCATTACAAAACTGTTCCAGTAATTTAAGCCCTGTTCCATTAAAGGCTAATCCATATTGCATAAATCCATTAGAACACACTCCTGACCCCTGTATAATCATTTTATTTTTCTCATTAAATTTTTTTATTGTTTGAGAAAGATTATCTCGTGTCCAAGCGTATATATATATTCCATCTGTCACAATTTTTTTCATTTTTCCTCCTCTGCTGGTGCTGCCTGAATAAGATGATTTAAATATTTAGCATTATCTTCGAGCAAATAACCAACTGTTATGTTCACAATTTTTCCATAGGTGTAAATATCTTCATGCACGACTCTGTTAATATAATATTGTGCAATATTTTTTGCTACTTTTTTTGCCACACGCACAAAAATCTCATTCTGCATTTCATCTGATTTAATTTTTTCATCAATATCTTTGACTATTTGCCCAACTTCATCTTCCGTTAATTTGGAGCTATTACAAAAAATAATATCTTCATAATCTTCATCAGTTAATTCATCTTGATTAAGTTTTTCCATAATAGTCTTTTTTTCAAGTTCTTCTCTCAATAATTCTTTTTCTTTCTTTAAATCATCTTTAAAAGACCTATACCCTTTAATATGCGAACGCGTATATGATTTATCATAAAATCGAAAAGCATCAGCTTCTTTTTCATCACAAATAAAGTAAAGCTTAACATATGTCAAACATCCTTCAAAATCATAGTTCTCTACCCCCATTAAGACAGTCCCTTTTTCAATTTCTCCAATTTTTTCAAACTTTTTAAGAAAATTGATAAATTCATCGTCCATTCTCCATTTCATTTTTATCTCTTTTCCATCCATAGTATTAGCCCTTTCTTTTAATAAATTTATTACAGTATATTTTACTATTATCAACATTTTTTTGAAATACAACGACCTATTTAAAAAACTACCAGATAAATTTCCTTAATATTATTATATGCCATTTTGGTACATTTGTCAACTAATTAATCAATTATTCATTTTTAAAATATAATAAAATCAAAAAAAAGAGAAGCAACAATTAAATTGCAACTTCTCTTTTCCTATTACTTATTAAATTTGTTTTAATACATCACATGTTAGGTTTTATAAAAAATATTAATACTAAAACATATTTAAATACATTCTCTGTTAATATTTATATATAATTATATATCACTTATTTTTAATATTGTCAATATTTTTTAATATGGCGATATATTAAAAAAAATATTAAATAGTAAAATATGGAAAAAGCCGCTTAGTAGCGGCTTTTTCTATATTTTACTTTATGGTTTTATACACCGTACAAAATCCTGATGAAACAATGTAAGTGCATTTTCTTCTTTATATTTGCCTAAACCGTGTACATTTACAAATTCCTTGATATCTTTAATATCCTGTGGAGCAAACTCCCAAATCTGGTATACGTGGTTGCGTGATATGCTTCCAGGCTTTGTAACGGTATAGGTATTCCCCAGAATCTGAATAGTCTTCTGTTCTTCTGTAAGGCTTATACGGTTCTGCATGGCATCTTCTAATACCTCGGCATACTCCGGAAGCTTCCAGATTGAATTATCCTCAAGCCCGCCTTCCTCAAAAGATTTGTTATAATACCGCTCATTGATAAAACGGGCATATCTTTTGTCATCTACTTCCTGCGCTGTTGTATCAACGATATAGACTGTTGCTGTGCAGTTGGATACGTTTCCACTGCTGTCTATCACCTCATATTTTATAAGTGAACTTCCTTTTGTGGTAAACTGCTTCCATTCATTTTCAGAATAATACTTCACATAGATTTTGTCATTGATATCTGTATCTATATCATCATCTGCTGAAGCTGTTTCAAGAAGCTTTTCTTCCGTAATAATACCGTTCTGAGCTTCCTGAAGCGTAAAGTATCTGTCCTTTGCCGTAATTTCCGGGCAATCATCCCAAATGGCATATAAGACTACTACATCACCGTCAACAGTCGATAAGTTGCTTACAATATCCTGATTGGAAAATTCTATTGTTTTGGTATCGGCTGTCCGATTCCAGCCCATAAATGTACTGTCGCCCCAGTCCGTTGTCCGGACATAAGCGTTATCCGGAAGTGTTACCTGTTCATCATATTTCACATTAATATCCTGCATTGCCCCGGAAGCTGCACCGTTACCATCAAACCGGATTGTATATGTAATCGGCTTTATCTCACCGTCCCAAATAGCGTACATTATTGTGTTCCGGGTAAGATTGTATTCTCCTCCTGGAGCATACGACTTTCCGTCTAACGAATTTTCTGCCCATGCAATCTGTACAAAAGAATCTATATATCCCTCCTGCGCTTCGAGCGTATGCTTTACTGCCTGTGCAAGGGTCACTTTTTCTCCGCATACATTCGTAAGGTTGTAAGCATTCGTGTATGCCGTTACTGTCACCGGTGCTGGCATCTGGCTCTCATCGGCACCGTTAAGATTGTATTCAAGAGTTACTTCTGCAGCGTAAATTGCGTAAAAAGTCACGTTGCTGCTTATTGTAATTGTGTCTGTTGTTATTTCATTTTCTTTTGCTTCCGCTGCATTAATATCCGTGTTGCTGTTCCAGCCGATAACGCTTGTCGATGTTACACCGTCCCAGGCATAATCTCTTATATCAGGAACTACTGTAATAACAACATCTTTCGTATTGTTATAACGTGTGCCTGTTACTGTTCTTACTCCGAAACTGTCTACAAATTTTGCTGTTAAATCTCCACTGTACAGAGCATACAATGTAACGTCTTCCTGCGGCATTACAAGGCTCTTAATTGCTTCTGTTGCGGAACTGTCTGTATTCCATCCTAAGAAATCATAATCTGTTTTCTGTGCTGCAGGGGAAAGGTCAACGTCCTGTCCCCAGTAGTAGTCCCTTGTAACTGGCTTTGTGCTGCTATCAGACCAGTTCCCGCCGTTTGACGATACATTATACGTAACCGTGTATCTGTTGCGCATATAATATACCTGTAATGTAATATCCTGTGTTACTGTTGCCGGTAACTGTCCGTTTGCGGTCTTTGTTTTTTCAGAATCATATTCGTATCCGTCATAATCATTTGCGACATCGATTACATTTAATTCTGCACCTGATTTGTATAGTTTTGTTGTAATTTCATATGGTGTATCAGGATACTTTCCATCTGTATCCATAAGGAAATGTTCTACAGTTACAGTGTAATTATTCTCAATTGAATCCGTTGTATACTTCGCATACAGTTTTGTATTTCCCGCCGGTGTATAGGTATCGCCTGCGCCGCCCACACGATTTGTAAGAGCTGCATCCAGATACCAGCCGTCAAAAGTATAACTTATTGTTTTTCCATCAATCTCAACGGAAGCTTTTTCTGCCTTTGGAAGCGTTACACTGCCGTTTGTATAATCTGCCTTTACATTTACCGTTCCGCCGTTTGCCGTCAGGTTTTTAAAGCTTAATGCAGGCAGCCAGTAGGAAGCACCGTTAAAGGTTCTGCCTTCATCAATACCGTGTTCCCGGTAATGCAGGATTGCCCACATGGTATCATACGTATTATTCGTTGCCCTTAAAAGGTCCGGGTTGCCGTTATAGTATGCCGCCCAGTTCCATGTACCGACCGACCAGCCGTCCCAGCCGTTTACTTCACCGTGACTTGTCTGTTCTGTGAGCTGTTCATTCCAGCCATTAAATGTTCCCGGCGCATCGGTGTTTGAACTGTTAATTGCTGCCGTGCCGCCGTTGGTTTCATAGCTTACGGTGTATGCTCTTTTGGCTTTGAGGAAATTGTAGATTCTGTCGTATTCGTATGTTCTTACCGTATCTGTTGTTTCATTTCCGTTTTCATCAAGAAGCGTACCGCCGTCTGCGTTGTAGTCCACTTTATAATTACTGTTTGTCCATTCTGCTGATAAGTTGATGGTGTTGTCCCACAGATACCACTGCTGGTTGTCACCGCCGTGGTAGTTACACAACTGGAGGTTTGTGCCGTTGTCCGTGCTTCCGTAGAGAAGGTCCAGCACAAGGTTTGTGTCAAGCTTTGAGCGGATATAGAAATATCCGTCCCCCGCCATCTGGAGCGTCCACTTTTGGTTGTCACCGCCGTGGTATGCCCACTGCTGGATGTTTGCGCCGTTATTTCCGCCATCTATGCCTGTGCCAATGGCGGCATCCAGTACCTTTCCCGTTGCATTGTTCCGGATGACCCAGTACGGCAGTCCGTCTTCAAAGCCCGCAAACACAAAGGCATACATCTGTGCATTGCCGTTTACACAGTCCCATATCTGTGCATTTGCGCCGTCCGCATAGCTTGCCGCGCTGATGTCAACGCACTGATACCTACCGCCGCATTTTGTACGGATACTGGTAAGCGTGCCGGAAGACGGAAGCGTACCGCCGCCGTCACAGCCTCCGGTAAGATTTAAGAACTGGTCTTTTATTTCCCATGTGCTTCCGGATACCGATGTGTAACCTGTTCTCTTAAATAAGAAGTTTTCCGCAGTGTTTCCGTCATATGCCGCATTATAGGAACGGTAAAAATCAGACATGTTGTCAGCTCCGTTTCCCATGTAGCTTACAAAGCAATCTGCCTGTACCCACTGGGCTTCAAAGGTGGCATTGGCAAACAGGGATGACCAGTATTTTCCATCAGTGAACATTTCTGCAAGCTGTCCGGCATCGTATACCTTTCCTGCCTGCTTGCCGCCTGTTGATGTAATCTTCCAGCCGGTAAAAACATAACCGTTTCTTGTCGGTGTCGCCGGAACTGAAACGTTTTCAATTCCTAACCGCTGCATTGTTACTGCATTGCATGAACCATTGACCTGTCCGCCGTTTAAGTTAAAGGTGTAGGTAAATGGGTCTGTTATCATGGTGAAGACATGAAAACGGTCTGGAATATCCGCCTTTTTAAGTGCTAAATTACTACCACTTCCCACAGTTTCATCTCCATTATTCCACCTAAAAATTGGCACAACATATCTTACCTTATTCTGTCTGGTACTTATATCCTCGCCATTCGGGTATCCACTCTTACCATATCCTGTATCCCCGTTTTCCGTAACTCCGACCGTCCATGTGCCGCTTGAGCCACGCCAGCCACCGTCAAATACAATATTTCCGTTTTCATCATACTCACCTACAGACCAGTAAAACTGCAGCCCTGCATTTTCAGTTAAACCGCCTGCATCTGCTGTATCTTCCTGTGCTGCTACAATCGTAAGCCGCTGACCGGAATTAACCCTTATTTTTCTAGTATAGGTAACTCTTGATGAAGCTTCCAATCTGATATCATCAAAAAAATGGCTTCTGTCAGAGTAGATTTTCCCAACATCATTCGTATAATTACCACCATATGTCCTAATATCAGTCATAGAGTGCTGTCCTTCACCCAATCCTGTTCTAAACTCCATATATGCAAGACTGTTCCATGTGTCATAAGCCGCCCATGTCTGGCTTACATATGTGCCTAAACTTACTGCAATGAGTAACACCGCCGTAAGCGCTGTAATAAGTTTCTTATGCTTTTTTATAAATCGCATACTTTATTCCTCCTTTTAAATAGAATCTGTTGTAAATGAGTTACAAATAAACCCGATTAATAGTTACAATATAAATATACTAGACAAAAACTTTAAAACAGATAAACAAAATACCGCCTGTGGAAGTTTCACAAGCGGTATTTCATATATCTTATATTTAATTGTTTTATTATTATCCTACATATCTGAACCAGTTTAAATAAACATCAACTACTCCATTGTGAATATATGGGCGTAAATCTTGAACATCAAAACTACTTAAATCCGTTTCCTCTTTGGTACAGAAAAATTTTCCATCTTCAAGTACAATCGAATTAATCACATAACAATCATCAGTACTAGGATAATCAGATGGTTTCCATCTATTTTCTGCATACACCGGCTCTGCGATATTGCCATCCTTATCTACCTGCACAGTAACATATTCAATATATTCAACAGGTCCGGTCAAATCCGGCTGTACCGTAATATTTCCTGTTGTATTTGCCAGTTCCGGTGTTCTGCCATGATGCGCTATCTGAATCACAACCGTATCAATGACCTGACCATTTCTGACTTCCTTACCGTCTACCGTGCCGGAGTATTCTGTCGCTACCCTGCCGTTTACGACGTACCATGTATTCTCGCCGTCTGCGGCAAATCCGT
>ERZ1106929.2251-NODE-2251-length-13518-cov-8.611157_pt1 | contig 13518 bp, 16 predicted proteins | sample MGYA00403662_ERZ1106929 | MGnify/ENA primary metagenome ERZ1106929 (study PRJEB35170, sample SAMEA104062442) | human gut metagenome | biome: human gut; feature: human-associated habitat; material: faeces | place: Denmark | collected 2013-02-20 ... | reverse complement strand
GGTGACACCTTTGAAGATTGACATTTCCACAGGGGATGCCATTACCCCCAGGGAGATCCGCTACTCTTTCAAGCTGATGCTGGAAGATCGCTCCATTGATATTTGGGCGTACAATCTGGAAACGGTTCTGGCCGAAAAGCTGGAAACGATCATTACCAGAACTACCACCAACACCCGCATGAGAGATTTCTATGACATTTATATTCTGGAACAGCTGCATGGGAATACATTGGACCCTCAGATTCTCCATGATGCGCTGCGGGCCACTGCTCACAAACGCGGGACAGAACGACATCTTGCAGAAGCTGCCGAAGTTTTTGAGGAAGTGGAGAACAGCTCGGTTATGCAGAAACTTTGGGAATCGTACCGCAAAAAATTTTCCTATGCGGCAGATCTGGAGTGGAACATCATCATGGGGGCGGTGCGCAGTTTATACGCTCTCAGTGAAAAGGAATCGAGCCTATGAAGAAGCACGGCCATTATTGTAAAGTCTGCGGAGAATATAAGGCTAATGAAAAATTTTCCGGCAAAGGTCATGCGGCGCACGTCTGTAAATCCTGTGCTTCTTTGCCGCCGGAGAAGCAAGCGGAGCAAATGACAATAAACCGCTTGCTGAATCTCCCATGGAGATTATCAAAGGAGCAGATTTCCTGGCTGAAGAACCGAATGAAAGATAAGCGCCGGGAAGTTCGTGCGCTGGCAAAAGAACAATACGAGATGAGGTTTCCTCCGAAGCGGTTAGAGGACATCGAGGACAATTTTGATTTTCTCGATGAGGACGATTTAATAGAATAACAAAAGCGGTCTGCACCATGCAGGCCGTTTCTTTTTTGGAAAGGAGGTCTCCCTTATGGCAACCACACGCATCATGCCGCTGCATATCGGCAAGGGTCGGACTGAGAGCCGTGCCATCAGCGATATTATTGACTATGTGGCAAATCCCCAAAAGACCGACAACGGAAAATTGATTACCAGCTATGGATGTGACAGCCGCACTGCTGATGCAGAGTTTCTGTTGGCAAAGCGGCAGTATATTGCCGCCACCGGACGAGTGCGCGGTACAGATGATGTGATCGCCTACCATGTGCGCCAGTCGTTCAGGCCCGGAGAGATCACACCGGAGGAAGCCAACCGGCTGGGCATAGAATTTGCCAGGCGGTTCACCAAAGGCAATCATTCCTTTGTGGTCTGCACCCACATCGACAAATCGCATATTCATAATCACATCATCTGGTCGGCGGTCAATATGGATTGTGACCGGAAGTTCCGTAACTTTTGGGGAAGCACCAGAGCTGTTCGACGTTTAAGTGACACCATTTGTATCGAGAACGGACTATCCATTGTGGAGAACCCCAAGCCCCACGGAAAAAGCTACAACAAGTGGCTGGGCGAACAAGCCAAGCCCTCCCATCGGGAACAGCTACGGGTGATGATTGACCGGGCGCTGGAGCAAAAGCCAGCAGACTTTGACACACTTCTGCAACTGCTTTCCGAGATGGGCTGCGAGGTATCTCGGCGCGGGAAAGCAATCCGCCTTAAAGCTCCCGGCTGGAAGAATGTAGCCCGTATGGATGACAAGCTGGGAGCCGGGTACAGCGAAACAGAAATCCGTGCGGTGCTGGCTGGAGAAAAGCAGCACACGCCCCGCAAGAAATCCACCGTGCAGCCGGAGCCACCCAAGGTCAATTTGCTGGTGGATATTCAGGCAAAATTGCAGGCCGGGAAAGGTGCTGGATATGCACGCTGGGCCAAGGTTTTTAACTTAAAACAGATGGCGCAGACCGTGAATTTTCTTACCGAACATCACCTACTGGACTATACAGAGCTGGAAGAAAAAGCGGTGGCGGCTACCGCCCATCACAATGAGCTGTCAGCGCAGATTAAGGCGACGGAGAAACGCATGGCAGAGATCGCCGTCCTGCGTACCCATATCGTTAATTATGCCAAGACCCGCGAGACCTATGTTGCCTATCGCAAGGCCGGTTATTCCCGAAAATTTCGGGAGGAACATGAGCAAGAAATTCTGCTCCATCAGGCGGCAAAAAATGCCTTTGATGAGATGGGAGTGAAGAAGCTGCCCAAGGTCAAAGACCTGCAATCTGAGTATGCCAAACTGCTGGAGGAAAAGAAGAAAACCTACGCCGAGTACCGGCGTTCCCGTGAGGAAATGCGGGAACTTTTGACGGCAAAGGCCAATGTGGATCGGCTGCTGAAAATGGATGAGGAACAGAAAAAAGAACAAGAAAAAGACCACGGCCAGCGGTAAGCCGGTCATGGTCATAAGCGTCCATCGGACGCGTAGCCGCAGAATGAAATTCTGCGTTCAAAGGGGCTTGGGGGCGCTGCCCTCAACAAGCAAAGCAGAGGGGGAAATCACGTCAGGATTTTTCCCTCTGTGGGCCGAGTGTATTAACACCGGCATTGCTTGCCACTTTTGTTCGCAAACAATATCCGTATCCTTTACACGATGATTTACTTTTATTATCATAGTCGTAATAAGTATATAAACTACTTACATATAAGCACCTAAAATATGAAAGGGCTGATAAAATGATGACCTTTGAAAAGGTTTTAGAAGTATTCAACGATTACCTAAATAAAGATAGTGTTTTGGAGGTGGTGAACACTAAGCGAGGATACACCGTTATGATTTGGGATGAAAAAGATGAGCAATGGTTTGGTGTGGAACATTGCAAAGCCCCCGAGCTTTTACGGGATGCCTTACTTGATGGCTATCGTGATTTTTTAGAGCAACAACTTACTCATAACCGCAGGAGTTTAACCGAAACAGAAATCTTAGATATTCAAAACCGATGTGAACAGCTTTATGATTTGTGTGGAGAATAAAAAAATAACCTAAAAAGTGCGATAGCCTGTGTAGGTGTCGCACTTTTTTCAGTTGGCTTGGCTTACGAAAACAGCGTTAATTATTCCGCAGTTTCTCTTGCCTTTTTCAAGCCTTGAGCCGTAGCTTCCATCACGATAAGCTCCTTTTCTTCCATATCATTCAACAGTACATCAACTTGTTTGCGGCGATTGTTGTCGCCATCTTCATTGCATGGAAAAAAGAACTGGTCTACAGAGATGTCAAGCAAGGTAGTAATGAGATAAAATTTGTTAAGCCTTGGGTGCTGCCCCCTGTTCTCTATATACATAATAGAGCGTGGCGTAAGGTCTACCAGTTGGGCAAGATATTCCTGTGTCCACCCTTTTGCTTCCCGAGCTTTTTTTATCGCTATACCTAACGGCTTAAAATCAAGTTTTCTTTCATCTTGGTACATTTTAATATCATCCTATATCATTGTACATTTCGGGTGATGATATTTGAACGAAGTATGATTTTATGTTTAGTAGTGTATAATTTCGTATTAGTGGAGAGAAACTTGCTATTATTCGTCATTCCGTATATAATAATTATATACTCTTTGCGAAAGGAAGTTGATATTATGAATTACATTTCTGTGAAAGCCGCTTCTGAAAAATGGGGCATATCGGAAAGACGGATACAAAAATTATGTGAGGAAAATCGCATTGACGGAACTGAAAAATTTGGTCGTGCATGGATGATACCAAAAGATGCAGAAAAACCCGTTGATGGACGTATGAAAACAAGGAACAAACAGGAGGAGAATCATGGAATTTAATGAAAAGCTACAACAGCTTAGGACTGGAAAGAACTTAACGCAGGAACAACTTGCGGAGCAATTATATGTATCAAGAACAGCCATTTCAAAATGGGAAAGCGGCAAGGGTTACCCTAACATTGAGTCGCTCAAGTGTATTTCTAAATTCTTTTCTGTGACCATAGATGAACTGCTATCGGGCGAAGAACTGATTACACTTGCCGAAACTGAAAATCGTTCCAACTTGAAAAAAATTTACAGTTTCATTTATGGAATATTAGATATGATGGCGGTTACTTTTATACTTTTGCCGTTGTATGGTAACCTTGTTGACGGATATATTTATTCTGTCAATCTACTTTCATTTACAGACACTACCCCAATATATCTTGCAATCTATTGGATTGTTTTTATTGTTTTGATTGCACTTGGGATAGCGAAACTGATGTGTGTTTGTTTTGAAAAGGAATCATGGAGCAACATAATCACAAAATGCTCTCTCGTGCTGAGTACGCTTTTTATCTGCTTCTTCGCTGCGGCAAGACAACCCTATGTAACCGCCCTTATGTTTCTGCTATTTGTTGCTAAAATATTTGTCTGGATAAAGCAAACCCAAACAAAGTAAAATGCCATAAACCCTTTAAAATAGGCTCTGACACGATAAGTGTCGGAGCTTTTTTCGTGCTGACATCTATTGTGTCGGCATTGTGACGGTAGATTTCTTGGCTTCTATGCAATACTCGTGGATAATAAGATTGTGGTCAGCGAAAACAAGAACAGCAACCCACGGAAAGGAGAATCAAATATGGATTATATCATTGAAACAGAAAATCTTACGAAGCGATACGGAACAGCCACCGTTGTCGATAAGGTAAATCTTCATGTGCCAAAGGGCAAAATTTATGGTTTGCTCGGCAGAAACGGAGCAGGCAAAACCACAGCAATGAAAATGATGTTGCAGCTTGCTTTCCCAACGGAGGGAACGGTACGCTTGTTTGGCACAAACTATAAGGAAAATATCCATACCCTTTATAGCAAAGTAGGCTCTATTATCGAAACACCGGGATTTTACAGTAATTTAACAGGGTATGAGAATTTGCAAATTCTCGCTAAACTGCGAGGGGGAGTATCTAAAAGTGGAGTAGAAAAAGCTCTTGAAGTTGTGGGGCTGCATAAGGAGAAAAGAAAAGTCTTTTCCGATTATTCCCTCGGAATGAAGCAACGGCTTGGTATTGCCGCCGCCATTATGCACGAGCCGGAGCTTTTAATACTTGACGAACCGATTAACGGACTTGACCCCATTGGAATAGTTGAAATACGCTCATTTTTATCTGAACTTAGTCACAATCATGGCATTACCATTTTTATCTCAAGCCATGTTTTAAGCGAGATTGAACAGATAGCAGATATTATCGGCGTTATGCACGAGGGGCATTTAGTAGAGGAAGTGAATATATCCGAGCTTCACAAAAGGAATCGAAAATACATTCAATTTGATTTATCTGACAGTGAGATAGCCGGAAAGATTTTAGAAAACCACTACCACATGACGGATTTTACAGTGCAGGACGGTACGGTGAGAATTTATGACTTTAGCCAAAGTGTTGGAGAAATCAATCGAGAATTTGCACGAAATGGACTGCTCGTGACAAGGATAAATGATAGTGAGGAAAACTTAGAGGACTACTTTTCTAAACTGATTGGAGGTGGCGGTATTGCTTAATCTTATTTCTTGTGAATTATTAAAACTAAAGCGTTCAAAAATGGTGCTAATTAGTGTGGCAGGGGTATTATCTACCCCACTTTTGATGTTAATAGAAGCCTTGCAAACACATTTTGATAAGCCGGAGATTATCTTTACCTTGTCTGACATATACAGCGACAGTGTACTGTATATCATGCTGCTGGTAAACATTATGATATATGTGGCAATTGCAGCTTACTTGTTTAGCAGAGAGTACACAGAAAGCACCCTCAAAACCATATTGCCCATACCCATTTCAAGGACAAAACTATTAATTGGAAAATTTTGCACCCTGCTTCTTTGGATTGTTATGCTAACCCTTGTAACATGGGCAGGTATATTTATCGTTTGTGGGCTATATGACGCTGTCTTTACATTGGAGGGATATAGCTTACTAGTGGCAATAGTATGGCTCCCCAAGTTTTTGTTTGGCAGTATCCTGATGTTTTTAACAGTTTCTCCTTTTGTGTTTGTTGCTATGAAAACAAAAGGATTTGTCGCCCCGATGATTGGCTCTGCCGTGATTGTCATGGGAAGTGCCGCACTTTCAAATCAAGAATGGGGAGCGTTGTATCCGTGGACAGCCACCTATTTCTTGGTGCAGGGTAAACTTCAGAGTACCGGCTATCCTACACTGCTGTCTGTATCTATTATTATTCTTGTATCAGCAGTTGGTTTTCTTATGACCTTTCATCATTTTAAAAAGGAGGATTTGAAATAATGGTACTTGATTTTATAGAAATTTTAAAAGTTATTTTTCTTGGAATTGTTGAGGGTATTACTGAGTGGCTACCTATCAGCAGCACAGGACATATGATTCTTGTGGACGAATTTATCACACTTAATATGAGCGAAGCATTTAAAGAAATGTTTTTTGTTGTTATTCAACTTGGAGCTATACTCGCAGTGGTTGTAATGTTTTGGAACAAGATGTTTCCCTTTCAATTTAAGAACAAAGCACAGTCAATTGTTAAAAAGGATACTTTCTCGTTGTGGTTCAAGGTTGCGGTAGCTTGTGTACCGTCAGCTATTATGGGGATTCTATTTGATGATTATTTGGATGCTTACCTCCAAACCCCCATTGTGATTTCAATCATGTTAATCTTTTATGGTTTGTTATTCATTCTCATAGAAAATTGGAATAAAAAGCGTACTCCTACTACTATGGCACTTTCTGACATCAGCTATAAAACAGCAATCTTGATAGGGGCATTTCAAGTGTTATCACTTATACCCGGCACATCACGGTCGGGAGCAACGATTATAGGTGCTTTACTCATAGGAGTTTCACGAGTGGCAGCAGCAGAGTTTACTTTTTTCCTCGCAGTACCTACTATGCTTGGAGCAAGTGCTTTTAAGCTGTTAAAATTCGGGTTTGAATTTACAAGTGCAGAACTGCTCGCTCTTGTTCTCGGTATGGCTGTGGCATTTGCGGTATCTGTCTTAGTAATTAAATTCCTAATGAACTTTATCAAAAAACATGATTTTAAGGTGTTTGGTTGGTATCGAATTGTGCTTGGTATACTTGTTGTACTTATAAAATCTTAATAATGCGTTTTCTTTGTGCGCGAATAAAAATGCCAGTTGGTCCTTAAGATCAGCTGGCATTTTTGTTTCTGGGGATGGAAAACAACCCAGAGATTCTCGTTGTCGATCTCCTCCTGATTTTAGTTTGCATGGTGAATTTTGCAAATTGAATCTACAGGAGGTTAATAATGGGATTTAATTATGGATATGAGAAAAAGAAGTTTGATAGTAGATGGAAGCGTTTAGAAGTTGAGTATTGTGATGCAGGGATGAGCGAAGAACAGATTGCTGCCATGAAAGAATATGACTGGGCATGGTTTTGCAGTCAAAGGGTTTTTCAAAACCATACGCAACCAATACCTTGTGAACAATATGATGAAGTATGTGGTCAATCACAGCTGTTCCGAAAGTTTGCATCGTTATCTTATCAATGGGATGTTGATAAGATTGATCAAACGCGATATGGATGGTTGGCTTCGGTGGAAAACGAACAACTACTGTTGAGATTGAAGAAGCTGTCGAAGAAAGATTTGGAGCTATTGACATTACTTTTTGTGGATGGTTATCGTCAAATTGATGTAGCACGTCTTTGGCATTGTTCCAGAAGTGCTGTTGCACAAAGATTTAAAAAAATAAAAAAATTTTTGAATAACACTTAACAAATGAAGCGTATCAGTGCCTACCCATTGAGGGAAGAACATTCTCCCAATGTGGAGCTTGACAATTTCATAGACGGCATTTCCGGTACATAACCTATGTACGAGCGAATCAGGCACGCCGCGAAGATGGACAGCCCCAGGAGGTGATGAATAGGACTGTTCCGAGCGATCCACGTCAGCCTGATACCCGAAAGTGGCATTTCAGGGCGCGATGACTGCATAGGGGTTAAAGATACTTCCTCACGGCCTCCTAAAGACTTGGGGGGAACTCTGCGGCGCACGAGTAAAACGACGCTGTGGAGTTATGACAGCCGCGCCAGCGGAGACCGGAATGTCCCCATCGCCAGGGGTGCGTGGCAAATGTGGCGAGTAAATTTTTCAAAGTCAGATACCATGCGCTGGCAGCTTCGGTTGCCAGCGCATTCATGTGATTTTGAAAGCAACAACCACATCTTTGACAGAAAGGGGGACCACCTATGGAAAAATTGATTTCGCGGAAAGAGGCTGCCAAATTACTGGGGATTAGCATTGCCACTTTGGATGCAGCTCGAAACAGTGGGCTAATTTCCTATGTTCAGTATGTGCAAAATGGTTGCGTGTACTTTACAGATGCTGGCCTTCAGGAGTATATCGCAAAATGCACCCATCGTGCAAAGCCAGTGGAAAAAAGCGCTACATACCGCAAGCTGCGAAGTGTCCGAGCTTGAGCTGTTCCGTATCCTTGCTGGAACCTAATATGTCTGATAAAACAAAGGTACAGCGCTGGACATTATTCTTAGGAGGTGACGGAATTGGCAAAAAGAAAAAGGGCAATTCCTCAATATGGTACGGTCGTGCTTAACGGCATTGAATATTATAGAACCAGAGTCGAAGATTCGGATGGAAACAGAGTGGCGCTTTATGCAAAGACGCCCGAAAAGCTTTATGACAAGGAACTGGAGGCGTTAGAGCAGATTGACAGTACTACGTTTCGTCGAAGATCGCCTACGGTTGCTGAGTACTGTGAGAAGTGGCTGCTGATGCAGTCCGTCCATGTTCGGGCCACCACCTTGACAGATTATACCTCTAAGGTGCGGCGGCACATTATTGGAGGGCTGGGAGACAAGAGAATGGCTGATGTATCCCTGGATGACATCCAACTTGCCCTCGTACCTGTTTCCAAGAAGTCGGCTTCGGTTTATAAGTCTGTGGTGATTCTCTGCAAGTCCATTTTCCGGGCGGCCAAGGAGAGCCATGTGATTGACGAGGACCCGACCATATACCTGGATGCAAAGGGAGGAGTTCCCCAGGAAGAAAGACAGGCATTGACGGATGAACAGGTTGAGCGGCTTTTGGACACGATCCGGGATTTGCCGCCCTATGTATTTGTGATGATCGGTTTATATGCCGGTCTGCGCCGGGAAGAAATCCTGGCGCTGCAATGGGATTCTGTGTATCTGGATGCAGAGGCTCCGTACTTAACGGTACGGCGGGCATGGCACACAGAACATAACAGGCCGGTCATTCTTACCGAGCTAAAGACCAAAGCGGCACAAAGAAACATTCCTCTCCCGGTCTGTCTGGTTGAATGTCTGAAAGATGCAAAGAAAAAATCCACTTCGGATTATGTGATTGCCAATCGGGACGGTGATCCGCTATCCTATACACAGTTTAAGCGGCTGTGGCAGTATATTGTGACGCGGACTGCAAAGCCGAGAATGGCCAGAAAACTTGTGGACGGAAAGTATGTAAAATATATGCTTTACCCGAAACTTGGAGAAAAAGCCAGGAATAACGGCCATGTGGTATATAGCCTGGATTTTGAAGTGACACCGCATCAGCTGCGGCACACCTACATCACCAATCTGATTCATTCTTCGGTGGACCCCAAAACGGTACAATATTTGGCGGGCCATGAAAGCAGCAAAATCACGATGGACATTTACGCAAAGGTCAAATACAACAGGCCGGATGATCTTGTCAAAGCAATGGGCTGTGCCTTTGACTTATGGGACGCTGTGTAAGTTCCGAACAATTCAGAAAATGAAGTAAGAGCGAGACAAGGATGTCTCGCTCTTAGTTTTTCCTTGGCCGTATCTTTGATTCAATTTGAAATCTCTGATAAAAAGGAGGTGTAGATACATCACCACGCGAGAAAGGAAATTAATTATGGCAAAGAAGAAAAAAACATACCTCAATATGGAACCGTCACACGAAAGGGTGTCCTGTATTACAGAACCCGGATTCTGGACGCAGACGGCAAGCAGGTGAGCTTGTATGGGACTACCTGCGAGGAACTGTACGATAAAGAGCAGGAGGCGAGACGCCAGGTAGCGGAGATCATCTTCCACCGGGAGCATCCTACTGTGGCCGAGTATTGTGAGAAGTGGCTGTTGATGCAATCCGCAAAAGTGTCGCCGGCTACACTGAAGGGCTACGCCTCCAATATGAAGAACTACATTATCAAGCCTTTGGGAGATATGTATATGGAGGAAGTAACAGCGGATGATATTCGTCTGGCGCTGATCCCATTGTCCAATAAGTCCGAGAGCCTGCACAATACGGTGAATATGCTCCTCAAGTGCATTTTTTACTCGGCAGAGCGGAGCCAGTTGCTGGAATACAATCCGTGTGAGGGGATTTCGGCAAAAGGAGGGAAACCGACCCAAAAGAAAGATTCGCTGACAGACCAGCAGGTGGAAGTGCTGCTGGAAACCGTCAAAGGACTTCCGCCGTATCTGTTTACCATGATCGGCTTATATGCCGGTCTGCGCCGAGAAGAAGCTCTCGCCTTGCAATGGGATTGTGTGTTCCTCGATGCACCCACTCCATATATCTCTGTGCGGCGCGCATGGCGATCAGAGCATAACAGACCGGTTATCTCTACAACGCTTAAGACGAAAGCAGCAAGAAGGGATATTCCCATTCCCAAATGCCTTGTGAATTGTCTGCGGGAAGCCAAGGCTGCCTCCAAATCGGAATATGTGATTGCCGATAGTGAGGGACAGCCCTTGTCATATTCGCAGTTCAAACGTGTCTGGCAGTACATCGTTGTTCGGTCTACCAAGGAGCGTACCTATTATAAGTATGTGAACGGACAGAGCATCAAGTACACTGTTCAGCCGAGTCTGGGAGGACATCAGAAAAACAATCCCAACATTGTGTATAGCCTGGACTTCGATGTGACACCGCACCTGCTGCGGCATACCTACATCACCAATCTTCTGTATGCAGGTGTTGACCCCAAGACGGTCCAGTACCTTGCCGGACATGAGAACAGCAAGACAACTATGGACATCTATGCAAGAGTAAAGTATAATAAACCAGAACAGCTATTCGATGTAGTAAATTCTGCATTTCATCAAGCTGTCCCCTCGTAAAAGTGGCCTGTTTTTTGGTTAAGGAATAGGACAACCGAGGGGCCGAGGCTCAAAAAAGCCCGGAATATCAAGGAAAATCATCGCTCAGACGATTGAAATACGGTCTGAAGGGTGCCCGCCGCGCTCCCCAGTTCTCCAAGAGATAACTTCTTCTCCTTCGGAGATACTTCATCTGTACGTTTCAAAAAGGATCTTCCCCGAACCGGGAAGATCCTTTTTTCTTTCTCCCGCAAAGTTTTCCCCTTCCCCATGCAGTAAATAACTGGTTTTTCCACACTGTTCTGTTGCACGATAAAATCCCGCTTTCTGTCCGGATCTCCCGGACTGCCCTGTATCAAGAAAGGAACCCGCTTATGCGTATCATAATTTCTGCCCTGCTCCTGAGCCTCTGCCTGTGCGCCTGCGCCCCTGAGAGCTCTCCCTCCTCCGTCCCGTCCTCCGAGCCGGAAGTCACCTCCGGGCTGGAAGTCCAGTTCGATGACCCCGAGGAGGCCCCGGAGATCACCGCTGACCTCTCGGGCACCGCTCTGCCCTGGGAGATGCGTCCGGAACACTGGAACGGCGCCATCATGTGCGGCACCGATCTTGCCACCGGCCTCATTGAAAAGCGGTATGATGAGATCCCCGCCGCCGCGGGCAGCACCATCACCGTCAAGTTCCCCGAAGGCGCCCGGCCTGAAAAGGTGATCGCCATGGCGGAAGCCCGGGATACCCTGGGCATGCCGGTGGGCGAAGGCGGCGAAATGCTCACCCTGGAAACCGATCTGGCAGCGGACGGCACCCTGACCTTCACCCTGCCGGAATTTGAAAATGACCCCAGCTGTACTGCCGTGCTGCTCAATGTCTACTGGGGCGAAAACAATGCCTGGTATGCCCTGGCTGTCCAGACCGGCGCGGAAGCTCCCGGCCCGGACCAGACCCTCCCCATGCTGACCCCTGGTGTCTGAGCGGTCCGGGGAGAAAATTTCCCCGGCGGAGGATTTTCCCATAGGAAGCGCCGGCAAACTGTGTTATACTGGTAAAAGAATATCGAGAGGAGCCAGAAAAGACATGAAACGACTGCTTGCGCTGCTGCTGACCGCAGGGCTGACCATAGGGCTGACCGGCTGCGGGCCGGAACAGGGGGAACATTCCTCTCAGGAGAGTTCCGGGGTGGAGAGTTCCAGCCCGGAGCTGTCGCTGCCTGAACAGTCGTATGAGTCGGTGGAGGAAGTGCCGGACTTCTATGTCCAGGTGCTGATGATGTACGGCGCCGCTGAGGACCCCGAAACACAGGAGCTCCATCCGCTGCATGTGAGCCTGTTCTATGGCGATGGCTGGAAAGACGGCAGCGAGCTCACCGCCGGCGATGCCTACTGCTGGTTCCTGAGCTTTGTAAACGACCTCTCCCAGGAGGAGAAGGAGGAGCGCTATGCCTCCCCGCTGGGGGAAAACCAGGGTTGGTTCTTCCCCGAAGAGGAACTGGAGAGCACTATGTCCGCCTGGTTCGAGGGCGTGACCCCCGAACAGTTCCGAGCGGATTCCAACTTCTATGATGCCGAGCATCACGGCTACCGCTCCATCTCCGGCCCGGGCATCGGCATACAGCCCCGGCTGGAACTGGGCGAAGTGCGCTCGGATGGCGACCTGCGCATCATTCCGGTCTTTATGGACTATGAATCGGAGGAAGACCGCCGCATGGAACTGACCATCCGCATTTCCCCGGACCAGAAGAGCTATCAGTTTGTCTCCTGGCTGCCGGCGGAGAGCCAGAATATCTGAACCAATCACAGTCCGTCCCCCGGGGCGGGCTGTGTTCTTTTATAAGGAGGGAATCATCATGCGCCGTATCCTGTGTGTCATTCTGTTGGGCGGGCTGCTCCTGACCATGCTGTCCGGCTGCACCAGCCGGGAGCCGTCTTCTGAGTCCGGTTCCGAGTCCCGGACCGCCTCTGATTCAGAGCCGCTCTCCCCGGAGGACCCCAGCGAACTGGAGCCTCTTGCCCTGCTGAACTGGTACCTGCGCATGGGACTGCCCACCGCTTCCCGGGACGGCAGTCTGGAAACCTGGATTGCCGCTGATGACCTGGAAAACGCCCTGCGGGAGTCGTTCACCGCTGCGGACCCGGCCTTCCTCCGGGAACAGACTGCGTATTATGACACAGACGCCGGACAGTACCATGCCCTGCTCACCGGCGGGCGGGGCTCGGGGCTGACCTACTGGGCCGCACCCCTCCGGCAGAACGGCGATACCTGGACGGTGCTGCTCTCCGGAGCCAATGCCGAGGGCACCCGGGTACGGGGCAGCCTCACTGTCCTGCGCCAGGACGATAACTCGGTCCGGCTGGTCTCCTGGAACCCGGATCGGTCTACCATGAGTTGAGTTTTCAACACTTTCAACAGGCTGTAAACATATCAGAATACACACCGTGGAAAACAGGGGCTGTTATACCCTTGGTATTCCCGGAAACGCAAAAAAAATCCGTGGGACAGTTCTCTTGTCCCACGGTTTTTTCGATAGAAGGATCAGCCCAGGATTCCCAGATGTTCCAGAAGGATCTTCAGGCCGATGAGGATCAGGATCACACCGCCGGCGATCTCCGCCCAGCACTGGAGGCGGGCGCCGA
>ERZ1106929.2249-NODE-2249-length-13534-cov-3.650642_pt1 | contig 13534 bp, 6 predicted proteins | sample MGYA00403662_ERZ1106929 | MGnify/ENA primary metagenome ERZ1106929 (study PRJEB35170, sample SAMEA104062442) | human gut metagenome | biome: human gut; feature: human-associated habitat; material: faeces | place: Denmark | collected 2013-02-20 ... | reverse complement strand
TGGATGCCGACAAGTGCATCGCCTGCGGCAAGTGCATCCAGAGCGGCTGCCCCTCGGTCGTACTCTCCGACGCCGTCCATCCCAAAACCGGAAAACGCAAGGCCCGCATCGAGCCGGTCACCTGCGTCGGCTGCGGCGTCTGCTCACAGATTTGTCCCGTACAGGCCATCTCCGGCCCGGAAAACGCATAGGAGCCCCTTCATGCAAACAACCCGTTTTCTCATCACCGGCGTCGGCGGACAGGGAACCATTCTGGCGAGCGACGTGCTCGCCGAGGTCGGGCTGCGGCTCGGCTACGACGCGAAGAAATCCGACATCCTCGGGCTGGCCGTGCGCGGCGGCTCCGTGGTCAGCCATATCATCTGGGGCGGCAAGGTCCGCGCGCCCATGATCGATGAAGGCTCCGCCGACTACTACATCAGCTTCGAATGGCTCGAAGGGCTGCGCCGCATGGCCTACACCAACCAGGACACCGTGATCCTCGCCAACGACTGGCGCATCGATCCCGTGGCGGTCAGCTCGGGTCAGGCCGAATACCCCGCCGTGGAAGGCATCCGGAACACCATGCGGGAACGCTGCGCCGCGCTCCACGTCCTCCCCGCCACCCCCATGGCCGTGGATATGGGCAACGCCCGTGTATTCAACAGCATCATCATGGGCAAGCTGTCCCTGCTCGTGGGCGGGGACGGGGACGTCTGGCGCTCCGCCGTGGCGGACACCGTCGCCCCCAAGGTACGCGACCTGAACGTCAGGGCCTTTGACGCCGGGCGTTCCTTCGGGCTGTAGGGCATCCCCCGCACGGTCCGACCCCATAATTCCCGGCGGGCCGTACGGACAGGATCGGCGGCTCCCCCCGCCGCTCCGGGCCGTTTCCCCTTCTTTCTGCGAGGCATCCCATGTTTGATACGCTCTTTTGCAACGCCCGGATCGTGGACGGCACGGGCACCCCGTGGTTCTGGGGCTCCCTCGGTGTGCAGGACGGCTTCGTCGCCGCCGTGCTCCCCCGCACCACCAAGCCACTCTCCCGGCACACGATCGATCTGGAGGGCGGCATCCTCTGCCCCGGCTTCGTCGACGGGCACAGCCATTCCGAACGTCCGCTGCTTTCCGGCGAACCCGCCGACTGCAAAACCATGCAGGGCGTGGCCACCGAAAAACTCGGGCTGGACGGCATGTCCCCCGCCCCTATGCGACCTATCCCCATATTCTGGGGAGGTACGCGCGCGAACTGGGTGTGCTGTCGCAGGAAGAGGCCATCCGCAAGATGACTTCGTTAACCGGCCCGCAAGATCCGGCTGGCGCACAAGGGCGTCACCCTGTCCGGCTTTGACGCGGATCTCGTGGCCTTCAACGAGCGGACCGTGCTGGACACCAACGGCTGCGACAATCCCCGCGTCCATCCCGCCGGGATGCCCCATGTTCTGGAGAACGGGGCGTTCGTCGTCGGAAACGGCGTCATGACGGGTACGGGGTCCGGCAGGGCGATCAGGGAGTGGCCCTCTCGAGGCGGTTTCCGAAAGGCGGAGCCAAGGCGGTTGGTTCCCAAAAAGGTTTTCCGATCCGCGCACTTCGGATTGTTGGATCAAGGCGGCATGGGGTGTTGACGTTTCCCGGCCTTGAACCGGTTCTGCAACAAGCGGGGGATCCCATGCGAACAGTGCTTGTCAAAAACGGTATCATCGTTGATTCCGGCGCACTCAGGGCGCTGGGCATACTCATCGCCGGGGACAGGGCTCCGCACGGCACGCCCGGCGTGGAAACCCCGTTCGGCGTGACGTGGGATGAGGGCATCAACAGGGGGGCGCATCGCCGTCACGGATTTCGTCAGGAACATGAGCCAGAATCCGGCGAAAACCTTCGGACTTTACCCGAAAAAAGGAACACTGCGGCCCGGTTCCGACGCCGATATGGTTCTTGTCGATCCGGGATGGCCCCGGACCGTACCCGAGCGCAATCCCCATCTCGCGGTGGGTTCCAGCATCTTTATGGGCAGACAATGCCTCGGCGGTCCCGTGACCGTCCTCCGCCGGGGGAAATCATCCGCAAACGCGGCGAAATCACGGGAGCCCTTCCCGGCCGCTTCCTCCCCGCGGGCCCCATCCTAAAGGGCTGACGCACATTTCCCAAGCCTTTCGGGAACCAGCCGGAATATCGGCCGGGGTCTTCTCCCATTGCCGAATACAAGAATATATCTTTTTGAAAAAACTGAATAAAAAGTAGCTAAAAAACCTTTACAGCTTTGTGATATTACCAGTAGTATACACTTAAAGATTCATGAAGGGCGAGATTTCGTCCACCTCCAGCAGGCCAAGGCAGCCACCCGGTTTTCTCATTCACGTCAAACCGCGTTTCTCAGGAGGATCATCATGCTCAAGCGTACACTGGCAGCTCTCATCGTTGCCCTGACCGCCTTCTGCGGCGGAACGGCACAGGCCGAGCCTCTCAAGCTCACCTTCTCCACCGGCTCCGTGGGCGGAGGCTTTTTCGCCGTAGGCAGCGGCATCGCGGGTTTCGCCTCGCAAAAGATCCCCGGCATCAGCATTACCGCGATCTCCGCCGCCGGCGTCGTGGAGAGCATCAACAGGCTGGAGCAGGGCAAGGCCGATTTCGCCATGCTCAATACGCAGGACCCGCCACTGGCGTGGGAAGGCAAGGCCCCCTACAAGAAGCAGTATCGGAACATGCGCGGCATGGGCATCCTGTACATGCAGGCCGCCCAGCCCTACACCCTCAAGTCCTCGGGCATCCGCACCTTCAAGGATCTCAAGGGCAAGACCCTCAGCGTGGGCGCTCCCGGCGGCACCATGCATCTCGACTTCTTCCGCTGGGTCGAAGCCAATGGGCTTGATCCCAAGAAGGATTTCGGCAAGGTGCTGTTCCTGCCCGCCAGCGAAGCCATGGAAGCGGTCAAGACCGGACAGGTGGACGTCGCCGTGGAACTGTCGTCCATCCCCTCGCCGCAGATCTCCGAACTCTCCATCCTGCGTCCCGTGCATATCCTCGAATTCCTGCCGGGAGCACGCGCCGACATGATGCAGAAGTACCCCCAATACCTGCCTACCGCCATCGAAAAGGGAGCCTACAACGGCATCGACCAGCCCATCGAAACCGTGGGCACGGGCGCCATGTTCGCCTGCCGGGCCGACCTGCCGGACGACCTTGTCTATGAAATCGTCAAGACCGTCTACAGCCAGGAAGGCGTCGACTATCTGGGCAACGTCATCGCCGCGCTCAAGAGCATGAGCCCCAACCTTGCCGTCAGCTACAAGCCCATCCCCCTGCATCCCGGCGCGGAACGTTATTTCCGCGAAATAGGCCTCATCAAGGATTGATTTACATTCGTTCGGCGCCTCCGGGGAGCCTCGGAGGCGCCTTCCCCCTTCCCTTACGGAAAGCCTGCCGAGGAATACCATGAACGAAACGCCTCTCCATGAGCCGCTTATTGCCGAAGAAGGCAAGGAAAAGGAACGCGTCTTTACCGGCACCCCGGAACGGATCGTCAATATCTGCCTTGCGTCCATATCCGCGCTTATAATCTATTGGACCGTCTACGTCAGCGCCGACGTGATGTGGAAGCACGGCCTCTACATCATGACCGTCTTCTGCATGACGCTGGTCATTTACCCCTTCGAAAAAAAGCCGAAGGTCAACCACGTCTCCCTTGTGGACTGGCTGCTCATCATCGGCAGCATCGCCGGTTCGGCCTACGCCATCTGGGAATATCTGGATCGCTTCATGCGGCTGGGCATGTTGACGGAAATGGATATCTTCTTCGGCTGCCTGATGCTGTTCCTCGGCCTTGAGGTCGGGCGCAGGGTCATCGGCTGGTCGCTGACGCTGGTGTCCATCGTCCTCATCCTCTATTCGCTGTACGGATTCGTCATCCCCGGGCACTTCGGGCACGGCGGCTTCGATCTCGAAGCGGTGGTCACGCAGGTCTATGCGGGCATGGAAGGCTACTACGGGCTTTCCGCCAAGATGATGATCCAGTACGTGGCCCCGTTCATCCTCATGGGCGCTTTTCTGGAAAAGTCCGGAGCCGGGGATTTCTTCATCCGTCTGGCCTTCGCGCTCACCCGCAATACCGTGGGCGGACCGGCCAAGGCCGCCGTCATCGGCAGCGCGCTCCTCGGCTCCATCTCCGGCAGCGCCGTGGCCAACGTCTCTTCCACCGGCGTGCTGACCATCCCTATGATGAAGAAGGTCGGCTACCGGCCTCATGTGGCGGGCGCCATCGAAGCCGCCGCCTCCACGGGCGGGCAGATCATGCCCCCCATCATGGGCGCCGTGGCCTTCCTTATGGCCGAATTCACCCAGATCCCCTACCTTACCATCGTGACCGTCGCCACCGGCCCGATCATCCTGTATTACATCACGCTGATGGCCTTCATCCATTTTGAAGCCCAAAAGCACAACATCGGGCAAATGAAGGATCATCACATCCCCTCCGCCCGGACCGTTTGCAGCGAGGGGTGGCACTTCTTCGTCGCCATCATGGTCATCATCGTAATCATGGCCTTCGGGTATTCGCCGGGCATGTCCGCGCTCGGCGGGATCATCACCCTCATCGTGATCCACAGCATCAAGAGCCGTAAGGTCGACTTCAAGATGCTGTATGAAGCGATGGTGCTCGGCGGGCGCTACTCGCTCGGCATCGGCAGCCTCGTGGGTTGCATCGGCATCATCCTCTCGCTCGTCGGCCTGACGGGCGTCGGGCTCAAGCTCTCGTGGCTGTTCACGACCCTCGCCAACGGCAGCCCTCTCGTCGCCATCCTGCTCGTGGGCCTCATTTCCATGATCCTCGGCATGGGCCTTGCCAGCGGACCGGCCTACATCGTCACCGCCATTGCCGTAGGCCCCGCGCTGGCGGATATGGGCTTTCCGCTGATGACCGCCCACTTCATCATGATGTGGTTCAGCATCGACTCGGAAATCACGCCTCCGGTGGGCCTCGCCTCCATCGTGGGCGCGGGCATCGCCAACGCCGACCCCATGAAGACCATGTTTACGGCCTTCAAATACGCAAAGGCGTTGTATATCCTTCCCATTCTCTTCTACTACCGCCCCGCGTTGCTGCTTCAGTCGAGCCTGTTCGACATCGCGCTCACCTTCGTTACCGTCATGCTCGGCCTCATCGCTTTCGCGGCGGTCTGGGAGAACTACCTGATGCGCCGGACCACGCTGCTCGAACGCATCCTGCTGCTGGGCGGCGCGCTCCTGCTGTTCATTCCCGGCCATATCTGGGACTTCGCGGGCATCGGCCTCTTCATCATCGTCTACTGTCTGCAACGCTACTACTGTCCCGCCGGATTCCGGCAGACGGCCTAGCCCTTCCTCACGCTTCAAGGAGACCGCAATGCAACTCGCACTTCGCACGGAACACATCCCCTTTTCCAGCCTCTGCGCCTTTTTCGACGCGGCGGAAGCCCGACAGCGCGCCGGGCAGGACATCATCAACATGGTCATGGGCCGCCCGGACTTCCTCCCCGCGCCGCACATCAACGAAGCCGTCAAGAAGGCCGTCGACGACGGGCAGGTTCACTACACCTCCAATTACGGCCTCCTTGAACTGCGGCAGGAAGTGGCCCGCAAGCTGAAAGGCGAAAACGGGCTCGGCTACGCCCCGGAAACCGAAATCGTCATCACGGCGGGCGTCTCCGAAGCGCTGCACCTGAGCATGGCCGCCCTGCTCAATCCCGGCGACGAGGCGCTCATACCCGCCCCCGCGTTTCTGAGCTACGGCAGTTGCGTACACATGGCGAGCGGCGTCCCGGTATTCGTGCCCACGGAACAGGCCAAGGGCTTCCAGCCCGAACCCGATGTTCTGGAGCGTCATATCACCCCGAAGACCAAGCTCATCCTCATCAACTCACCCCAAAACCCCACAGGAACGGTTTATCCGCGCGAAACGCTGCAAGGCATCGCGGATCTGGCGATCAGGCATGATCTCATCGTCGTCAGCGACGAAATCAATGAGAAGATCATCTTTGACGGCGAGGAACACATCAGCATCGCCTCGTTGCCCGGTATGCGCGAACGTACCGTCGTCCTGAACGGCTTTTCCAAAGCCTATGCCATGACAGGCTCGCGCATCGGGTACGCGGCGGGTCCGGAACGGCTCATAGCCCCCATCTATTGCGCGCATCAGTATTCCGCCATGTGCCCCTGCACCTATGCGCAGTGGGGGGCCGTCGCCGCTTTGCGCGGCCCGCAGGGACACATTGCGGATATGGTAAAAGAACTGGATCGCAGGCGGCTCATGCTGCTCGACCGGCTGGCCGCCATGCCTGGCGTTTCCTTCGTGCGCCCCAAGGGAGCGTTTTACATCATGGTAAGCATCCCCGGTCTGGGAACACCCATGCAGGCCGCCGAATTTCTGCTTGACGCGGGGCTTGCCATCGTGCCGTGGGATGAGGAGCACCTCCGCATCTCCTACGCCAATTCGTATGAAAACCTGAGCATCGCCATGGACCGGATGGAAAAGGCCCTGCGCGGACGCTTCTGATTCTCCCTCCTCCCCAAAAAGCGGGCCTCCCGGCTTCCCAAAGGCCGGGAGGTTCCTCCTTCCCCCCACTCACCGAAACAGAAAGCCCGGCGACCGGAATATTCTCCGACCGCCGGGCTTTCTGTTTCTGATTGGGAGGTTAGAACTTGTAGGTGAAGCTCACGTTCACGCCATGTCCCGCCTTATGCTCCGAAGCGCGGATGCCGTAGTCGAGGCCGAACGAGATGTTGTCCTTCTGCACCTCAAGCCCGAGCGTGCCGTCAAAGGATACGCTGTCCATCATCCGGGCCTTGATCGTATCGGAAGCCGCGACGCCCGGCACCCGGACCTTGGTCTTCGCCTTGAGATCACCCGCAGCGGGCACTACGGAAAGGTCGGCCCTCGGCTTCACCTTCCAGCCGGACGACGTTTCAAAGTCGCGGCTGAAGCTCACGCCGATCGGGAATGTCCAGATCTCCTGCGTATCGCGTCCCACGCGGAACACGTCGTGATCGTCGATCCGAGATGTGAACCCATCCGTCCGCAGGTTGTAGTATCGTACCCCGACATGCGGCGTCACATCGGCCCAATCCGTTTCGAACCGGTATTCGCCGCGCAGACCCGCCGTCAGCACGCCCGTATCCACATCGGCCCTGAGCTGGCCGAGCTGCATGGTTGTGGGCAGATCCTGCTTCACCTCGTTCTTGTTGGCGGAATAACCGAGATCGCCCACGATATTGAACTGATCCCGCGACCAGCTCCCGTACAGGTTCATGCCCCAGAAATCGAAATCATTCTTGGTCGCGTTGAAATCCCCACGGGAACGGGCCGTACCGCTTCCGGCGTTCAGGGCCATGCCGACCCGGAAATCGCCGAACGCGTAGTCGCCGCCAAAGACGATGCCGCCGAAATCGGCATTGTAGCCGCCATCAAGAGAGCCCGCGCCCAAATTGCGCGCGTGTTCCGCTCCATACAAAGCATTGATCCAGAGGTTCAATCCGTCCTTACGAATGGCCCCTTCTCGCGTGGTGGTCATATGTAAAAGCGACGCGTGATCCTGAATCGCCCGAACCGGGGCATCCGCCGCCGCGACGGCCATACCCTGCACGCCTCCGGCCACGGCGATCTGCGCCGCACCGTCAACAGTATGCACCGTGTCCGCCTTGGGCAGATGGTTTTCATTGACCGCCCGAGAGAGGAACCGGATGCCCATGTTGCCGCTTTCGGTGTCGTTCAGCCCCTTGCCCCAGATGGCATCCATCGTGTTGACGAGGGAAAGCCCCCGGAAAACATCGGACGAGCGCCGGGCTGTGGCCTGTACCTTCATCGAACCGTCGGCATCCTTGCCCAGCACAAGCCCAATGAGATTATCCGGCGTGGAAAGGTTGTCTCCGTTCCAGCCCTGCACATTGCTGACCGAGAATCCGGACGTAATCGCGTATTCGCCCTGCGTGATGTTGTCGATAAGCAGCTTGGCGCCCGCATCCACATTCAGCGTCCCGCCCTGGGACGTCAACGCCGCGGCGCCGTTGAGACCGCTCCCGTCAACGAGCAGCAAAGAACCGTCAGCGAAAGTCGCCGTATTCGGAATCAATACCGGAGCGCTGGTCTTGGTTCCGTCCACCATCACCGCGCCTAGCGTACCGTTCAACGTCTGCGGCTTCCGGATAGCCAGCGCGGCGGTTACGCCGTTCTGTCCCCACTGGAGGCTGGATCTGCCGAACGCGTCCAGCGCCCAACCGGTATCCGTGTCACCCAACACGAGCAGGGAATTCTGCCCCGCCGTGAGCAACCCGTCTATTTCATTGTTCACAAAGGTGAAGACGCCGTGCGACGCATCAGCCAATGCATCATTGCCCTTCCACGCGGGATCAAGGAATACCCTGCCGCCCTGCAACTGAGCCTGACGGGCGACCACTCTACCGGCGCTCCCTTGATCGCCGATGTTGAGCTGGACATCGGAAGATGTGGTCAAGACGTCCGCCGCCAGCGTTCCCGCAACCTTGATATCTCCCTTGGAGGCTGTGACGGACGAAGAATCCACAGCGCCGGAGACATTCAGGGCACCTCCGGAAAGTTCGACAGAAGCGGAAGTCAGCTTGCCGGAAACATTCGTCTGCCCATCGGCCTGACGTATCGTCGATTGGAGATGTGCCCCCTCGGCAATGTTGATCGTGCCGCCGTTGTTGTTCATCCCGGCGACGTCCGCCGTGCCGGTGGTTTCATTGGCTTCACCCGTGATGACGTGCGTTCCCGCACGGACATTGACGGTGCTCGCCGCGGCGATTTCTATATTTCCCGAGAGCGTGCCGCCGGAATCCATGACCGGCGTGCCGAGGTTCAGCACACCGGATGCCCCTTCCCCAGTACCTCCTACATGAACATTGACGGGATTTCCCCCTGCCGTGACCAAAGGCGTATCGGAGGAACCTCCAACCAATGTCAGATAATGGCCGCCCACTACGGAGATATTCCGACCGGAGGAACCGAGATCGATGTTCTTCCCACCAATGCTGCCGCTTATCGAGTCCGTCTTGTCGTCCTTCGCACTCGCGCCGACAACGAAATCCTTGCCCGAATCCGAACTTGTGCCGGTAGTGATGGTCACATTGCCAAGAACAATGTTGTTGGCGTGGTTGTTGTTCAATTCGTCAACGGAGACCTTTCCCGTGCGATCTTCATCGGGCTTCGGTTCAGGAGCGGGGGGAGTCGGGTCAGGCTCCACAGGGGGAACCGGATCTGGGACAGGATCTACAGGAGGAACCGGATCTGGGACAGGATCTACATACCCCGTTCCGATGAATGTGATCTCCTTCGCGGAGGTGGAGCCAGCCCCCTCACCCGCTTCTACGTTGTTCGCTCCCAATGAATCAGCCGCTGCCTGAGCGTACGTAAGGTTGTACAGAGCGTCATTGAACGCTATCAGTCCAGAATCAAAGCTCCAATTGTCTCCGCTCAGCTTTACGGCACCGGGATCCTTGTTATCCCCCTCCGCGTTCAATCCGTTTATAAAGATCTGTCCCGTTCCGGTCTCCAGGATGCCACCAGCAAGGATCAGCTTGCCGCCAGCGACATTGTTCCCTTCACCTTGGGCAACAAAGGAAAACGCAGGCATCTTCAATCTGCCGCCCGTAATGGTCACCGTATTCTTGATGAGCCACTTCTGAGCAATTTCCGTGCGCCCGTCCTCAAAGGCAGCCGTTCCCAGAAAACCATCCATCGAGGCATTGAGGAGCAGTTCCCCGCTCCCCGTCTTCTTCAGGGTCGGCGTTGCGCTTTGAGACGACAGTGCATCATCAAAGACGACCTTGCCGTCTCCCGTGATGTCCAGACTGGAACCGTCGCCCATGAAGATCGCGTTCGAGCCCGTGGAGTCCGTATTCCCGCTGAACACGATCTCCTGCCCCGCGCCGGGATTGAGGGTAATGGAACGGGTGTTGTAGATGGCTCCGCCAAGTCCGCTGGCCGTATTGCCGATGAAGCGCGCTCCGCCGTTGAATGCGAGGGAACCCGCACTCACGGCGTTGCCGTCCTTATCCTCGGAGAAATCGTTATAAACGGCGCCGCCGTCCGTCGCGCTGTTCCCGGAGAAAACGGCTCCGTCGGCAAACGTCAGCTGGTGCACGTTGAATACGGCTCCGCCACCGTCGGCAGCGGCGTTTTCAATAAAGGAAGCCTTGCCCAGAGAAGCAATCCCTTCGTTATAAAGCCCTCCGCCCACTCCAGCCGTATTCTTGGAAAACGTGGATTCCGCCGCCATGTTCAGCGTATTCAGGTTGCAAACGGCACCCCCGATCTTGCCGGCCGTGTTCTCAACAAACGAGACAGGACCGTTGAAGCGCACGTCGCCTTCGTTGATGATCGCTCCGCCATAGCTTCCCGCGCTGTTTTGAGTGAACGTCGCGGATCCCAATACCGCCTTGGCGGGCAGTTGGGGGCTCCAATCGCATACGGCTATGGCGCCGCCTGTGGACTTGGAGCTATTTCCCGTAAACGTGGCGCCGTCATCGATACTCAGCTCTCCCGACTGCACTTCGATGGCCCCGCCGTTCCCTCCGGAACCCAGCAATTCAACGCTGTTGTTCTTGAAAAGGGCGTTCTTCCCGATGTGTACATACTTTACGCGGCGCGCGCCGGACGCATAGTCGGGATCAGTGAGGTAGTCTTCATAATCGTCAACCACATTCAGCGCGCCGCCTCTGCGGCCCTTGTTGCCTTCAAAGACAACGTTGTCGCCGATCGTGGTAAACGATTCGCTGTAGAGGCCGCCTCCAGAACCTCCCGTACAGTTGATAAAACCGACGTTGTTTCCTATTTCCACAATACCGTGAGCAGTCCTGACGGCTCCGCCGGCACCGTCACCTACGCTTTCCGTATTCCTGAATTGGACGCCGTCACCGATAATCAGCTTTGCGGTACTCTTCCAGTTATCGGCAAAGTACCCCATATCAAAGAAAATGGCCGGGCCGAAGGACACGGGCCCTTCGTATCTGTCGCCAGAAGACGTCTTCAAGCCGTCAAAGGCAATATTCTGGATGGAAACAGTCCCGGAATCCATCCCCTTGAACCACAGGCCCGGGTAGGCTCCGCTTATCGTGTGCCCGTTGCCGTCGATGGCCAATGAGCGAGCGACGGGTGTGGTTCCCTGCAAGCGCTTGGATAAAACGATATCGCTTCCCAGCTTGATGCTGTCGATTCCGGTATCCAAAACGGCCTTTTGCAGCGTTTCAAAGCTGTCAGGATCTCCAGGGGGCAACTCGACAAGCGTTCCGGTGAACGTGATCTCCTTTGCGGAGCCCGAGCCGGACACATTGTCCGCCGCAACATTACCAGCCCCCAGCAGACCGGCCGCTGTCTGGGCGTATACAATGTTGTACCTGGCGTCATCAAACGCGATCACCCCTGAGTCAAACTTCCAATTGCTGTCGCTCAGCTTCACCGCGCCGGGGTCCTTCATATCCCCGTCCACGTTCAAAGCGCTCGTAAAGATCTGTCCCGTTCCCGTTTCCAGCGTACCGCCCGCAAGAGTAAGCTTGCCTGTCTTTTGGAAGGACAAGGTAGGAGCGACAAGTGCGCCACCCGTCACGGCTAACTGCGCCTTGCCAAAATACCCGGCTGCACCTTCACTCAAGAACGTCGTTCCGCCCTTTTGATTAAACACTCCGCTAAAATTGGAAATATCGCCATAGAATGCAAGAGAACCTGCGTTCTCCTTGTTGATTGTACCGGAGGAACCGGTAACACTCCCCCTCACCTTTGAATCCGCGCTTTCCTTCGTGACGGGGACATTGATCGGCGTAGGGTTATAGGCAAAGGTCACGGAAGCGCCGACCTGCTCTCCGGCCTTGATACTCGTGACAATCGCCTTGTCCGCATTTATAGTCGTAGGCCCATCAAACCGGACGTCTGCGAAAACATTCTCATTGCCGCCCCCCTCAACAAAGACGCCCGTGCTTCCCGTTATATTGATTCGCTGTCCCGTGAGGGAAACGCTTCCTCCCTGATTATTTATGCCATAACCTGAAGAATTCAGCGTTACGGCCTTCCCGTCGGTACCTAGGGAGATAACTGGGCAGATACCGGCTTGAGTCGAATAATCATAACGGTAGGTCGTATAAAGAGCACTACCGGATGCGCTACCCGTAACCGCAATCTCGACATCCCCAAGAAAGCTCATATCAGCTTTGCCGGAAGCGGTAATACCCTTGGCATCAAAGGGGGCATTGGTAGCCAAACGTAACGAGGTAGGGCCAGAGACGACCATTTTGCCTGAGTCATTTGATATACCAAGTACTGAAGCAAAAGAATCTTGCCCTGTCTGCGTTGCCGTCAGATCAAGATTCCCGGCAAGCTGCACATCGGAGGAACTCGCCGTAAGCTGGATACCCGTTGTAGCCTTGTTTCCCTCCACCACGATATCCAGATCCGTATCAGCACTTGTTTTGACCGTACCATCAGCACAGTTGATACCCACGCTGCTGGAATCCGTATTTTTTGATTCAATCAATACGGACTTACTGGCAAAGTCAATCATACCTCCATACTTGACGAAGGCCCCATTGGCATTGTTCCCTGTAGACGCTTTCGCCCGTAATGTCGTCCTGTCCCCTCCAAAAACCAGATTTCCCCCTGCCGCTGCAGCAGCAAATGAGGCATACCCATTGGAGCCGTTCATCACGGCTTCGGCTTCACCAGTAATATCCCCAGAAAGAGTCAGCGTTCCTTTACTTTCACTCAAAAAAGCGCACACGCCCAACAGCTTTCCGCCGCCCACCATTGAGAAGGTTCCTGTCCCCACAAAAGAACCGGAACTTCCCGAACCAGCTACATGGAAAGCCGACGCGTATTGATCATACTCAGAATAATCCTTTAAATAGATCCCATCAGCATTTCCAACAGCCATCGGACTGCCGTTGGACATGGAAATATCAAGTTGCCCTTGCCCCGACACATTGATGAGATACCGCAGCGCAGGCTCGGTCGACCGGAGACTTATATCCCCAACCCCAATAATATTTCGGGTATCTCCTGATAAAGATATCGGGGAAATGTCGCCTGATAACTCCTCCGCGCCGGCAAACCCCGCGTTTCCCGCGACAAGCATGCCGGCCACTGCTAATGACCCGAATACGTTCATCATGCGACACTTCCGCAGGACGGCACGGTACCTGTTGACCAGGTTCCCGATAGCTCCTCTCGATAAGGTCATGATTACATCCTCCTCAGGATGGATTTGAAACTTACGGCGTTAAAGATGTAGTTATTTCCCGATGAAAAAAGCCCACGCCGAGAGGCGCGGGCTTTCACCGAGCGGAACCGAATACACTACGAGAGAGAGAGAGAGAGAGAGAGAGAGAGAGAGCCGGAACGGCAACACCGGATAATCTTCATTTTGGCCTCCCTTCCCCTATTCCGCTGACAGTTTTAAATACATTATATACCCGCATATTTTTCTTTACAAGATTCGGCTCAACAAAAGTGAAGAGGTATGAAAATCTTATTAAAACAAAAAACATGTTATAAAGACAAAACCAGTTTATAAAAACAAGC
>ERZ1106929.2242-NODE-2242-length-13561-cov-7.263735_pt1 | contig 13561 bp, 16 predicted proteins | sample MGYA00403662_ERZ1106929 | MGnify/ENA primary metagenome ERZ1106929 (study PRJEB35170, sample SAMEA104062442) | human gut metagenome | biome: human gut; feature: human-associated habitat; material: faeces | place: Denmark | collected 2013-02-20 ... | reverse complement strand
AGGACCCGGACTACCGGGAGGAGGTCCTGGTGCGGGATTTTGATACCGGGGAAGTGCTGGAGCGGATCCCGGGGAGTCTCCGCTCCATGCCGGACGGCCAGAACTGGCTCCTGGTGTGAGAAGGTGCCTATCAAATTGAAGTTTGAAGAATCACAGAACCGAGAGGCGGTGAAATGATGTCCCTTTCCATTGTTGCTGCGAAAGACATTGAGCAGGCCATTGAGATCCTGGCGTCCAGGCCACGGAAAGCCGTGAAAGATCACTTGGCAGAGGAGCCGGAAGGAGTGGGAAACTTCTTGTATGACTTCCGGGCGGCGTTCACAAATTACCAATGCTATTACCAGTTTGATCCATACGGGGAAACCTGTCTCGAAATGGACCAGGTCCCGGCCATCAAAGATTTTTTGGATTCCGTCAGAAAGTGGCTTGCGGGACATAGCGCGGAAGAAACCAGCGTGATCCAGCGATATGGCGTGTCCTTTAAGAAAATCCGAGGGTTCGTCGCGGCCCTCATCCGTGTTTGTAATACCGCCATGGAACATGGATATGGATTGGCAGGTATCGGAGATTGAACAGGGCTAAGGAGACATGTTGAAAGGAGCGCAGAGCTATGCTGGAACATCATTTCTGGGAAAATTTCAGAAAGTGGGTTCCCCATCCTGAAGTGGACGAAGTCTATGATGTGGAAGAGATCGGATTTCAGGAGGATGGCTTTGTGGTCCTCCTGCGCCCTGATCATTTCCAAGAGGAGAAGCGGTCGGAGCGGGCCCTCCGGCTGGTGTGGGACAGGATCGTCTCCTACACCGTCACCGACGAGAGCTACCGCCCGGAGCTTTGGGTGTCTGAGAAAACGCCGGGCTGGGCGCTCTGGACCTTCTATCTCAGCGAAACCTCTGACCATCTGACCAAGTTTCGGGAGGAAAACTACATTGTTCCAGAAGACACCCACCACTTTTTTATCTGCGGGACGAATCTGATGGCAGACATTTTGTCTGACGAATATCCCACGGCCACATTTCTGAAATGGGGTCCCGAAATACGATGATACAGCGGACAGAGGGCTTTGTAAGAGTCTTTTCTTCAGAATAAGAGAGATAAAATACATATATGTGCATAACGGCAACATTTGCACAAAGATATTTGGGGAGGAAATCTAACGATGAATCCTGAAAAAACACACTTATATAAAAAACAATATCAGCAACCAGTCGAGGAAGAAACGCCTCCGAAGAAAGGAAAATCAAAGACGGCTGCTACCTCTGACAGCCGAAAACGGTCTAAGCACAAACACATATATAAAAAAATCATCTTACACTATGGCAGTGACTCATTTTCTTGGGGAGGACAATGCGAAGTTTGTGGGAGATTGGATTCTACATATAAATCATCTAATTGGAACCCTGAAGAGCTTCAGGTAACCGGTGAGGGCTTGTATGGAGAGTGGAGAAGTATTTGCCTTACCGAAATTCACAGAAGATATCCTGAATACATCATTATGACATTGGAACATGCAAAGTGGGTGGAATGGACGGGAGAAAATGATAAAGAGAAAAAAGAAGATTTCCCATGAGTCACTGTGTTTTTATCGCAGCAGATACTCCCTTGCCCGAAGTCACACCATCGCAAGACCCTACATATTGATTTGGACACCGGCACCATCTTTGATGGGGGAGCGGATGACAATGATTGCCTGCTGCCCTTTGACGAAGTGGATCTATACTGCGAGAAAAAATACGGAGTTTCTCTTGAACTTCCTCAATTTACCAATAGACGGGCCGAGCAAATTACTGCTTATATCAGAACAGCTCTGAGGAAGGCGATTCAGTTTGTAGAAAAGCAGAAGACGATGATCGCTTCTGTCACCCTAAGAAAACATACGGCTATGAATTTGAAGTTTGATAAAATTTGGAGGGGAAATGACGGAAAATAACTGGAAAATGTGGATACCACATTATGATTTAGAAAATAAATACTTTATATGTAAGGCAGTTGATGATGAGGATGGGCTTCAACTGTTTCTCGTAAGCGATGACTATACGAAGAAAATATGTGTCCAGTTTCCGGGTATGGTATATGCCTATCGAAATCGACTTGAACTTGCAGCGCTTTGTACTTTGGATGAACTCACAGACAAAACTGGAGCTTTTAAGGCATCCGATTGGACATTCTTTGTAGTAGAAAATTCTGCTTATGCAAAAGAGATTGCAAAAGAATCGCATGACATTTATCCATTTTCACAGCTTATCCATTTTGCTGTTGTCGGAGGCCAAGCATTATTTGAGGTTATAACGGATGCACTACCTATAATCACCGAAAGCTGGGAATTTTCACCCGAAGATATACGCCCTTAACTTTATGAGCTGATGGAGATAGAAAAATGAAGATTGAATTAAATGAACACGAAGCCCTCACCCTTTACAGACTTCTTTGTCGCTGGGAGTCTACGGGGAAACTGACTGTTGAGGGCGAAGAAGAGCCCCAAATGCTATGGGATCTGCAATGTGTGCTGGAGAAGGAATTGGAACCGGTGGATGAGGCCATCACAAAAAGACTTGTTTGAAGAATGTTCAAGAACACAACTGCGAGTAAAGGACGATGAAATGATACTTCCAAGGGGAATTACAGGATTTTGGAGCGTGAACGCAGCACCGCTGCCGCTTCTGGATGAGAAAGCGTTTCGTCAGATGTGTCATACGCTGTCCCGGAAAAACGGTGGGGCTGTGACAGAATTGGACACAGATACATACCCGAGAAACTTCTATTCTGCCAAACTCAGCAGATATGACCAGTCCATCTTTCTTTTACAGAACATCCACTATCCCTATGCGGCCTTTGCTCAGCGGGATGCTTCCGGCAGATTTGTTCTGACTCAGCAGCCGGAATGGCTCCAGCTGCCGGAAAGCCCGGTGCAGTTTCTGAGTTTTGATGAACTGGATCAGGACTGGCGCAGCCTGTGCGGGGAGCTGAGTCCGGAAGAGCTGGATCAGATCCATTATTGGAATCCGCAAACGGTGGGCGAGATCATATATAACATTTGGGATTGACAGTAAAACTGGACGATGTTAATTTTATCATCGGCCAGTTTAATTATATCATTTTATAAAAAATGATATAATTAAAGTAAAAAGCCAATCGTTCTACTTTTAGCATAATTTTGTACAGAGCAGTAAAGATAAAAACAGCACAGATAGACAAACAATCCGGCCTGTGAATGAAACAGACCGGGCTTAATTATTGTGGGAGTTATTTTCAGACCTTTAAGATATCTTTCGCAAGAGCTTGCGATATTTTCTTGTATATGATGACATATTTTGCTATAATTAAACCAAATTTTTATACCCTGGAGGACACACAAATGGCTGTTTCATACAACAGACTTTGGAAATTGTTGATCGACAAGAAGATGAGTAAGGCAAGCCTGCGAAAAGCAGCCGGAATTGCCCCCAACACGATGACAAAACTAAGCCGTGATGAAACAGTTACCCTTGCGGTACTGGAAAAGATCTGCGCTGTGGTCGATGCGGACTTTGGCGACATTATGGAATATATCCCGGAGGAAAAACATGATTAACATTCGTAAATTAGAAGCCGAACTGTGGGAGTCCGCTGATCTGCTACGTGCAGGCTCTAAGCTAACCTCAAATCAATATTGTATGCCAGTCCTTGGCCTGATCTTTCTGCGCTACGCATACAGCCGCTTCAAACTGGTGGAGGCGGAGATCCTAAAGGACCGCCCGGTGCGCAACGGCCGAGCGCTACCCGTGGAGGAGAGCGACTTTGCCTCCCGCAGCGCCCTGTTTCTGCCCCGGGAGGCCCAATACGCCTATCTGGTGGACCTGCCAGAGAACATCGCCGCCGCTGGGCTGACCAACCGGAACGGCCAGGTCATGAACAGCCTGGGGGAAGTGGTCAACAACGCTATGGAGCTGGTGGAGGAGCAGAGCGAGCAGCTCTCTGGTGTGCTGCCCAAGGATTACACCATGTTCTCCGACGAGCTGTTGGCCGAGCTGCTGCGGATCTTCAACAACAGCGCCCTGGATGATGTGGGGGGCGATGTGATCGGTCGGATTTACGAGTATTTCCTCAACAAGTTTGCCAAGAACATCGCCCAGGACGACGGGGTATTCTTCACCCCCAAGTCCCTGGTAAAGATGATCGTCAATATTCTGGAACCCAGGGAGGGCATCCTTCTGGACCCGGCCTGTGGCAGCGGCGGGATGTTCGTCCAGACTGGCGACTTTGTTGAACACGCCGGGATGCTGGCCAACAACACCATGACCTTTTACGGCCAGGAGAAGGTGGAGTACAACGCCCAGCTGTGCCTGATGAATCTGGCGGTTCACGGCCTGTCCGGGGTCATCAAGTCTGGAGACGAAGCCAACACCTTTTACCATGACGCCCACAACCTGGACGGCTGCTGCGACTATGTGATGGCCAATCCCCCCTTCAACGTGGACAAGGTGAAGGCGGAATCGGCCCAGAGCGCTGGACGGCTGCCCTTTGGGATGCCCGCCGTCAACAAGAACAAGGAGGTCAGCAACGCCAATTATCTGTGGATCTCCTATTTCTACTCCTACCTAAACGAGCACGGCAGGGCCGGGTTTGTGATGGCCTCCTCCGCCACCGACAGCCAAAACAAGGACAAGGACATTCGGGAAAAGCTGGTGCGCACCGGCCACGTGGATGTGCTGATCTCGGTGGGCAACAACTTCTTCTATACCAAGAGCCTGCCCTGCTCCTTGTGGTTTTTTGACAAGGGGAAGAAGGAAGAACTGCGGGACAAGGTGCTGTTCATCGACGCCCGGAACTACTACACCGTGGTAGACCGCACCCTCAACGAGTGGAGCGAGTGGCAGCTGAAAAACCTGAACGCCATCGTGTGGCTGTACTGGGGCGAGTTGGACAAGTACCAGAACCTGCTCTCTCAGTACCGGCAGGAGTTGGGGAAGCAGCTGTCCTTTTCAGAGAGAGCGGAGCGGCTGGAGACCGACCTGCAAAACGCCCGGGCAGAGGCGAAAGAAGTTGTGGCTCAGGTGGCCCGCAAGGACAAAAAGCGGATCGAGGCGGAATATCAGGACATCATCCAGGCCCTGGAGCAGAAGCTGACCGTGGCGAAAGAGGCCCTCTGGCTCACGGAGAAATTCGGGGACGGAGTGTATCAGGACATCCCCGGCCTGTGCAAGGCGGCTACTCTGGAGGAGATCGAGCAGAAGGGCTTCTCCCTCACCCCCGGCGCCTATGTGGGGGTGGCCCCGGCGGAGGACGACGGGGTGGACTTCCATGAGCGTATGACCGAAATCCATAAGGAACTGCTGGAGCTCCAGGCGGAGTCTGACCGACTGATGGAGACCATCTCGAAGAATTGGGAGGAGATGGGGCTGTGAAAGAAATAGAATTGGGCGCTATATGTGAGTTTATCAACGGTGGTGCGTGGAGTGATAAAGAATATGTATCATCTGGGATACCTGTTCTAAAAGTTTCCAACTTTAAGCCTAACGGTTTTTTGATAGATGATATAAACTATTTGCCGTTATCAGACACCCAAAAGTACGCCAAAAATAAACTCCTACTCAACGATGTGATCATTGCAACTGTTGGTTCTCATCCCAATCTGCAAGATTCTGCCGCAGGGCGATCTTGTGTTGTAAATTCACTTGTTGAGGGATTTTACCTGAACCAGAATGCTGTTTGTATTCGCACGACTGATAGCGAGATTCTGGACCAACGTTATCTGGGCTACTTGGCAAAAAGCAGGGAGTTTCAACATTATATTCAAAGCCGTGGCAGAGGTGCGGCTAATCAAATGCGGATTGCCATAAGTTCAATTAAGGAGTATAAATTTTATTTACCAAAAATTGAAATTCAGCGCCGCATTGCTGACATTCTCTCCACCTATGATGACCTGATCGAGAACAACCGAAAGCAGATCAAACTGCTGGAGGAGGCAGCCCAGCGGCTGTATAAAGAGTGGTTCGTGGACCTGCGCTTTCCCGGCCATGAGCACACCAAAATCGTAGACGGCGTGCCGGAAGGGTGGAAAAAAAGCTGCCTTTCTAAAATTGCTGAATTTAAACGTGGAAAGACAATTACAAAAGCACAAATAGAGCCGGGAACTGTTCCGGTAGTGGCAGGTGGTCTGGAACCTGCGTACTACCATAATATTGCCAATACAAAGGCTCCGGTTATTACTGTGAGCGGATCAGGCGCAAACGCAGGATTTACAAGAATGTACTATACTGATGTTTTTGCTTCTGATTGTTCTTTTGTTGATAAAGATACCTGCGCATTTTTGCCGTTCGCCTATTGCTTTTTGAAGTGCCATAAATCCAAACTGGACTCTTTGCAAAAGGGTTCCGCACAGCCACATGTATATGCGAAAGATATAAATGCTTTGCATATATGTGTTCCAAATGAAGATTTGCTTTACAGATTTTGCGAATTTGCTGAAACACTATTTTCAAAAATAGGGTTGCTGGAAAAACAAAACAACTACCTAACACAAACTCGTGACCGCTTGGTGCCCAAACTGATGAGTGGAGAAGTGGAGGTGTAAGTAATGCGAATTAACATTGAAGATATAAAGAGCACTTTGAAAGATTTGCATGGAATAGAGCCTTGCAAAGATGTAATGACTTTTTTCTATGATGAAAGTGGTAATTGTAGAAAGTTTTCCTTGACAGAAAAAGGGGTCAACTCCCAAGACTCACTATGGGGAGACTTTGTTTTAGCAGGAGTAGCTTATGATGGAACAGAGCATGAAATTGACATTAATGGTCTGTATCGGGCGCTTGAATTTAAGGAAGGACAAAAAGAATTAAAATTTAAGCATCTATATCATAACAGTCAAGACTTTTGCGCTTTTATGGAAAGTTCCCGTTTAACAGCATTCCTACAATGGCTCCAGGGTAGTGGCCTATTTATCCATTATAGTGCACTGAATAACCTCTTTTATTCTTTAGTTGACATTGTAGATTCATTATGGGAAGACTTTCCTCAGTGCATAGCTTATGTTTGGGATATAAAAAATGCATTGTACGATTTTACAGCAAAACATTGTAACGAAATCATAGATCTTTTGTTTCGGTATGACTATCCTAATATCACTCAATGTGAACTGTTCTGTTCTGAATTGTGCAATCTAATCTCTTGCTATAATGATGATAATGAGTACGATCCTGGATTTTACTTAGAATTGCTCCGACAGATGTTAAAAGCTGCGGGAAAGAAGGGCGAATTAGTATTTGTCCAGAATAATGAACCATATATTCTTATTAAAGAATACTATTTGTTCTATCTTGAAAGATGCGAGGTGTTTAGCCAATCAAGACATTTTTTTGATGAAGAATTGACAGTTCAAAAACAATTGCGTGATATACAGTTATATGAAAACGGAAAGCCTTTAAATAATTTCTCTTTCGAAAAATCACATAAAAACATTTATATTCAAATTTCCGATATGGTAGCAGGACTTTTGAGGAGTATGTTTATTTTTTTGGATCGCTTAACTTTAAACGAAACGTTAAATTTAGGAGAACGGTTAAGCAAAAAGCAGCAAGAAAACTTCAATGCAATTTTTAAATTACTTACAATATCCGATCAAAAATGCACTTTGCTGATAAAAAATGCAAATACTCCTAAAAATGTAAACGATAGAATGTGCAAACTCTATATTTTGACTGGAGCAGAATCTGTGTAATTTGTGAGGTGACTTTATGAGCTACGACTACTCCGAAAACATTCTCGTCCAGGAATCGACCGGGCACCTGCTGGAGCGGGAGCTGGGCTGGGAGGTAGCCTATGCCTACAACACGGAGAAGCTGGGCAAGGACGGCACCTTTGGCCGGACAAGCTATAAGGAGATTCTGCTCACCCGGTATTTTCGGCAGGCCCTCCAGCGCCTGAACTCGTGGCTCACCTCCGCCCAGCTGGACGAGGCCCAGAAGAAGATGGAATCCCGACTGTCCACCGCCTCCCTGATGCAGATCAACGAGGAGAAGTACGCCCTCATCCGGGATGGCATCCCCGTCACCGTCAAGCGCCCCGACGGCAAAACTGAGGAGAAGCGGGCCCAGGTCATCGACTTCCAGGCCCCGGACAACAACCACTTCCTGGCCATCAAGGAACTGAAGATCCACGGCGACCTGTACCGCCGCCGCACGGACATCGTGGGATTCGTCAACGGGATCCCCCTGCTGTTTGTGGAGCTGAAGAAGAACACCGTGGACGTGCAGAACGCCTACACGGACAACTACACCGACTACCTGGACACCATCCCCCGCCTGTTCTACTACAACGCCTTTCTCATCCTCTCCAACGGTCTGGAGGCCAAGGTGGGCACCCTGGGCAGCAAGTACGAGTTTTTCCATGAGTGGAAGCGTCTCAGCGAACAGGAGACGGGCAGCGTGGCCCTGGAGACCATGCTGCGGGGTATCTGCAAAAAGGAAAACTTCCTGGATTTGCTGGAGAACTTCATTCTCTTTGACCACTCCGGCGGACGCACCGCCAAGATCCTGGCCCGCAATCATCAGTATCTGGGCGTCAATGAGGCGGTTAAGGCCTACGAGGCTCGGAAACTAAACAACGGCAAGCTGGGTGTCTTCTGGCACACCCAGGGCAGCGGAAAGAGCTATTCCATGGTGTTCCTGGCACAGAAGATCCGACGGAAGTTCGCAGGCTCGCCTACCATTGTCATCCTCACTGACCGGGATGAGCTAAACAAGCAGATCAGTGACACTTTTGAAAACTGCGGTCTGCTGGGCAAGACCAAAGCCAGCCAGTTTATCGCCACCAGCGGCGAGGATCTGGTACAGAAATTGAAGGGCAATCCCAGCTTCATTTTCACCCTCATTCAAAAATTCAACAAGGCAAACCCAGAACCAATCTATCCCGACCACGATATCCTCATCATGTCTGACGAGGCCCACCGCAGCCAGTACGGCATCTTTGCCGACAATATGACGGCGCTGCTGCCTACCGCCTCACGGATTGGCTTTACCGGGACACCTCTGCTGTCTAACGACAACATCACCGAGCGCACCTTCGGTGGATACATATCGGTGTATGACTTCAAGCGGGCGGTAGAGGATGGCGCTACGGTTCCTCTGTACTATGAGAACCGGGGTGATAAGATCGCGGATCTGCACAACCCGGAGATCACCGACCGAATTCTGGACGCCATCGAGCGGGCCGATCTGGATGTGGATCAGCAGGAAAAGCTGGAGCGGGAATTTGCCAAGGAGATCCATCTGCTGACTGCCCAGCAGCGCCTGGAGTCTATTGCAAAGGATTTTGTAGGTCACTACTCTGATCTGTGGACCAGCGGCAAAGCCATGTTCGTCTGCCTGAACAAGGTCACTTGTGTCCGGATGTATGATCTGGCGCAGAAGTACTGGGCGGAGGAGATCGCCAGACTGGAAAAGGAGATCAAGCACGCCACCCAGCAGGAGGCCCAGGAGCTGAGCCGCAAGCTGGAGTGGATGAAAGAAACCGAGATGGCGGTGGTCATCAGCCAGGAGCAGAACGAGATTCAGACCTTCCAGAAGTGGGGTTTGGACATCAAGACGCACCGACAGAAGATGGAAAAACGGGAACTGGACAAGGAGTTCAAAGATCTGGCCAATCCTCTGCGGGTGGTGTTTGTGTGCGCTATGTGGCTCACTGGCTTTGATGTGAAGTGTCTGTCCTGTCTGTATCTGGACAAGCCCCTTAAGGCCCACACCCTGATGCAGACCATCGCCCGGGCCAACCGTGTGGCAGAGGGCAAAAGCAACGGTCTCATCGTGGACTATATCGGTATTGTAAAGGCTCTGCGAAAGGCCTTGGCGGACTATACGGCCAATGTAGGCGGGCAAGGTGGTACTGATCCCACGGTGGACAAAGAAGAACTGATTATCAGAATTCTGGATACCATCTCGGCAGCAAAAGACTACTTACAGCAGCATGATTTCCGTTTGCAGGATCTGATCGACGGAAAGGATTTCGAAAAACTGGCGCTGCTACAGAAGGCTGCCAATGCAGTGAGCGGCACCTTGGAGGAACGAAAGCAGTTTCAGACTTATGCTACCGAACTGGTGCGCCTGATGAAATATGCTGACCGCCAGGATGTTTCTTCGGCATCCAGGAAGGAATATGAAGCCATTGTGGCCATCTTCCATGAGCTGCAGAAAAAGCGCAAGAGCGCCAGCAATGTGGATCTGATGGTGGAAATCAACAGCATTATCAGCGAATATGTGCAGGTGGATGCACCCGGTGAGGGAATTGTCCCCTCCCGACAGTTTGACATCAGCAAAATTGATTTCGATTTGCTCCGGAGAGAGTTTGCGAGAGCAAAGAAGAAAAACCTGATCCTCAAGGACTTGGATGACCTCATCCAAGAGCGTCTTGGGAATCTGCTGTTTTCCAATCCCCAGCGTATCAATTACTACGAACGGTATCAGCAGATCATCGAGGCCTACAACAGCGAACAGAATCGAGCCACTATCGAAAAAACCTTCATGGATCTGATGGATCTGGCCAACAGCATGGATCAGGAGGAGCAGCGGTATGTCCGGGAGGGTTTCTCCAGCGATGAAGAATTGTCCCTCTACGATCTCTTATTTTCTGAAAATCTTTCCAAGCAGGATATTCAGAAGATCAAACAGGTAGCAGTTGATCTTCTGGCAAAGGTGAAGGCCAAAATCGCGGAGCTGGATCACTGGACTGACAAGCAGGAAACCAAAGCCGCAGTGGACAACCTCATTCGGGATACCTTGTGGGCGGAATTGCCGGAGTGCTATGACGAGGTCAGTATTTCTGGATACCGCCAAAAAATCTATGAATATGTGTATACCCGTTATCCCGATGTTGCGTAATGCATGAAGATATACTGGTGCTGTAGGCCTTCATGCAGTTTTGCAAGCAAGACGAGTAAACCTATATGGCAAAGTATCGGTGCTGTGAATTTCCTCCACAGTGGTATTTGGGCAGAAAGCCCCCCTCAAATTCTGCGTGGGAATAAACAATAAAAAGCGGAGGTGAGGAAATGGCGGGCAGGCGGATCTGTGCCGGGTACTATCGGCGGTACGATGGCAAGGTAATCTATGTGGTCTCTCTGGCCACGGATGCCGACATCGGTGAGGAAACCGTCATCTGGACCACCTATCCCTTCGCGGATGTCCCCAAGTACTTCACCTCCAGCAAAAAGTCCTTCTGCGCCTTTGTGGAAATAGACGGAGAGCGGAGAGCCAAGTACAAGCGGCTGACGAACATGAAGATCTCAGCGGCTGCCATCGAACGCCTGGAAGATGAGGGATTCCGGGGACCAGTGCGCAAACGGCAGAGGCGGCAGTTGGAGGAGGAATATGACTCCCGCGAGTATCAGCAATCTCTCTCCTACCTCGCATACGCGAAAGACCTGTGTGAGAACCACAACTTCGACCGGAACAAATATCGTCTCTGCGTAAAAGAAAAGAGGTTCGCCGCTATCACCAGAAGTGACTTCGCCAAGCTGAAAGAGGACCTGCAGTTTCTGGACAATGCCCTGAGAACAGTACTGTCGAAATATCAGGACTATTTCCGGGAGCGGTTTGTATACGGAATGTCCATCCGCAAATACGCCGAGGCCCACCAACTCAATCGGGGCAGCGTGGACTATATGCAAAAGAAGTTTTTCTCTGCCCTGGCTCGTCTGCTGAAAGAGCGGGACGAAGCAGAGGGAAAATGCCGTCTGCGGAAACCAGGACAAAACTGAATTGAAACTCTCTTGAGTGGAGCGTCTGCTGACAAAGCAGGCGCTCCGCTTTTCTGCCAGAAGTATGTCAAAAGGATATTATTTCCCCAATACATAGTGAGGGGGGTAAAAGAGGCACATGTGTGTCAATTCTATGTCAAACAGCAAATGTTCTCGGGTAAAGTAGTGGAGGGGAAAATTCAGATGAACAGATGGAAAAGGAAAAATGCTTTTGTGGACTACCCCGCTTAACAGGTAATAAAGTGAGTGGAACTTATGAAAGGAGGCTGTAATCGTGAAAGAATCCAATTACAAAAGTTATGACGACCTGCCGCTGTTTCTCAATTCAGAAACGGTGGCAAAAGTCCCGGGCGTATCTTCATCGTCGGGATATGAACTGATGCACGAACCGGGCTTCCCGGTGCTGCGCATCGGCAACCGCATGGTGGTACCTAAGGAGCAGTTCATCAAGTGGGTAAACGAGCGTGTAGGAGGTGGCGGATGAGGTACAGCAAGTACAGTGGGCGCGGAAATTTTTTCTCTCTGCCCAACGAAGTGTTTTTATTGGGCCTGAGCGCCGGAGAGTTATCTGTGTACAGTTTCCTGAAACGGTGTGAAAACCGAAAGACACACCAGTGCTGGCCCAGCATCAAGACCATCGGCGAGGCAGTGGGCATGAGTGAAAATACTGTCCGCAAGTACATCCGGCAGCTGGAGGAGCGTGGACTTATCACCACCGAGCCCACCGAAGTCATCACCAAACACAACGGCCGGCGCAACGGGAATTTGCTGTTCACCCTCCGGCCAATCCAGGAGGTGATCGACGAATACTACGACCGCCAGTTGGAGGAACTGGAACTGGCCACCGAGCGCCAGCGTGTGACGAAACTCCTGCGGGAACAGGAAAGCCCCGCATGACCGCCTGTGAGCCCCTGTGTGGCCCGATTGCGGGAGGGGCAGAGTCCCTGCCCCTCCCGGCGGATAGGGACCGGATTTGGACCATTGTTCCGCTGTTTTGGAGGAATGCCTATTCGAGGCATCTGCCGCCCCCTAACTGATTTACAGGGGACGAAAGAAAAAGCAGGAGAAAGCCCTGGCGCTTTTGTGCGTCCGGACAGTCACAACCGCCCGCAGTGCGGGCGGTTTCGGGGATTTGAAGTTGGCGCTGTTCCGACCGGTAGGTTTTGAGATTGGCGCTGTTCTTGTAAAAAACCGCCTGAATCCCCGTCGTTGCGGGATTTCAGGCGGCGCTGATGAGAAAAGGAGGCGATTTTGGAGATGAAAGAGTTGAAGAAGAAACACTCGGTGTGGCTGAGCGAATCGGCTTGGGCTAATGTGGAACATCACTACCAGGCGGACAACTGCTCGACCAAAAACGAGTACATCGAAAAGGCAATCCAGTTCTATTCCGGCTACCTTGATACGGAACACGCGGAAGAGTATCTGCCCCGTGTCCTCTCAGATGTGCTGGAAGGCAAGCTGGGTGCCTTCGGAAAACGCATGGGGCATCTGCTCTTCAAGCAAGCAGTGGACCAGGATATGATGGCGAATCTGCTTGCCAGCGATATCGATGTCGGCCTGGATACGCTGCAAAAACTTCGGGTGCGCTGCGTGAAAAATGTGAAAGAGACAAACGGGGAAATTGATTTCCAGGATGCGTTCCGGTTTCAGAAGAGGATTGAGGAATGAAGGGTCTCATTCAAAAGTCCGGCTACATCAAGTCGGGAAGCGGCGGCGGACACTACGCCGAGTACATCGCCACCCGAGATGGTGTGGAACTGATGGAACCCACGGCAGGCGGTGGTTACCTGGAGTACATTGCGGAGCGTCCCCGCTCTCACGGTCTGTTCTCTG
>ERZ1106929.2241-NODE-2241-length-13562-cov-39.405716_pt1 | contig 13562 bp, 15 predicted proteins | sample MGYA00403662_ERZ1106929 | MGnify/ENA primary metagenome ERZ1106929 (study PRJEB35170, sample SAMEA104062442) | human gut metagenome | biome: human gut; feature: human-associated habitat; material: faeces | place: Denmark | collected 2013-02-20 ... | reverse complement strand
ACGGATGGTTTGTTACTTATTTAAAAAGTACCGGCTTTATGTCCACAAGTCTTGCGACTGTGATGGTATCCGTGACCTGGATCATGATCATGATCGGAAGGATCGTCATTGCGTCCATCTCAAAGAGCGTGCCGCCGGCAAAGATTCTGGCAGTGATCTCCGTACTCCAGTTTGTCTCGGTATTGATCCTTGTCTTCGCGGATCATACCACAATGGCAGTGGCGGCCCTGATCCTTTTAGGACTTGGAATGGCGGGGGCGTTTCCGACAACTACGGCCTTTACCGGCGATCTCATGGGAAATTCCCCACTTGGAATGTCAGTGTTTACAGGGATCGGTTCCCTCGGCGGGATCCTTACCCCGCAGGTCATTGGAGTCCTTGCGGATAAGCTTGGATTCCAGGCGGCGATCCTGTTTTTGGTGCTGGATGCACTTTTGCTGGCACTCTTTGGAATCGGTGCTCTGAGATACACTGCAATACAGAAAAAATAAGAAGAGAACAAGTGAGTGCGTGATAAAAAAGTCAACCGGGGCGGCATAAAAATCGTCCTGAATATAAATAAGGGGTAAAACATATGGATATTCGTTATTCCGCAAATCAAAGAGATGTAAAACGCTACACAACCGAAGAACTTCGGGACGAGTTCCTGATTCAGGATCTCTACCATCCGGATGAGGTGGTATCCGTATACTCCCATGTGGACCGCATGGTGACACTGGGCTGTATGCCGGTGAAAGAACATGTCTCCATTGAAAAGGGGATCGACTGCTGGAAAAATTTCGGCACCCACTATTTCCTTGAGCGCCGCGAGATCGGAATCTTCAATATCGGAGGTGCCGGATCCATCACAGCGGACGGAGTGGAGTACCGCCTTGGCTATAAAGACTGCCTGTACATCACGAAAGGCACAAAGAAAGTGATCTTTGCCAGTGACAGCGAGGAGGCTCCGGCAAAATTTTATATGGTGAGTGCACCGGCCCACACATCCTATGAGACAAAGCTGATCACATTGAAGGATGCCGCAAAGCGACCGCTGGGTGATGCCAATACTTCCAATAAGAGAGTCATCAACCAGTTCATTCATCCGGATGTGCTGAAAACATGCCAGCTTTCCATGGGAATGACAGCGCTGGAGCCGGGCAGTGTCTGGAACAGCATGCCGTGCCACACCCATGAGCGCCGCATGGAGATCTACATGTACTTTGAAGTCCCGGAGAATCAGGTGGTCATGCACTTTATGGGTGAACCGACTGAGACGAGACACATCGTCATGAAGAATGAAGAGGCAGTGATCAGCCCCTCCTGGAGCATCCACAGCGGAGCAGGCACATCCAATTATACCTTTATCTGGGCTATGGGCGGAGAGAATCAGGAGTTCGACGATATGGACAACATCGCCCCGACGGATTTAAAATAAGATATCGCAGAGACGGATTAAAAAACTGATATAAATAGGAAAGGTAAGGATCAAAATGGATAAGAAGAACATGTTTTCTCTGGAAGGAAAGATCGCTCTCGTAACAGGAGGTGCCCACGGAATCGGCTTTGCCATCGCGGAGAGTTATGCAGAAGCAGGAGCAACGGTTGTATTTAACTGCAGCAGCGAGGCGTCCTTAGAGCGCGGACTTGCCGCATACAAAGAAAAAGGGATTGATGCTCGCGGTTATGTCTGCGATGTTACGGATGAGGAAGCGGTAAAGAAAATGATCGCGGATATCGAGGAGAAGATCGGAACGGTCGACATCCTTGTAAACAATGCGGGAATGATCAAAAGAATTCCGATGCATGAGATGAGCGCGGATGAGTTCCGCAAGGTTGTCGATGTTGACCTGAATGCTCCGTTCATCATGGCAAAGGCTGTCCTTCCGGGCATGATGAAAAAGAAAGCCGGAAAGATCATCAACATCTGCTCCATGATGTCTGAACTCGGAAGAGAGACCGTATCCGCATACGCAGCGGCAAAGGGCGGTTTGAAGATGCTCACAAAGAACATCGCCTCCGAGTACGGCGAGTACAACATCCAGTGCAACGGCATCGGACCCGGCTACATCGCCACCCCGCAGACCGCACCTCTGCGCGAGCGTCAGCCCGACGGCAGCCGTCACCCCTTCGACAGCTTCATCGTCGCCAAGACCCCCGCAGGCCGCTGGGGCGAAGCTGAGGATCTGGGCGGCCCCGCCGTCTTCCTCGCCTCTGCCGCTTCCGACTTCGTCAACGGCCTCATCCTGTACGTTGACGGCGGCATTCTGGCTTACATCGGCAAGCAGCCGCAGTAATTTCCAATATGCAAATTGCACCCGCAGCGCCCCTTTCGGGGGAGCACTGCGGGTGCTTTTCTTATTTTAAACATCTGAGCAACCGTCCTTTGTTTTTTCAATCTGGCATATCACATATCATCCGCAAAACAGAAAGAAGGATTTGCTCAAACTTTTTGTCCTTACAATTTTCTTCTCTGAAATTTCGGATAATATTCTCGTCCACCTCCAGAGCCTTTGCATAGTCTCTTAAGAGTCTGTCCGACGGAAACTTTTCGCCGTTTTCGATAGCATGGATGTATGCGGGGGTAATGCTGAGCTGTTCTGCCAGTTCTTTAATACTCAGTCCTTTTCCTATTCTCAAAAGATGGAATATGTTTGTGTTACGTTCTGCTTTGGCCATAGTAAAGTTCCTCATCATAATAAGATGGCAATCGAATACATTGCAGAGCTTTCCGGCTAAGTCAAAAACGCATTGTTTTTAATATTTCTCCTTTAATTGATTTCTTTTCAAATTTTCATTTTGATTTTTTAGTATCCATTAATAAACCTCCTTTGATTCGCCAATACATCTCAATCGGATTTCTTATCGTATATGCGGTGCCTTTTGGCACCTTCGCCGTGAGGATAACTTGCAATATCCTTGTCTTTCCACTAAAAACATCCGTCCTTCCTAATATCTGCAGTTTCGGAGTATTCAAATAAATCAAACTAATCAATAACGCCAAAAACTATATAATATGATGAAATCCTCATTGTAAAAAGTCACTTCTATTCATCATGACAAATCATATGCCTCGAAACATTTTATAAATTTCGATTTATAGATTTTATAATAAATATAAAAGAAATTCATAGTCTTAAAGCACACATTGGCCGTTGTCTAATCAAATCAAAATACTTTCTCATAATTATTCAATCCTTTCAAATCAAGGCATTCATGGTTTATATATTTAAAATCCATAATATAAATAGTGCAAAAACAGTTCAGTCCCAGCTACTATACATTTCTTTCAGAAGCCTTTATAAAAACGCCGTCCTCAGACGCGGATGCCCGACGCATCCGCGTCTGAGGACAGCCTGTTCAACTCAGAGTTTCCGATGGGAGAAGAGTATCTTAAAGAACATCTTCAAGATACTGATTAGCTCCATAGTAAATTGATTCGCAATGTTTGAAAGCGTTGTTTCCAGCAAAAGGTTGATGAGGAGAATACTCATCCAGATTGCACCCTTGAACGAAGGATTTTCTCTCACTTTCGTACAAGCACCTGCTGCCTTCTTCCATTTCTTTAAAAGACATTGCTTCAATTTCTGTTTCCATGTACGTTTTTTCATAGCTGGCCTCCTGACTATTTTTTGCATCAGCCAGAAAGCTCTGCGATGTATTCGATTGTCAAAGAGCAAGAAATTAGTATGGCTATATATTATCACGGTATTTGATAAATGTCAACTAAGTTTAAATTTATATTCTTTGTTGTGTTTTTCATCTTTAATTGTCCTATAATTCCATTATTTTACTGGATGATTGACTTTTCTTCTCCAACAGGATACACTGATGTTATATAAAATGCGTCTTTTCCGAATTTTCGGAAAAGGACATACAAATTTACGCTTACAGGAGGATTTTCCCCATGAAGATCGCACTCATCAACGAGAACAGTCAGGCCGCAAAGAACGGCATCATCGAGGCCGCTCTGAAGAAGGTCGTGGAGCCGATGGGCCACGAGGTGGTCAACTACGGTATGTATGCCGCCGATGACGCCGCCCAGCTGACCTATGTGCAGTGCGGCATCCTCGCCGCCATCCTGCTGAACAGCGGCGCTGCCGACTACGTCATCACCGGCTGCGGCACCGGCGAGGGCGCCATGCTGGCCCTGAACAGCTTCCCCGGCGTCATCTGCGGCCATGTGGAGGACCCTGTGGATGCTTACACCTTCGCCCACGTCAACGACGGCAACGCGGTCGCCATGCCCTTTGCCAAGGGCTTCGGCTGGGGCGGCGAGCTGAACCTTGAGTACTGCTTCGAGAAGCTGTTCGGCTTCGGCCACGGTCAGGGCTACCCCAAGGAGCGGGTCGAGCCGGAGCAGCGGAACAAGAAGATCCTCGACGGCGTCCGCGCCGCCACCTTCAAGCCCCTCATCGAGTGCCTCAAGAGCATCGATCAGGATCTGCTGAAGGGTGCCATCGCCGGTGAGAAGTTCCGCGAGCTGTTCTTTGCCTCCTGCAAGGACGAGGAGCTGGCCGCCTATGTCAAGAGCCTGCTGGTCTGAGCGGTGACGTGAAGATGACTGCCCTGTATCACCTGAACGAGAACATCGCCCATCTGCTGGAGGGCTTTCTGGAATCCGCCGTCCCCCTCATCGCAGGGCTGGCGGAGGCCATCGGCCTGTTCATCATCGTGACGAGTCTGGCCCGGGCCACCTATCACTATGTGCGGACGACCTTCTTCCACGACCGGTACGACTTCCACCACGAGATGAGCACCGGCCTGACGACGGCGCTGGAGTTCCTCATGTCGGCAGAGATCGCCAAGACCTTTCTTTTGCAGAACCTCGAGTCGGTCGTGCCGCTGGCCGCGACCTTCGCGCTGCGGGCGCTGATGAGCCTGCTGCTCCATGTCGAAATGCGGGCGGGCCACACCGAGGAAAAATGATGCCTGCCAAAGTTTTCTTTGCCCCTTCTTTTCCGGTTTGTGTAAAATGTCAAAAATAGCGTTCTGCTCTTGACACTTTGACCAAACCGCTCTATACTCTTGCCATCGAAAGCAAAGGCGCTGACGGATGAAGATCCGGTCAGCGCCTTTTGTATTTCCGGGGGAAGCTTGTCCCCTGCGGCCAAGGGAGAGATAGAGGGCTTCCTTTTCCGGATTTTCCGCGCTGCTGCGCAGATAGAGGGACGCAGCAGCCGGGTGTGCACGCGCTGCCGGGCTGGCACCCGGCGGCAAAATATGTGGGGAGGTATCTGCGTTATGTTCAGCTCCATCAACACCTGTTGGACGCTCGTGGGAGCGTTCCTCGTCTACTTCATGCAGGCCGGCTTCGCGCTCTGCGAGGCAGGCTTCACCCGCGCCAAGAACACCGGCAATATCCTCATGAAAAATATGATGGATTTTTGCATCGGCACGCCCTGCTACTGGCTCATCGGCTTCGGCCTGATGTTCGGCGGCACCGGCGCTCTCATCGGCGGGTTCGACCCCTTCATTCAGGGCGATTATTCCCATCTGGGCCTCGACATCCCGCTGTGGGTGTACATCGTGTTCCAGACCGTCTTCTGCGCAACGGCCGCCACCATCGTTTCCGGTTCGATGGCTGAGCGCACCAACTTCAAAGCCTACTGCGTCTACTCCGCAGCCATCTCGCTGGTGGTCTACCCCATCTGCGGCCACTGGATGTGGGGCGGCGGCTGGCTGCAGAGCATGGGTTTCCATGACTTTGCCGGTTCCGCAGCCGTCCACAACGTCGGCGGTGTCATCGCCATGCTGGGCGCTGCCCTGCTGGGACCCCGCATCGGCAAGTACGACAAGGACGGCAAGCCCCACGCCATTCCCGGCCACAACCTGACCGCCGGTGCTCTGGGCGTGTTCATCCTCTGGTTCTGCTGGTTCGGCTTCAACGGCGGCTCTTCCCTGAGCCTCTCCACCGATGAGACCATGACCCTGACCGGTCTGGTCTGCTTCAACACCAACCTTGCGGCGGCTGTGGCCACCTGCGTGACCATGCTCTTTACCTGGAAGCGGTACGGCAAGCCGGATGTCTCCATGACCCTGAACGGCTCTCTGGCCGGTCTGGTCGCCATCACCGCAGGCTGCGACACCGTTTCTCCCTTTGGCGCTTTCTTCATCGGCTTTGTGGCCGGCATCCTCGTGGTGCTGAGCGTCGAGTTCTTCGATAAGGTCGCAAAGATCGACGACCCCGTGGGCGCTGTCTCCGTCCACTTTGCAAACGGCGTCTGGGGCACCATCGCCGTCGGCCTCTTCTCTGACGGCGGCAACGGCGTCGGCAAGGGCCTGTTCTACGGCGGCGGTCTGAGCCAGCTGGGTATCCAGCTGCTGGGCCTCGTCGTGGTGGATGCCTACGTCCTCATCGTCATGTTCCTCATCTTCAAGATCATCGACAAGACCATCGGCCTCCGCGTCCCCGCTGAGGTGGAGATCGACGGTCTGGACATCCACGAGCACGGTCTGGCTTCCGCCTACGCAGGCTTCGCTATCTCCGATGCAAACTCCGCCGCCATGGTCCCCAACGAGAACACCGACCTCGGCGAGGACGATGCCTCCAAGGCTTCCGCCAAGCAGATCGACGCCGCCGTGCCGGTGGTGCGTGAGGCTGCGGTCATCCACGACGGCATCTACGACACCGGTATGCACAAGGTGTCCATCATCGCCAAGCTTTCCAAGTTCGACCAGCTCAAGAGCGCCCTGAACGATCTGGGCGTCACCGGCATGACGGTCACGCAGGTCATGGGCTGCGGCATCCAGAAGGGCACCCCCGAGAAATACCGCGGCGTGCCGGTGGACAGCACCCTGCTGCCCAAGATCAAGGTGGAGGTCATCGTCTCCAAGATCTCTGTGGACTCTGTGGTGGAGGCCGCAAAGAAGGCTCTTTACACCGGCCACATCGGCGACGGCAAGATCTTTGTCTACAATGTGACCCGCGTGGTCAAGATCCGCACCGGCGAGGAAGACTTCGCCGCCCTGCAGGACGTGGAGTAAGCGTTCTGCCCCAAACTTCATACGCTGTCCCGCCGTGAGGCGTGACGATATTGTTCTCCTTTTTCCTTTTTTCTGATAATTCCAAACACAGCTCAAAGCCCCGCTCCTTCGCACAAGGGAGCGGGGCTTTGGCGTTTCTTGACAGCGTCCGGTCTCCGTGCTATCTTTGGGAGAGTAGGAACAAAATACAGGAGTGTCAATATGAAAGATTTTCTGAAAAAGGAGCTTTATTCCCTTCGGGCCGTGACGGCCATTCTGGCCCGCTGGCTGCTGCTGGCCGTCCCCACCGGCCTCGTCTGCGGCGCCGTGGGCACGGCGTTCCATCTTGCGGTCGAACACGTCACCGAGTGGCGGGGCGAACACGGCTGGCTGCTCTGGCTGCTGCCGTTGGCGGGCCTCGCCATCGTGGCCCTTTATAAGCTGACCGGCTGTGAGGGGATGGGCACCAACAATGTCATCCGGGCCGTCCACAGTGGTGAGAGCGTCAGCCCGCTGCTGGTGCCGGCCATCTTTCTGGGCACCGTGCTCACCCACCTCTGCGGCGGCTCGGCCGGCCGTGAGGGCGCGGCGCTCCAGATGGGCGGCAGCATCGGCTACAACATCGCCAGGTTCTTCCGCTTCTCCGACCATGACCGCCGCACGGCCACGGCCTGCGGCATGGCGGCGTTCTTCTCGGCGCTGTTCGGCACGCCGCTGGCGGCGACCCTCTTCGGCATCATGGTGGAGGACGTGGGCCTTGCGTTCTCGGTGGCCTTTGTGCCCGGCTTCGCCGCCGCCCTCATCGCCTACGGCGTCTCGCTGGCCTGCGGCATCGCCCCCACCCACTTCGGGCTGACCGCACCGGCTCTCTCCATCGACACAGCCCTTCTGGCGGCGGTGCTGGGCGCAGCCTGTGCGCTGGTGTCCCGGGGGTTCTGCTGGCTCCTCCACACGATGGAGCACGAAATGCCCCGCCGTCTGCCCAACCCGTGGGTGCGGGCCGTCGTGGGCGGCGCGGCAGTGGTGGCCCTGTCCTACCTGATGGGGGTGGGGCGGTACAACGGCGCGGGCATGGGCGTCATCACCGCTGCCATCGAGCAGGGGCAGGCCCTGCCGTGGGACTTTCTCTGCAAGATGCTGCTGACGGCCCTGACCCTCTCGGCGGGCTTCAAGGGCGGCGAGGTCGTACCCAGCTTCTACATCGGTGCGACCTTCGGCTGCGTGTTCGGCCCGCTGCTGGGCCTGCCCGCCGGGTTTGCGGCGGCGGTCGGCCTCATCTCGGTCTTCTGCGGCGCGACCAACACCCTCATCCCCTCCATCCTGCTGGCCTATGAGCTGTTCGGCGGGGCAGGCCTCGAGCTGATCGCGCTGGGCTGCGGCGTCTGCTATATGCTCTCGGGCACCCACGGGCTCTACAGCAGCCAGCTCTTCGTCACTGAGAAGCTGCTGTCGGAGTATACCGCCAGCTGGGGAGAGCGGCTTCACCATCATTGACCTCTTTCATTTTCCAGCGATGAGGCCTTGATTTTTTCTGCGCTCCGTGCTACAATTACTCGTAGTTTCATCCTGTGATGCACACAGCGTGCGGCGTTTCTGCCACCGGTGCGTCAAAATCAAATGTCCTAAAACGATGATGCGGACAAACCGAGGTCCTGTTTCTCCATGCCGCAGAGAGGGCTGCCGTCCGGAAGGACGCGCTGCAAGCAGCCTGCCATGTGCCGGACTTCTACCACCGCAGAGTGCAGAGGTGAACCTCTGCCGGGTGCGCCCGTTACAGCACAGCGAGTGGCGTGCAGCAGCGCGCAATTCGGGTGGAACCGTGGAACGCAGTTGAGTCTTTCAAAGGCGCTTCATCCCGTAGAGCATATACGGGGTGAAGCGTCTTTTTTGTCGTATCCAAACGCATTTTTCATCTCAAAAAGGAGCAATATCATGAAGATCATCTATAAGGACGGTCATGTGGACGAGTGCCCGCAGGATCAGGAACTGCACGTTATCCGTCACACCGCAGCCCATGTCATGGCACAGGCCATCAAGCGCCTCTACCCCGAGGCTGACTTTGCCTTCGGCCCCGCCACCGAGAACGGCTTCTACTACGACGTTGACCTCGGCGACACCAAGCTGACCGACGAAGACCTCGCCAGCATCGAGAAGGAGATGCGCAAGATCGCCAAGGAGAATCTGGCCATCAAACCCTTCATCCTGCCCCGCGCCGAGGCCGTCAAGCTGATGGAGGAGCGCCACGAGAACTACAAGATCGAGCACATGGCCGATCTGACTGACGAGACCGAGTTCAGCTTCTTCCAGCAGGGCGAATATGTCGATATGTGCATCGGACCCCACCTGACCTACACCAAGGCTCTGAAGGCCTTCAAGATCACCCAGCAGTCCGGTGCATACTGGAAGAACGACAAGGAAAACAAGATGCTGACCCGCATCAACGGCGTGGCTTTCCGTAATCAGGAAGAGCTGGACGCTTGGGAGAAGGAGCAGCAGGAGGCCCGTGAGCGCGACCACCGCAAGATCGGCAAGGAGATGGGCCTGTTCATGACCGACGACCTCGTGGGCCGCGGCCTGCCCATGTTCCTGCCCGCAGGCTACACCGTCTGGCAGGAGCTGGAGAACTATATCAAGGAGAAGGAGCGTGCCCGCGGCTACCTGCACGTCATGACCCCCTGCATCGGCACCGTGAACCTCTACAAGACCTCCGGCCACTGGGACCACTACCGCGAGAATATGTTCCCCGCCATGGAGATGGAGGGTGAGAGCTACGTCCTGCGCCCGATGAACTGCCCCCACCACATGATGATCTACGCCAACCGTCCCCACTCCTACCGCGACCTGCCCATGCGCATCGGCGAGATCGCACACGACTTCCGCTATGAATCCTCCGGCACCCTGAAGGGCATCGAGCGCGGCCGTCACTTCTGCCAGAACGACGCCCACCTGTTCTGCACCCCCGAGCAGATCAAGAGCGAGGTCGCCGACGTCTGCAACCTCATCTTTGAGACCTACAAGGACTTCAACATCACCGACTACCGCTGCGTGCTGAGCCTGCGCGACCCCGCCGACAAGAAGAAGTACCATGACGACGACGCCATGTGGAACCACGCCGAGAACGCTCTGCGCGAGGTTCTGACCGAGCTGGGTATCCACTTCACCGAGGAGATCGGCGAGGCCGCCTTCTACGGCCCGAAGCTGGACGTCAACGTCAAGCCTGCCGTCGGCGCAGAGTACACCCTGTCCACCTGCCAGCTGGACTTCTGCCTGCCCGCAAAGTTCCACCTGACCTATGTGGACAAGGACGGCACCGAGAAGACCCCCGTGGTCCTGCACCGCGCAATTCTGGGTTCTCTCGACCGCTTCATGGCCTACCTCATCGAGGAGACCAAGGGCAAGTTCCCCACCTGGCTGGCTCCCGTGCAGGTCAAGGTCCTGCCCGTCTCCGAGAAGACCCTCGAGTACGCCGAGGCCATCACCGAGAAGCTGGTGGAGGCCGGTGTCCGCGTGGCTCTGGACGACGACAACCAGAAGATCGGCTACAAGATCCGTGCCGCACAGCAGGTGGACCGCGTGCCCTATATGCTGGTGCTGGGCGCCAAGGAAGCCGAGGCCGGCAACGTCTCCGTCCGTGACCGCAAGGGCGAGACCACCACGATGGAAGTGGATGAGTTCATCGCAAAGGTCACTGCCGAGATCAAGAACCGCAGCCTGTAAGCGATATGATTCCTGATTATATTGATGAAGTCGAGCGTCCGAATAAGGAAACGATTGCCGCCATGTTGGAGGCCGAGCGCATTGCGAAGGACCCCAACATAAAGCACTACACCAATTTGGATGAACTTTTTGAAGACTTAAGGAAATAACAAATGCCGCTCTTCCCTTGATAGGAGAGCGGCATTTTTGTGCCTTGGAATCAGGTCATCCCTTTGGTTTTCTCGTCAATCAGCGAAAAAATCCTATCATATGTACCGTTCGGAATCGCCTGGCGCGGCATCCAGAAATCAAACAGCTCTTTTAGCCCTGCCGAGTCCCCGCAGATTTTTCGGGTCTGCTCATAGGCAAATGTATTCGCATCGACTTCATGCGGTTGTCCGAGATACAGGCTTGTAAAATATCCTTCGCCACCCTCTAATTTACATTTCAGATAATGATTTTTCACCAGCTTATAGCAAGTCCCGTCGAACATGATGATATACTGAATGCTTCGATTTATCGTCTCATTAAATCGCTCTGGTTCAAGATACTGGGATGCGTGCCGCAGTTCATGAAAAAGATAGAACATTCTTTCGTACTCAGGCTCTTTGTCCAGCCCCTCTGCATTTATAAACACAGTCCTGCTGGAAGCGTCAAATGTTCCCTTTGCTGTTTCGTATCCGGCAGGCATCTCAAAGGACAAATACAGATTCAGCCCATGCTCCCTGCAATACGCGTCGAAATGCTTTTTATATCCAGTCATTCTCTCGTCACCGGCTCGCAATTCTTATGAAAAATGCCCCTGCTGAAGCTATTTTTAAGCGTTCTGCAAGGGCATTTTTATTTACCAATCGTTATTTCAACAGATTATCATCCGTAAAGTAATCGATCTTCATGGACTTGCGCACCTCGGCGAGGGTGGCGGCGGCGGTCTTCTCGGCCACAGCGCTGCCCTCCTTCAGAATTTCGACCACCTCGGGCAGGCGCTGCTCCCACTCCTTGCGGCGGGTGCGGATCGGCTCCAGCTCGGCCTGCATGACGGCGTTCAGGAACTTTTTCACCTTCACGTCGCCCAGACCGCCGCGCTGATAGTGGGCCTTCAGCTCATCAAGGTTCTGGTACTCGGGCAGGAACTCCGCAAAGTGCTCCGGGCGGCTGAATGCGTCCAGATAGATGAAGACGGGGTTGCCCTCCACCTTACCGGGGTCCTGCACCCGCAGGTGGTTCGGGTCGGTGTACATGGACATGATCTTCTTCTTGATGTCCTCCGGCTCATCGGAGAGGTAGATGCAGTTGCCGAGGCTCTTGCTCATCTTGGCCTTACCGTCGGTACCGGGCAGGCGCAGGCAGGCGGCGTTCTGAGGCAGGACGATCTCCGGCTCCACCAGCGTCTCGCCGTAGACCGAGTTGAACTTGCGGACGATCTCGCAGCACTGCTCGATCATGGGGCGCTGATCCTCGCCTGCGGGGACGGTGGTCGCCTTGAAGGCGGTGATGTCGGCGGCCTGACTGATGGGGTAGGTGAAGAAGCCCACCGGGATGCTGGACTCAAAATTCTTCTGCTGGATCTCGGCCTTGACGGTCGGGTTGCGCTGCAGGCGGGAAACGGTGACGAGGTTCATATAATAGAAGCTCAGCTCGGTCAGCTGGGGCACCATCGACTGGATGAAGATGTGTGCCTTGGCCGGGTCGATGCCCACAGCCAGATAGTCCAGCGCCACCTGCAGCACGTTCTGGCGCACCTTCTCCGGGTTATCGGCATTGTCCGTCAGAGCCTGCGCGTCGGCGATCATGATAAAGATCTCGTCGAACTTACCGGAGTTCTGCAGCCGGACACGCTCCTTCAGAGAGCCGACATAGTGGCCGACATGGAGACGGCCCGTTGGGCGGTCGCCCGTCAGAATGATCTGTTTCATACAATTTCTCCTTTATAATACTTTTGTTCTATCTCGTCTGTCAATTCATCAAGTTCTCTGAAATAATCAGCCAATTCTTTATCATAGCCATAATCTTCATATTCCAAGCTCTCGTCGAATTCTTCTATTTCTTCCTCATCAAGTTTTTCGCCATTCGGAAATTCGTTTAAATATACAGCCTTGAATATAACCAATTTATCCTTATCCGATAAATTCTCAAGTCTATTATCGTGAAGGTACATTTTCCAATCATCAACGAGTGAAGATGTAAACGAAGCCAACAATCTTTCTCCACGCTTATCCAAAAGCAGCTTTCCTAATTCTAACGCATCATCGCTTGCATTCAGCAAATCCGACCAATTTTCAAATCCGGAAAGGTCAGCAATCAAATCTCGTGCATCTGTCAATGTAAAGTTGGATTCATCCACGCCATAAGCCAATAGCAGCCACTCTATATCATCGAAAAAAACTGGCGAATACCTAGTTAATCCTTCTTCATCCAACGTCTGGGTCTTATAATCGTAGAACAAATTTCCGACTTGCAGTTTGAAATAAAACAAAAAACTTCCTGACACCAAAGCACTATCACTCGCATGAGTCAAGTCCGACCATCTCTTAAATCCGGCCAATTTTGCAACCACATGCTGCGCTTTCATTAGTGTGAATTTTTCTTCGTTGATACCACAATCTGCTATCAATTCATCAATGTTGCCAAAGAACTTCGGAGAATACTTGTGCTTCCCCTCTTCATTTAGCATCCACATCTTATAATCACGGAATAAGTTTTTCGCCTGTAGCTTAAAATAAGAAATCTTGTCCATTAAAGTGCCTCCCAAAATCACTATTTGTCCAAGTGCACCTGTAAACACATAAACAAATAATCATACTTGGTCGGAATTATGGGCAACAAAGTAATATAACCGGCCGATAAAATCTTTGCACAGGTGAGCAGGCTTGCCATATAGCCAATTATCATTATATCCCCTATGCTTTTTTCTGTCAACA
>ERZ1106929.2239-NODE-2239-length-13570-cov-18.148428_pt1 | contig 13570 bp, 9 predicted proteins | sample MGYA00403662_ERZ1106929 | MGnify/ENA primary metagenome ERZ1106929 (study PRJEB35170, sample SAMEA104062442) | human gut metagenome | biome: human gut; feature: human-associated habitat; material: faeces | place: Denmark | collected 2013-02-20 ... | reverse complement strand
CAGCAGTGCAAACAGGCAGCCTGTAAGCAGAAGATCAAACCAGCAATAGGGAGCGGAAATGGAATAACCCGGCCACAGACAGCCGGAGATCCAAAGAGCATACTCCACCGCCACATAGCACAGCACCCCAATGTGAAAATACCGCATCTTACACGCTGTTCCTGTCTGTATCTGCGCATAAGCAAGACCCCGGATAGAATGATAAGAAACAACGATCATCATGCCACACCAGAGCAGATTGGAAAGAATATCTCCAAAGGTGCAGTAAAACGCACAAAGCGGAATGCCGATCAGAGGAGCTATCAGAGATTTCCGTGTCGAAAAGTCTCTTTCCTCCGCAGAGGAAAGGGTGTATTGCAGAAGATAAAGGAAAATCACGCTGGCTACCCAGCCAAACTCTGACACATAAAAGACCTGCGGTGTTTCAGAAAACAGAAGCAGATACAGCGTCCAGTAAAGAGAGCCAAGGGCAAAGCAGCCGTAAAAGCAGGTCAGCAAGAAATATGTCTGTTTTCGACCTTTCAGATACCGAATACCACTCATACAAAAGCCCAACAGGGTAACAGCGAATTGAAAAAGGTTACTGATCAGCTCCATCCCCATTGTCCTCCTTTTGTTTCTCCGTCTGCTCCTCTTTGTTCAGCTGATGGATGCGAAAACACAGAATAGTCACGCACGCGCCGAGGATAAAAGCCAGCAGTCCGATCACCATATATCCCAATGCGGTGCTGCCGCCCAAAATCGTTGCCGCAGTTTCAAAGCCTGAAGAAGTACCGGGTTCGATCCGCCCGATAATACCGGGCATGGCAAATGAAACCCCAACAATCGCTGCAAAACATGCCGCTATACAGACAGCAGAGACAATCCGTCTGCGCCGCATTCTCTGCTGTTGTTCTTTTTTTGCAATACGCCGTTTTATCTCTGCAATCCGTTCCTCATTTTTCAGCATTTGCAATACCCTCCCGTTTCAATAATCCGCGTAAACGCTCTTTCCCCCGGTACACCATATTTGTGATCTGCTTTACACTTTTCCCCATGACCTTAGCTGCCTGTTGATAGCTCATGCCCTCAAAATAGGTCAGATAAAGAGCCTCCCTATAATCTGGATTTAACTCGTCCATGCAGAGATGCAGGATCTGGTTTCGCTCTTTTGTGCGGACGACCTCCTCTACCAGCGTTTGTGCCTCCGGTTCTCTGGCCAGGTCGTCAAGACTGAAGAAAATCCGCCGTCTGCTTTTGTGGCGCAAAGCCATGTGCCGCGCTGCTTTATAGAGGTAAGCCTTAAAACATCCGTCCCGGATGCGAGGCTTTTTCGTAAACAGCCAGGAAAAGGTTTCCATCATTAAATCCTCCGCTTCGTGGACATCATGCAGATAACCATCAATATATAAGGTCAGCGGGTCGCCGTATTTTTTTATCAATAGTTCAAGTCCTGTCTCATCACCGCACAGATATTGCCCATAAAGTTCTTCATCAGTGACCATATCGTTCTTCCTTTCCAAGTATTACTCCTCTATTGTCAGATGAAAGCTCCAGGTTCGTGAATCATTTTTGTCTGCGAAGACATACAACATGTCAGGAGAAATCCCTGACAAAAAAATAACCAGAGCCTAAGCTCTGGTTAAATTCTCACTATTTTGTAGCAGCCAGTACGGGAATCGAACCCGTGTTTTCGCCGTGAGAGGGCGACGTCTTAACCCCTTGACCAACTGGCCATTTGTTTATCTGTCGTTTGCTCTTCGCTGTCGACTCATTTAATATACACCATCTTTTTCTAAAATGCAAGTACTTTTTTAAAAAAATTTCAATTTTTTTATTTTTCTCGAATTTTTCGTTCAAAAAGTCCTGTATTTATGCAATGTCATTAACTTTAGCAAAAAGCAGAAATCGTAAGTATTTATAAAACTATGATTCCTGCTTTTTGTTTTTTTATATGGGCATACTTATCCCCTTCTCTTTGTACTCGTATTTTCTAGATTAGTATGCTCTTTTATGAGTATTTGAATATTTCCCTGCTAACCGCCCTTTCGTTCTGGTATAATGCCGATCAGGACGAATAGGAACCAGATTCTTACTGATGTCTTCATATATTTGCTGAAATAATATATTTTTCTTTTGATTATCCGTTTCAAGAAGTATATAAATCAGATCGTTTTTTAAGATTCCAATACTAACTGTCTGATTGATCATCATTTTATGTTTTCTGTTTGTTTCCTTCTGATCCAGTTCACGCTCTGCGTCTAATATGATATCTTCGACTAAATTGCTCAGATATATGGTGCTGTATATATCTTGTAATAACAGAATAGGTTTTGTACCTGTAAAATTTTCTAACTGCAACCGATTCTTTAGTGTTTCATACGCAGTCTCTATTCCCCACCTCATATGATATAATTCTTTTATTTCTTCTGTATGAAATTCCGTTTGTGAAAGATTTGTAGCTAAAACTTCCAGATTTCCATTTTCTAATAGGATCTTTACCATACGCAATGAAATTTCACCCAGTTCTTTCATACGTTCTCCATCCGGCGTCCCCTCGTAATGTCTGATTCTTGATTTATCAAGTTTTATTTTAACCAGCTGATCATTTTCTGTTAAACTGCTTTGCTCTTTTTTGTAATCACTGCTTTTTAAACGTACGATAAACTTAAGATCCTTATCCATCATATGTATAAACGCTGGCGTAGAAGGATAGCCTCTGTCCATGATAATAATATAGGGAATGTTACCTATTGTTTCCGGTATTCGTTCCATCTGTTTTTCGGCCAGGCGCATTTCATCAAATTTCACCTTATTACAGTCACTTTCCAGTATCATACGATTCATTACATCATAAATACAGCCTAATCCTATTTGTGCTTGGGGTTTTGTGTTTTTTCGGCTTGCAGAACCATACAGTTTCAGTGTTTCAGTAGTGGTAGGAATATTAATATCTGAGCCGTCAGCAGCTAATATTAAATGATTTTTGTAAGTTGAAAAGGTGGAATCTGCATAAAAGTTACGGTTATGATATTTATACAATTCCAAAAAAGCATCTGGATTAAGTTTCATACGCTGTTTCAGATATCCTGGTTTTGAAATAGACACACCAGGATGAGCAAGTTTCATATAATTTCTCAGTTCCAATGCCAACGTCAGCCCCTTTCTGTTTATCATTGTGAAAAGAAGATCCTGAAGAGGCATTTTTCGGATTCTGGTAAAATGATTTTTATTACCTAATCGGCAAAATGCCTTAAATTCATCAGAACTCATTTTTTCTATATCCATGAATGTACGTTTCTGAGAATGTTTCATGTATAATCACATCCTTTTTTTGAGCAGGTTCATGGCTTCTTTTTACAATATAAGCATATCAAAAAAAGCAGAAGATATCTAATCCTTTTAGGAATAAATATCTTCTGCTTTTAAGTTAATGACATTGTGTATTTATGCGGTTTTTGCCACAAAAAAATTTTTATTTTTTTGTCCCAGAGAAGAAATGCCATGGCAGCTCCACCGCTTTCCATGGCATTTCCCAGTTATTTATTTCTGTTTCTGACTGTTTCTTATTCCTCTATATCCTCCGCAGGCTCTGCCGGAATGAATACGCGGGATTTCTTTTCTTCGTGTTTATGAAGTGCAGCTTTCTCAGTTGCCTCAATACAGAATTCCATCTGAGAGTTAATCTGGGCTTTGCCTCGTTTATCCGGCTTCACATAAGTTCCATCTGACTGCAGGATATGAGCTTTTACATTATCCTTAAACTCCAGATCAAGTACGTGTTCCAGCTCTTTCTTAATCTTCTCATCTTCCACAGGGAAAACAATCTCTACCCTACGGTCAAGGTTACGCGGCATCCAGTCCGCACTTCCCATATAGATTTCCGGGTTTCCGCCGTTTTCAAAATAGAAAATACGGCTATGCTCCAGAAATTCCCCTACAATAGAACGGACATGAATATTCTCACTGATTCCCGGCACTCCTACTTTCAGACAGCAGATACCCCTTACCAGAAGCTCCACCTGAACTCCGCAGGAAGATGCATAATACAATCCAGCAATAATTTTCGGATCACAGAGAGAATTCATCTTTGCGCGGATTAACGCCGGAAGTCCTTTCTTCGCATTCTCTGCCTCACGTTCAATCAGGCTTAAGAACCTGTCCTTCATCCAGATTGGTGCTACGATCAGCTTATTCCAGCTTTTCGGTTCAGAATATCCGGAGAGCATGTTAAATACTGCTGTTGCATCTTCACCAAAACGTTCATCGCAGGTAAAGATACCGCAGTCTGTATAGAGTTTGGCAGTGGAATCATTATAGTTTCCAGTTGCCAAATGCACATATCGGCGGATTCCTGTCTCTTCCCTGCGCACAACCAGTGTGATCTTGCTGTGTGTCTTAAGGCCTACCAGACCATAAATTACATGACATCCTGCCTTCTCCAGCTTCTTCGCCCATACAATATTATTTTCTTCATCAAAACGTGCTTTCAGCTCTACCAGTACGGAAACCTGTTTGCCGTTTTCTGCTGCCTGCGCAAGGGCAGCAATGATCGGTGAATTGCCGCTGACACGATACAGAGTCTGTTTAATAGCCAGAACATCCGGATCTTTTGCTGCCTGACGTACGAAATTTACAACAGGATCGAAGCTCATATAAGGATGATGCAGGAATACATCGCCCTCACGTATCACCTGGAAAATATCCTTCTCATTCTGAAATTCCGGTACAGGTGCCGGCTGATATCTCGGTGTCTTGTAAGCATCAAAGCCATCCGCACCATATACTTTCATCAGCATGGTAAGATCCAGAGGTCCGTTTATCTCAAAAATATCTGCCTCTTTGATATCAAATTCCGTCTTCAGGATCTTCAGCAGGCGTTCATCCATCTTATCCTCTACTTCCAGACGGATAACCTCACCCCACTGACGTTTCTTTAACTGGCGTTGGATCTCCACCAGCAGATCCTCTGCCTCATCTTCATCGATGGTAAGATCCGCATTACGCATAATACGGTAAGGATGGGCACATATCACATCATAACTCAGGAAAAGTTTGTCAATATTTCTTTCAATAATCTCTTCCAGCAGGATCACTGTGGTATCTCCATCCTTCTTTGACGGAATCTGCACCACCCTTGGAAGCACAGACGGAACCTGCACTGTAGCAAACAGAAGTTCTCCTGTTTTATCCTTTTTGCTGAGTTTATCACTCTTCTCCTTCTTGGAGATCAGAGCACCGATATTTAATGTCTTGTTTCTGATCAGCGGAAACGGTCTGGAAGAATCCATCGCCATCGGTGTAAGTACCGGATATACATTATCCTCAAAGTATCTGTCTACAAATACACTCTGTGCTTCTGTAAGATTCTCATGGGCTGCCACCAGGTGCATTCCGGCTTTCTCAAGCGCAGGGATCAGAGAACGGTTCAGTGTATTATACTGTACATGAACCAGTTCATGGGTACGGACACTGATTTCTTTTAACTGCTCCTTGGCTGTCATTCCTGCAATGTCTGTTTTATGATATCCTGCATGTACCTGATCCTTAAGAGACGCCACACGCACCATAAAGAATTCATCCAGATTGGATGCGGTAATGCTTAAGAACTTCAGTCTGTCAAACAAAGGAAGATTTTTATCTCTTGCTTCACTCAGAACACGTTCATCAAATTTGAGCCAGCTCAGCTCGCGATTCACGAAATATTCTTTCTTTTCAAATTTTTCAAAGTCCATAAGTTCATCCTCCTTTACGCTCTGCCCTTGCGTCTGAGAACCAGACGAATGCCAAATACTTCTTCAAAAAATGCCTCTTTATCTTTCAGCAGTCCCAGTTCCAGGGAAATGTCCTGTGCAGAATCCACGATCATCTGCAGTTCTCTGTCTTTGAGCACTGCTTTGATTCCTTTTACTTTCTGATAATGACTTCTGTCCATGGCATTCGCCAGACGAAGGATTGCAGTCATCTTTACCACCTTGATATAGCTCTCTCTGTCTATAGCGATTCCCATACTGTAAAGTTCATCGTAATAAACAAACGCAGAATTATTGAATCTGACCGCACATGCGATCATCTGGCGCTCCATAGAGGACAGACCAATGATATCTGTAGACATAATGATCTGATAGGAACACTCGGAAACCTTTTCCATGCTGATATATTTGCCACAGTCATGAAGTAGTGCCGCGATCTGCAGTAACAGACGCTCTCTTGCTCCCATACCATGAACCTTCTTCATACTGTCAAAGATATTCAGGCAAAGATTCATAGTTCCCTGGATATGGCTCTTACTGCTGGAATAGCGTTTTGCAATGTTCTTTGACGTAACCAGAATGTCATTTTCAAAATTGTGGACACTTTTGAGAAATTTTTTCTTCTCTGCAAAATCATAGGCAATTCCATCCAGCAGGGAAACACCTGGTGCCCAGAGAGACTCTGCATTGAAAATATCAATAAAATTTCTGCACACTACCATGGTCGGCACAACAAGGGATGCATATTCCGGATCAATCTCCATCTCCTGTGCCAATAAGTCAACAGATTTTCCAACTGTATCCTCATAGCGTTTCATAAATTCTTCCCTTGTAATGATCCTGTCTTCCATTTTCTCCTGGAAGATCATATCTGTAATAAAATCTCCCATCAGGATCACATTCCTGATATCCTTATCCTTCAGATACAGACGCTGAAAGCTCATCAGATCATTTCGGATAAATTCCTCAACCAGCTTGTCATAATGAATGGTTGTTTTCTCCAGTTCCTGCAGACGCTGGCGGATTCTTAAACTTCCCATTTTAAGTCCCTGGGTAGTGACCAGAGCATCCTTGTCAAAGAGGGAAACCTGAAGGCTTCCGCCGCCCACATCCAGGATTGCGGTGCCTTTCTGGATCATCTTTTTGAATCCCTTTTCTATAGCAGCAATTGATTTGTACCCAAGGAAATGCTGTTCTGCACTGCTTAATATTTCAATTTTCATTCCTGTACGCTGATAGATCTGTTCAATGATCAGCAGCGGATTCACAAGTTCTCTGAATGCACTGGTGCCGCAGGCACGATACTCTTCCACCCCAAAGTCCTGCATCAGCCTCTTAAAGTCGTTCAGCACCTCACATAAAACATTCAGCATTTCTGAATCGATCTTTCCGTCAGAATAGACACCCTTTCCGATTTCCAGACTGTATCTGACATCATTCAGTTCACGAAAACCAATTCTTTTTGACATCTCAAAGATCTTCATGCTGACTTCATAAGATCCGATATCAATGGCTGCAAATGTCATGACTGCCATATGCGTTCCCCCTTTACCATTCATCTATTTGCTTTTTTATTCCTTCTCCACACCCAGCAGATGGTCGATAAACTGCTGTGCAGTTCGTCCTGTAAGTCCTCCATGGGAAAGCTCCCACTTATTTGCTTCCAGAAGCAGTTCGTCCTCCGGCATGGTAATTCCGTTTCTCTCTGCGAGAGCTTTCACAATTGTCTGGAATTCTTTTTTGCTCGGTGCACCATAGTAAATACGGACACCAAAACGATAAACCAGTGAAAGCTTCTCCTGCACTGTATCGGAGGAATGCAGATCGTCATCATCCATGATCTCCAGCTTATCACTGGATTTCTCTCTTACCAGATGTCTTCTGTTACTTGTTGCATAGATCAGGATATTGTCCGGCTTCTTCTCCAGACCACCCTCGATCACTGCCTTCAGATATTTATATTCGATTTCAAATTCCTCGAATGACAGATCATCCATATAGATAATGAATTTATAGTTTCTGTTCTTGATCTGGGCGATCACATCATTCAGATCCTGAAACTGATGCTTATACACCTCGATAATACGAAGTCCCTCATCATAATAACGGTTCAGGATTCCCTTGATACTTGAGGATTTACCTGTACCCGCATCACCAAAAAGCAGACAGTTGTTTGCCTTTCTGCCTCTTACGAACGCTTCTGTATTCTCGATCAGTTTCTGCTTCGGGATTTCATATCCGACCAGGTCTTCCAGTTTCACATGAGCGATCCTTGTGATCGGCTGGATCTCCACATTGTCATTCTCATCATGTCCTACACGAAAAGCCTTATGTAATCCCAGCTTACCCACACCAAAATCCTTATAAAACTGTACCATATCCTTCATGAATTCCTCTGTGGACTCCGCTGCTGCCAGCGTTTTGCTCAGATCACAGATACGGTCTCTAATACGGGAATTAAACATCTTGCTGTTACTTCCGGTGTTGGTATAATCACCGAGAACCTTACAGCAGGAAATTCCAAATGCCTCATCCAGTACAGTCAGGTCAAAATCATACAGTTCTTTAAACACACCAAAATCATTCAGTGCCAGTTCATTAATACTTCCGTTGACAGCCCCTCTGATCTCACAGGCTGTACTGAATGCATTTTCATTATTTACCAGAAGAAATGTCAGATAACAGTGCCATAAATTTCCGGAAAAGCCATAAGCGCCGGCAGTTTCCACCAGTCCGTTGGCACACTCAAAGAACAGCCCTTCCTTTTCTTTCAGATCAGGTGCGTTCTGTTCCCAGGCATTCATCAGTTCTGCCATTCTATCAAGGATTTCTCCATGTTCAAAGTTACGGTATAAGATGCATTCATTTAATCTAGCCATTTTTATTACTTCCTTCTTACCTTGTTGTTTTATCTTATTGTTCTGCTGTGAGTGGTATAATTATTTCGAAGACGATGTACCAGAGTGTGTTTGAAAAATGCTTTACGCAAAATATGCCACAAAGTGGGACGTGCAGATTGTGGAAATGATTTTTCAAACACGCTCTGGCATTATGGAAATGATTTTTAATAATTTCCCAAAATTCTCATTCTGTCAGCTTCTGCTTCAATCCCTCTCAGGGCATTCTTCACTGCACTGTCCTTTAAATTCCCCTCGAAGTCAACAAAAAAACGGTACTGCCAGTTCTTCCCTGTGATCGGGCGGGATTCTATCTTCGTCATATTCAGTCCATTATAAATAATGTGAGACAGCATATTGTAAAGAGTTCCGCTCTCATGATGCAGTTCAAAGAAAATACTGATCTTATGTGCATCCTTCACATAGATTGGTTTCTTACTCACGATCACAAAACGTGTGGCATTCTGTCCGTTATAGCAGATATTCTCAGCCAGGATCTTCAGTCCGTAAAGCTCTCCTGCCTGTCTGCTGGCAATAGCTGCCTGCGTCTTGTCATTGTCTTCTTTTATCTTCTTGGCAGAACCGGCAGTATTTTCCATCTCTTTCTTCTTCCAATCCGGATGAGATTCCAGATATTTTCCACACTGGGAAAGTGCCTGAGGATGAGAACATACCTGTCTGATATCCTCCAGTTCAGCATCCGGCAGTCCCAGAAGTACATGCTCCGGACGGATGATCTGTTCTCCTACAATGCTAAGCTCATACTCTGTAAGAAGATCATAAATATCAGCAACAATACCGGCAGTTGTATTCTCAATGGGAAGTACCGCATAGTCTGCTCTTCCCTCCACAACTGCTTCCATTGCATCGCGCCAGGTTTTTACATGAAAACTCTCAATATCGTCCTGGAAATATTCCCTCATTGCAGCATAACTGTATGCACCTTCCACACCCTGAAAGACAACTCTTACATCTTTCAACGGAAGTGCATCTACCATTTCCAGTTTCTCATCATCCTCGATTCCATGCTCTGTGAGAAGCTGATACTGTCTCTTACGGCTGATCGCCATGATCTGCTGAAAAAGCTCCTGCGCACCAAGCTGATTAAATTCTCCATGCGCCTTACCTCTCAGGACCTCCAGCTTCTGTCTTTCTCTTTCCGGATCCAGAACCTTCTTTCCTGTACGTATCTTATATTCTGCAACATCCTCACACACCTTCATTCTCTGTTCAAAAAGACGTATGATATCGCTGTCAATCTTATCTATTTCATTTCTGCATTCCTGTAAATCTATCATTTATGTTATACCTTTTTACTTTCACAAATTCTCTACAATGTCAGTCATCTCTCCGATAAAGGAAAGAGAGCCAAAAGCAATGATCACATCCTGTTCCCCGGCAAGTGAAAAAGCCTCCTCCACTGCATCTTTAATCGTATCCATTGCCTGTACATTGGGATTGTATTCACTGACAGTCTTCGCCAGCTCTCCGGCAGGCAGCGCCCTTATATTATCCGGAGTCTGGATCGTAAGTATCCGGTCTGCAAAGTGCGCAGTTTTCTGAATCACACTTCTGTAATCCTTATCTGCAAACACTCCCATAATATAGATGATCCGTTTTCCCTTAAAATAATGCTCTATTGAAGCTGCCATCATATCCGCAGCAGCAGGATTATGAGCCCCGTCTACCACAAACAGCGGTTTTTTACAGATAACTGTAAACCGTCCGTTCCAGTTTACTGTGCGAAGCCCTTCTTTTTTCTGCTCCGCAGCAGTGGGAAAACCCAGCTCATCCAATACTTTTAAAGCATTCAGTGCAACTACTGCATTTTCCTTCTGATAAACACCTGCCAGCGGAATCTCATACTCTTCACCCCTGTACCGGATTGTCTGTCCAAAGCAGCTTTCCTTTAGCACCTCTGCCTCAGAAGCATCTGCTATGGTACATTTTGCACCGTGTTCTCTGCTGATTCTCTCAATCACCTGCATTGCTTCCGGCTTCTGTCTGGCAGTCACCACTCTGCAGCCGTCTTTGATGATCCCGGCTTTCTTCTCTGCTATCTGTGCCAGAGTATTTCCAAGAAAAGACATATGATCCATACTGATCGATACCAGCACTGCCAGCAGCGTATTCTTAATAATATTTGTGGCGTCCAGATTTCCGCCCATTCCCACTTCCAGCAAAACAAGATCACAATTCTCTTTTTTAAAGAACAGAAATGCCACCGCAGTCTCTATTTCAAATGCAGTGGGATGGGGATAACCATCCTTTGTCATAGCAGCAATAACATCAGACACCTGTGTAATATAAGCAGCAAAGTCCTCTCTGCTGATCCTGCTTCCCGAAACTTCCATCCTGCCTCTGTAAGAATATAGGGTAGGCGAAACATATCTTCCAATGCGATATCCCGCACCGGATAAAACAGAATACAAAAAAGCAATGACAGAACCCTTGCCATTGGTACCGGCTATATGCACATATTTCAGAGTATCCTGTGGATTTCCAAGACGTTTCATCAGCTCACGCATATGATCCAGTCCCAGGACACTGGGAATTTCCCGGGTGATTTTGTCTATGTACTCCCGGCTTTCCTGATAATTCATAATAAACTCCTCTTATTTCCATGAGATCCCCTCCGCACGTTCCTTTTGCGCATAAGACACCTCATTGCTATAGTGTAATAACGTGTTCTCATTATATCCTACGTGTATGTTTTTTTCAAGGCAGGCAATACTAGAATCATAGAAATTTATACAGGAGCGTTACCTATGAAAAAAGCTTTTATTCTCTGCGGTCTGACGGGCTGGTGCATGGAAATCCTCTGGACCGGACTGCATTCCATCCTTTCAGGAGAACTTACCATGACAGGAAAAACTTCCCTTTTAATGTTTCCCATTTACGGATGCGGTGCCATCATCCGCCCGCTCTCCGGTAAACTTTCTGCTGTCCCGCTTTTTGTCCGCGGCTGCATTTATACTGTCGGATTTTTTTTCGTGGAATTTATCAGCGGTACTCTTTTACGCTGTTTTCATATGTGTCCCTGGGACTACAGCAACACTCCTCTGAATTACCGGGGACTGATAAGACCGGACTACGCTCCCCTCTGGTTCGGAGCCGGACTTTTTTTTGAGAAAATACTTGGAAAACTCTCTTGAAAAAAGCACCTGATTATTATATGATGTTAAGAAGGATTACGTAAACAATTCCTGAACCAGTAAAATATGGAGGTATGAAATGAGACACTTAATGAGTCCGCTGGATCTGTCTGTTGATGAGTTAAATACTCTTCTTGACTTGGCCAGCGATATTGAGAAACACCCTGATAAATACGCACATGTCTGTGACGACAAGAGACTTGCAACTTTATTCTATGAGCCAAGCACCCGTACCCGTCTCAGCTTTGAAGCTGCTATGATGAACCTTGGCGGTAAAGTTCTTGGTTTTTCATCAGCTGATTCCAGTTCCGCTTCAAAGGGTGAAAGTGTTGCCGATACAATCCGCGTTGTATCCTGTTACGCTGACATCTGTGCTATGCGTCACCCGAAAGAAGGTGCTCCGTTAGTAGCTTCTATGGCTTCTTCTATTCCTGTTATCAACGCCGGCGACGGTGGTCATCAACATCCTACCCAGACATTAACCGACTTACTTACCATCCGTTCCCTGAAAGGACGTCTGGACAATCTGACCATTGGTCTGTGCGGCGACCTGAAATTCGGACGTACAGTTCACTCCCTGATCGAAGCACTTGTACGTTACACAAATGTAAAATTCATTCTGATCTCACCGGAAGAGCTTCGCATCCCAAGCTATATCCGCGAGGATGTTCTGAAAAAGAACAATATCGAATTTCAGGAAGTAGAGAGACTGGAAGATGCCTTACCGGATCTTGATATCCTCTACATGACACGTGTACAGAAAGAACGTTTCTTCAACGAAGAAGACTATGTCCGCATGAAGGATTTCTACATTCTGGACAAACAGAAAATGGAACTTGCAAAAAAAGACATGTACGTTCTTCATCCGCTTCCACGTGTAAATGAAATCTCAACAGAGGTGGATGCAGACCCGAGAGCAGCTTATTTCAAACAGGTACAGTACGGTGTATATGTACGTATGGCCCTGATTCTCACATTACTGGAGGTAAAATTACCATGTTAAATGTTGGAGCACTTCGCGAAGGTTATGTATTAGACCATATCAAAGCAGGCAAGGCCATGACTATCTATCATGATCTGAAGCTTGATAAACTTGACTGCACCGTTGCCATCATCAAGAACGCGCGCAGCAACAAAATGGGTAAGAAAGATATCATCAAGGTTGAATGCCCGGTTGAGAATCTCGATCTTGACATTCTCGGCTTTATCGATCATAACATTACTGTAAACGTAATCAAGGACGAGAAGATCGTTGCCAAAAAAGAACTGAAACTTCCGAATCAGGTTGTCAACGTGATCAAATGCAAGAATCCACGCTGCATCACTTCCATTGAACAGGGACTCGACCAGATCTTTGTTCTTGCAGATAAAGAGAAAGAAGTTTACAGATGTAAATACTGCGAAGAGAAATACACAGGTAAACGCAATAAATAATAAAACAAATATCAAAAAAACAGAACGGAAGAAATCCGTTCTGTTTTTTTGTACGCAATCAGACCGATAAGCCGGGTTATGTCATTGGGTAATCATCTGTCTAGGCCTTACGTTGCCATAAGGCTCAAGCGACCCACCTGAAAGCACGACGGGCAGCCGTATCGCTTTCTATTCGGTCTTGCTTCAAATGGAGTTTACATGTGCCCGGCCTGTTACCAGGACGGCGGTAGTCTCTTACACTGCCTTTCCACCCTTACCTCAGCAAGTGAGGCGGTTTATTTCTGTTGCACTGGTCTGGGAGTCACCTCCACCGGACGTTATCCGGCATCCTGCCCTGCGAAGCCCGGACTTT
>ERZ1106929.2222-NODE-2222-length-13650-cov-3.535417_pt1 | contig 13650 bp, 10 predicted proteins | sample MGYA00403662_ERZ1106929 | MGnify/ENA primary metagenome ERZ1106929 (study PRJEB35170, sample SAMEA104062442) | human gut metagenome | biome: human gut; feature: human-associated habitat; material: faeces | place: Denmark | collected 2013-02-20 ... | reverse complement strand
AACAGGATCAAACTGGCGGCCGCCGTCCTGGCCGCCGCCCTTGCACTTCCCGCCCTCCGCGCCGGCGACTCCCCCTGGGGAATCGCCGCCCATCCGCACTCCGAAATGGAGTGGAAGAACATCGACAGACAGCTCGGCATGATGCGCGAAGCCGGGATGACTTCGCTGCGCCACGACATGAAATTCTCGGGCATCGCCCGCAAGAAAGGCGAATACGATTTCCGCCGGTATGATGAACTGCTTGCCAGGCTCGACGAATACGGAATGCACTTTCTGCCGATTCTCGAAGGCTATGACTGGGAGATCGAAAAGAGCCGTCCCGACGCCGTGCCGCTTTACAAGCATCCGGAGGAGTGGCGGAAATTCGTCCGCGCCTGCGCTGAACACTACAAAGGCAGGCTCAAAGTCTGGGAAATCTGGAACGAGCAGGACGGAGGCTTCTGGAAGCCGAACCCGAATGCCTCGCAATACGTCCCGCTGCTCAAAATCGCCTATGAGGAGCTGAAGGCGGCTGATCCCGAAAATATCGTGGTCGTCGGCGGACTCTGCGGCTGGAACACGGGCTATCTGCGCGACATGTACGCCGCCGGAGCGAAAGGATTCTTCGACCTGATCGCAGTCCATCCGTACGGCTACGGCCCCGACCGGAGTTCGTTCCAGCAGAAGCGCATGGCCGAATTCAAACAGATCATGGCCGACAACGGCGACGCCGCGAAACCGCTCTGGATCACCGAGTGCGGCGGCGCCACTCACCGCAGCAGCCTCATCGCCCAGCAGCCGGACGTATTCAAGAAAGCGATCGGATATGCGGCCGGGAAAATCGGCCGAGCGCTGCCGGAAAACCTCGTCGTCGGCGCCCCGGTGTCGCAGGAGTTCCCGGACCGCGATTTCAGCGACACCCGCGCCTGGCTGCCGGGAGCGAAGCTTGTGCCGGTCACTCCGGACGAACTCGCCGAAGCCGACCCGGCGAAACTGCCGGTTTTCCTCGGCTGCGAACATACGACCGTCGAAGAAGCCTACAAAAAGCCGATGCTCGAATATGTGAAGAAAGGCGGAATCCTGCCCGCGTTCGGGGAGGTTCCGATGTACAACCTCCGCTACCGCAACCGGCAGGGAAACTGGTCGACGCGCGGCGCTGCGGACCCGGACGACCGGAGCGGGAAAAGAGGCGGGAATCAATGATTTCAGAAACGTCTACACCACCCGTTTCCTGACCGCCGCGAACATGAAGGAGGGCGACGCCTGCGTACCGCTGGTCGAGGCGCTCGACGGCAAAGGCGAACCGGCCGGAGAAGGCATGGCGCTCTATACCTTCCGCGACCGCAAAGGCGCGATCCTCGGCTGCACGATGCAGTTCGCCGGCGGCTTCACCGAGCAGGAACAGGCGGAGCTGCTCCAGACGCTCTACCTCTCGTATCTTGCGAACGGCATCGACCGGCTCTACTTTTACGACTTCCACAGCGACGGCGAAAGCCCGGCCGAACGGGAGAACAACTTCGGCATCGGCCTGAGCCTCTCCCGTCAGGTGCTGGCCCAGCAGAACGGCACGGTGCAGGCGGAAAATGTCCTCACCGGCGGCGCACGGTTTATCCTGCGGTGGTATAAGGGCACGATATAGATGCCCTCATAAGCCCCACCAAGCCGGTGGGAAAAGCGCAGGATTAAAAGAAAATTTACCTTCTATTCATAAAAACCGCCGGGAAGTGTGAAATGACCTGCCGCCGCCGGTTGCATTTTGCCGAGGGTTGTAGTATAATTTCACAATATGTAAGTCTGCCCAACCGGGCGCAGACTGAAAAACAACGAAACGGATCAAACCGACTAAGGAGTGCGTATCGATATGCGAAATATACCCTTCAGCCCTCCGGATATCACGGAGCTGGAGATCCAAGAGGTGTGCGAGGCCCTGCGGTCCGGCTGGATCACCACCGGCCCCCGCACCAAGCAGCTGGAAAAGGAGCTGGCAGAGTACTGCCATGTGGCGAAGCTGGTGTGCCTGAACTCTGCTACGGCGGCGGAGGAGATGAACCTGCGGGTGCTGGGCATCGGTGAAGGCGACGAGGTGCTGGTGCCGGCGTACACCTATACCGCCACGGCGGCGGCGGCCATCCATGTGGGGGCCACGGTGAAGTTCATCGACAGCCAGAAGGACTCGCTGGAGATGGACTATGATCAGATGGAACGGGCCATCACCGAAAGGACCAAGGCGGTGATCCCGGTGGATCTGGGGGGCATCCCCTGCGACTATGACCGCATCTATCAGGCGGTGGAGGAGAAAAAGGCACTGTTCTGTCCCAAGGGCGACGTGCAGGAGGCACTGGGCCGGGTGGCCGTGGTGGCCGACTGCGCCCATGGGCTGGGCGCCTCCCGTCACGGGGTGCCTACCGGCGCTCTGGCAGACTTCACCTCCTTCTCCTTCCACGCTGTGAAGAACTTCACCACCGCCGAGGGCGGTGCATCGGCGTGGCGCACGCTGCCGGGTCTTGACGACGAGGAGCTGTACCACCACTATCAGCTGCTGAGCCTCCACGGCCAGTCCAAGGACGCTCTGGCCAAGACCAAGCTGGGGGCGTGGGAGTACGACATCGTGGGGCCGTGGTATAAGTGCAACATGACGGATATCATGGCCGCTATAGGTCTGAAGCAGCTGGAGCGCTATCCCGGCCTGCTGGAGCGGCGGCATCAGCTGATCCAGCGCTATGATGAAGCCCTGCACCCGCTGGGCATCCGGACCCTGCCCCACTTTACCCCGGACTATACCAGCTCCGGTCACCTGTACCTGACGTGGACCCCCGGCATCGGGGAGAAGGAGCGCAATGAGATCATCCTGCGGATGGCGGAGCGGGGCGTGGCCTGCAACGTCCACTATAAGCCCCTGCCCATGATGACGGCCTACAAGGCCATGGGCTTCGATATCGCTGACTATCCCAATGCCTACCACCACTATGAAAACCTCATCACCCTGCCTCTGCACACCCGCCTCTCCGACGAGGATGCGGCCTATGTGACGGAGCAGTTTGCGGACATCGTGAAGGAGTATCTCCGGTGATGCTGCGGAAATGGGAGGATCTGCCGCAGGAGATGCAGACGGAGGAAGTCCGCCCGTATTATGACCTGCTGCGAAAGAAGCAGGGGAGCCTGCTTTGCAAGCGGCTGTTCGATATTTTGGCATCGCTGGTGCTGCTGGTGCTGCTGAGCCCGGTGTTTCTGGCGCTGGCCATTGCCATCAAGCTGGACTCCCACGGCCCGGTGTTTTACAGGCAGGTGCGGGTGACCCAGTACGGGCGTGAATTCCGCATTTTCAAGTTCCGCACCATGGTGCAGAACGCTGACCGCATCGGCAGTCAGGTGACGGTCAGCGGCGACAGCCGCATCACACGGGTGGGCAAGGTCATCCGCAGCTGCCGTCTGGACGAGGTCGGCCAGTTGCTGAACGTGCTGGGTGGCTCCATGTCCTTTGTGGGGACACGGCCGGAGGTGCCCAAGTACGTGGCCCGCTACACCCCGGAGATGATGGCCACCCTCCTGCTGCCGGCAGGAGTGACCTCCGAGGCCAGCATCCGCTACAAGGACGAGGCGGAGCTGCTGGACAAGGCGGAGGATGTGGACGAGACGTATGTGCAGCAGGTGCTGCCGGGGAAAATGGCATATAATCTGGCGAGCATCCGACGCTTTGGCTTGGGTCAGGAGCTGCTGACCATGCTGCGGACGGTCAAAGCGGTGCTGTGACCCCCTCCGGAGGACACAAAGGTTGCAATTCCGATCCGCAGGGAGTATAATACTCCGTTGCGGCGATAGCCGGAGAACAAAACAAAGAGGACGCCGCCTGCCCCCAGCGGGCCGGGTGGCGGTGAGAGGTCAACTATGGAAGAAAAGAAAGAGGTCACGATACAGGAGATCCAGAGCAAGCTCCTGGAGATCCTGCTGTATTTTCAGAAGTTCTGTCAGGAGAACGGGCTGGGCTTCGTGCTGGCCGGCGGCACCTGTCTGGGTGCCGTGCGCCACAAGGGCTTCATCCCCTGGGACGACGACGTGGACGTGTTCATGCTGCGGGATGACTATGAAAAGCTCTGCCGTATCTGGGACGAAAAGGCGGACACAGAACACTACTCCTGCGTCCGCTCCAACGATCGATTCAACATCCGTCACTCCGCCACGGAGATCAAGGACAACAACACCACCTTCATCAACCGCCACAGCGTAGATCTGGACATCCATCAGGGGCTGATGATCGACGTGATCCCGCTGGACGCCGTACCCAAGTCCAAGTGGAAGCAGCTGTGGCAGATGGTGGACTCCATGATGTACTGCTGCTTCAACTTCCAGCGTCTGCCCGCCCACAAGGGCAAGGTCACCTACTACGCCGAGAAGCTGGCGCTGACGCTGGTGCCGTCCTTCAAGGCCCGGTACAAGCTGTGGAAGGGCGCCGAAAAGCGGCTGAGCCGCTACTCGCTGGCGGATGCGGAGTACGTCTCCTCCTTCGGCGAGGGCGCTACCATCATGCGCCAGAGGTTCCCCATCCGGTGGTTCCGCCACCCGGCGTATCTGGAGTTCGAGGGCCATCAGATGCCGGTGCCGGAGGACTATGACAAGTGGCTGACCATCTCCTACGGCGACTATATGCAGCTGCCTCCCCCGGAGGAGCGGGTCTACCGCCACGATGCGGTATTCATCGATCTGGAGCACAGCTACAAGCAGTATAAGGGCATCCACTACTGTGTGGATGAAAAGAAAGCGTGAGAGTCATGTCGAAGCTGAGAAATATGTTCTCCACCCGGAAGTGTATGCAGATCGCACCGGAGACGGAGATGATGCACGAGCTGACGCCGGAGGAGCTGAAGGCGCTGCAGGCGTGCTTTCTGGAGATCATCAAGGACATCGATCGGGTGTGTCAGGAGCACGGCCTGTGCTATATGGCCGCCGGCGGTACTGCCTTGGGTTCCGTGCGCCACAAGGGCTTTATCCCCTGGGACGACGATGTGGATATCCTCATGCCCCGTGAGGATCTGAACCGCTTCGTGGAGCTGTTCGAGGAGTGCATGGGGGACAAGTACGAGCTCACCACTCCCAATTCCGATAAGTACCAGCTGGAGAGCATGATCTCCGCCGTATATAAGAAAAACACCCTGAAAGCGGCGTTTCTGGACTATAACACGCCGTTTCCCAAGGGCGTTCACATCGATATCTTCGCCATTGAGTCCGTCCCCAGAAACCCCATTGTCCGGGGCGTCAAGGGCGTAACGGCCATGGGCCTGCAATACATTGCGGTATCCACCCTGTTCTACCACTACCGCAGCCCGGAGAAGAAGAAGTTCTTCAGCCAGTCCTCCGCCGGAAAGTTCAACTATGGCCTGCGGTGCACAGTGGGCTTCCTGTTCTCCTTCCGCCCCTATAAGAAGTGGGGCGACCTGTTTGACCGCTTCGTGCGGTGCAAGAAGGACACGGGATTGTGGGCCGTCCCCACGGATATCGGCCACTATTTCGGACATATTATGCCCAAAGAGGTATATTATCCCCCCATCAAGGGGCCGTTTGAGGACTTTTCCATCAACCTGCCCCATGACCCGGACACCTATCTGAAAAATCAGTACGGCGATTACTGGGTCATCCCGCCGGAGGCCGACCGGGAGAAGCACTATTCCGTGGGTTTCTGTCTGGACTGCGCCGCCGAGGAACAGAAAAAGGACGGAGCACAGGACCAATGAGCACGCATCCCATTGACATCGTGATCCCATGGGTGGACGGGTCTGACCCGGTCTGGCAGGCGGATCACGCCAAATACCGGGCCTCCAAAAGCGCCGACAATCACCCCGCCCGCTACCGGGAGTGGGGGCTGTTTCGCTATTGGTTCCGAGGCATCGAGCAGAACGCCCCGTGGGTGCGAAAGGTACACCTGCTGACCTACGGACACCTGCCTGCATGGCTGGAGCCTGACCATCCCAAGCTGCATATCGTCAATCACCGGGACTTCATCCCGGAGGAGTATCTGCCCACCTTCAGCTCCCATACCATCGAGCTGAATATGCACCGCATCCCGGATCTGGCGGAGCACTTCCTCTATTTCAACGACGACGTGTACCTGATGAAGCCCTCCCAGCCGGAGGATTTCTTCCGGGACGGCCTGCCCTGTGACACGGCGGTGATGGGCGTCATCAAAAACAACGACACCGCCAACTTCATGCCCTATATCATGCTGAACATGATGGCGCTGGTGAACATGAGCTTCGATAAGCGCAGTGTCATCCGGCAGAATTTCGGCAAGTGGTTCTATCCCGGCTACGGAAAGGGCCTGCTGTATAACCTGTACCTCCTCCCGTGGGGGGACTTCACAGGCTTCCGCAATTACCACTCCTGCGTCTCCTTCTGCAAGAGCACGCTGGAGGAGGTGTGGGACAGGTTCCCGGAGGTGCTGGACGCCACCTGCCGCCACAAATTCCGGGACCGGGCGGACGTGAACCAGTACCTGTTCCGGTACTGGCAGCTGGCCAGCGGCCGGTTTGCCCCCAAAAAGCCCGACAGCACCTATCTCACCATCGGCAAGCAGAGCGAGTCGGAGGTGGAGCGGCTGCTGCGGGGCGGGAAGTACCGGGTGGTCTGCGTCAACGACGACCCCATGGACTTCGATTTCGATACGGAGCGGCAGCAGCTGGTGGATATCTTCCAGCGGGCCTTCCCCAGGCCCTCCGCCTTTGAGCGGTCATGAGCCGCTCCCGAAACTGAGAGAACGGACGGATGCTATGAAAAAGCTCTCACGAGCCAAAAATACCATGCGGAATACCCTTTGGGGCGCCATCTACCGGGTGGCCACCCTCATCGGGCCGTTTGCCATCAAGACCATCATCATCAAGGAGCTGGGACAGGAGTATAACGGCCTGTCCACCCTGTTCACCTCCGTGCTGACGGTGCTGAATCTGGCCAATCTGGGCTTTAACAGCTCTCTGGTGTTCACCATGTACAAGGCCATTGCCGAGGATGACAAGCCGGCTCTGTGCGCCATGCTGAAATTCTACCGGAAGGTCTACCGCATCGTGGGTTTGGTGATTCTGGGCATGGGTCTGGCGGTGATGCCGTTTTTGCCATGGCTGGTGAAAAACGAGTGTCCGCCGGATGTGAACCTGTACGTCCTCTTCGCCATCTACCTGTCGGAGAGCGTGCTGGATTACCTGATGTTCGCCTATAACAACGCCACGTTTACCGCCTTTCAGCGCAACGACGTGACGCTGAAGATCTCCACCGTGCGCTATGTGGTGCAGTATACCCTGCAGGCGGCGGTGCTGCTGATCTTCTCCAATTACTATGCCTATATCATCCTGCTGCCGCTGATGGTGATCCCCAACAACGTGGCGGTGTATCTGGCGGCCCGGAAGCACTACCCGGACATCGTGTGTCAGGGTGAGCTGGATCCGGTGACCAAAAAGGACATCTATAAGCGGGTGGGGACGCTGTTCGGCCATAAGCTGGGCAACACCTTTCTGGTGAGCATCGACAGCATCATCATCTCCTCCTTTCTGGGACTGACGGCGCTGTCGCTGTATAGCAACTATTACTATATCCTCACCGCTGTCAATGGCCTGGTGGAGATCGTCACCAACGGCAGCCTCTCCGGCATCGGCAATAAGCTGCTGACGGACTCCCGTGAGGACAACTACCGGTTCTTCAAAACCATGACCTATGGCTGGGTGGCGCTGGTGGGCGGCGCAGCGGCGTGTATGCTGTGCTTTTACCAGCCCTTCATCGCCGCCGTGTGGCTTGGCCCGGAGTATCTGCTGGATGAGCGGCTGATGATGCTCATCGTGCTGTACTTCTTCTCGTGGATGTTCCGCATCATGCAGCTGACCTACCGGGATGCAGCGGGCCTGTGGACGGAGGATTGGCTCAAGCCCTATGTGGGCATGGCCGTGAATCTGGTGGGCAGCATCTGGATGGTGAAGGCCACCGGCAGCATCGCCGGCGTGCTGGTTCCCACCATTCTGGTGTTCTTCTTCATCTATACCCCGTGGGAAGCGTGGGTGGTGGTGAAATACCAGTTCTACCGCAGCTGGAACGAATACATGGGAAAGCTGCTGGGCTATGTGCTGCTGGCCTTTGCCGCCTGCGCCGCCTGCTACGGTGCGTGCCGGTGGCTGTCGCCGGACAATACCATCCTGTCACTGCTGCTGAGGTGCGTCATCGTGGGCGTTATCTACCCCGGCATCTGGCTGGGCGTCACCGGACGCACGGCGGAGTGGAAGCAGCTGTGGGGCATTCTGCTGCGCTTTTTGCCCAAGGGGAAAAAGGCCGCATAATCTATACAAAGTAGGAGTTATACCATATGCAAAAGAGAGAACTGCGGCGTGCGGTATTCGGGGATGAGAGCTGTATCGGACGGCTTCCGTGGCTGAACACGGCGGTGCTGGTGTATGTAGGCGTGACGGTGGTGAGCTTTGTGCTGCTGCAGATCGCCCCGGTGCTGACGTGGATGGCCAAAACCCCGCTGTACCACATTTCCACCTATTTGGGACTGATAGGCGCTGTGCTGATGGCGCTGGATCTGTTCACCAACCGGGGCCTCTGGCGAGGTATCTGGTGCTGGCTGCTGTATGGCGTGGCCTTTATGGATGTCATCGCCTCCCTGCGTACCATGCGCTACGGCGTGAAGGACAACCTTTTTGACCTGTGCTGGGTGGTGATCCAGTTTGCGCTGGTGTACAGTCTGGCCCAGCGGGTAGGCAAGGAACGGATGCGCCGGTTCCTGCGGAACCTGTTCTATGTGGTGCTGGTCATCTGGGGCATTGCCTGCTGCGTGGGCCTGTATCAATATCTGTTCCGCATCGGCTATACATATGTCGCCAATCCCAATACCACCAGCCCGGAGCTGACACGGCAGGGCTATTATCAGAGCCGCCTGTTCGGCCTGTTCATGGGTCTGGACTATGCGGCATATACCAGTATGTTCCTGTTTGTCGGCTGTATGCAGGGGGTTGTGACCCGTGGGAAACACTGGGCGGCCCGTGCGGCACTGGCCGTGGCGGCGCTGGTGCTGGTCACGCACGTGCTCCTCAGCGTGTCCCGCAGCGCCCTGATCGCCCTGATCCTGTATGCCTTCTGCTTCACGGTGCTGCTGGTGCGTAACCGCTGCGGCAGTATGAATCAGCTGAAACGGCTGGGTGTCAGCGTGTTGGCCGGTGTGTGCGCCGTGGTGGTGTGCTGGGGCTGTACGGAGGGTATCCGGGCTGGTATGCAGCATATGGCCGTGGGTACCGTCATCGAGGAGCCGGATGCCATCGAGCGGTCACAGGAGGGCGATGTCTCCAACAACCGCTTCGAGATCTGGAGGGACTATATATCCCTTGCCGGTGAGATCGGCCCTGCGGGACTGTCCCTGTCCAACTACAACGACTATATCGGCGACCAGCATCCGGAGATGTACATCGTGCGCTACTTTACCGATCAGTTCAAGGATACGGTGAAAACGGATCTGGTCTACGAGTCCCATAACAACTATCTGTTTGTGTTTATCAGCACAGGCTTTGTGGGAGCAGGGCTGTTCCTGTGCTTCCTGGTGCTGGTGCTGGTGCGGGTGATTCGCTATATCCTGCGGCATCCGCAGCTGTCCCTGTGGACGATCACGACACTGGCGGTGGTGGCCTTCGGACTGGTGGAGGCGCTGTTCATGAACAGCGTATTCCTGAAGATCAATGATGTGTCCTTTATTTTCTGGTTGGCGCTGGGTGCGCTGATGCTGGAAACGGAAGATAAGGTGCCTGCGGCAGAGCGTACTCTGTGACAGGTACCGGTGAAAGGAGAATATAGTTTTATGGACATCAAAAAGGATCATATCAACTTTGCGGTGGGTCCGGTTCAGATCTCGGAGGAGATCTCCCGGATCGGTGCAGACCCCGTGCCCTACTTCCGCACGCCGGACTTCTCCGCCCTGATGAAGGAGAACGAGGCGCTGCTCAAGGAGTTCATGGATGCCCCGGAGGATGCCAGAGCGGTATTCCTCACCGGCTCCGGCACGGCCTCCATGGATGCCGTCACGCAGAACGTGTTCACCAAGGACGACCGGCTGCTGGTGGTGGCCGGCGGCAGCTTCGGTCACCGCTTCTGCGAGATCTGCGAGGTCTACGGCATCCCCCATACGGCCATCGAGCTGCGGCAGGGCCATGCCCTGACCTCCGCCGATCTGGCCCCCTATGCCGGACAGGGCTACACGGGCTTTCTGGTGAATATGCACGAGACGTCCACCGGCGTTCTGTACGATATGGACATGATCTCCGCCTTTTGCCGTGAAAACGGTCTGGTACTGGTGGTGGATGCCATCAGCGCATTTCTGGCCGACGACGTCAGCATGAAGCGCTGGGGCGCCGACGTGGTGTTCACCGGCTCCCAGAAGGCGCTGGCCGTGCCTCCCGGCATCTCCATGATGGTGCTCAGCAGCCGGGCTGTGGAGCGTATCTACGCCAACCGCCCCGCCTGCTACTATCTGGACCTGAAGGCCGCCCTGAAAAACGGGGAGCGGGGCCAGACACCCTTCACTCCGGCGGTGGGCATCCTTATCCAGATCAATGCCCGCCTGAATCAGATCAAACGGGACGGCTTTGCAAACGTACAGGCTCAGATCCGTGCCATTGCCAAGGATTTCCGCTCCCGCATCGGGAAGTATCCCTTCCACATCGTGTCCGATTCCCTGTCCTATGCGGTGACGCCGCTGTCTCCCAACAATCCGGAGGTGTCCGCCCACCAGCTGTTCCTGACCCTGAAGGACGAGTACGGCATTATCATCTGCCCCAACGGAGGCGAGCTGGCGGATAAGGTGTTCCGGGTGGGCCACATCGGCCACCTGACCGTGGAGGATAACGACGCACTGTTCCGGGCCTTTGACGACCTCATGGCCCGTGGGATTCTGAAAGCTTGATCGATATATTACAAGGAGGAAGAAACATGAAAGTTCTGTTGCTTGCGGCGGGTCGAGGCACCCGCATCAGCCGGTATCTGGCCGGCAACCCCAAGTGTACCGTGGACATCGGCGGTCAGAAGCTGATCCAGTACACCATCGAGCTGTTCCACAAGAAGGGCATCACCGACATTGCCATGGTGCTGGGCTACCGGGCGGAGGTCATTCAGGAGACGCTGAAGGACTACGAGGGTATCCGCTACTTCTATAACCCCTTCTTCGACGTCACCAACAGCATCGCCTCGGCGTGGTTCGCTAAGGACTTCCTGTCCCAGTACGATGACACCCTCATCATGAACGCCGACGTGTATCTGGAGGAGACACTGCTGGACCGCATTCTGGAGTGCCATAAGTCCCCGGTGATGTTCGCCGACGGCACCCGCAAGGAGGAGGCCGACTACAAGTATAAGTACGAGAACGGCCTGCTGGTGAAGTACGGCAAGGAGCTCACCGGCAGCGATATCACCGGCGAGTACATCGGCATCGGCCGCTTCAGCAAGGATTTCATGCCGGAGTTCATGGAGAAGCTGGACGGCATGATCCGCACCCAGCAGCACAGCGTCTGGTGGGAGAATATCCTCTATGAAATGGTGGGCAAGCGCCCAGTATACGTGGAGGAGATGGACGGCCTGTTCTGGGCCGAGGTGGACTATGTGGAGGATTATGAGCGCATCCTTCGCTTCCGCGGCTATAAGGCAGACTTCTCCCTGAACGTGGAGAAGCTCTGAGGAAGGACAGGCGGCCCGGCGTCAGCCGGAGCCGCCGGAAGGAAGAACGGATGAAACAAGAAAACGGCAAAAGAGCCATGACCGCCGGACTGCGGCGGACGCTGGTGATCTTCGTGCTGGATATGCTGTGCATCGCCGGGTCCTTTTTCCTGGCGCTGTGGATGCGGTTTGAGTTTCGTCTGGGGGCCATCCCTCAGATGTACCTCAACGAGTATTTGAAGATCATCGGGCCGTGGATCGTCATCTGTCTGGTGGTGTTCCAGCTATTCCGGCTGTATAACAGCATCTGGAGCTTTGTCAGCATCGACGAGCTGTTCCGCATCATTCTGGCCTATGGCGTGCTGCTGGCAGCCGGAGTGGCCTATGTGCTGATCCTGAAGATCGATATGCCCCGCTCCTTCTACTTTGCGGGCTTTATCATGAGCTTCATGTCCACCACGGCGCTGCGGTTCTCCTACCGATTCATGCGCCAGTTGATGGCGGGGATCAGCACGGAGAAGAGCGAGCGGGACCGCATTCTGATGATCGGCGCCGGCGAGGCCGGACGCCAGCTGATCCGGGAGATCAATTCCAATCCCCGGCTGGGCAGCCGGGTGGTGTGCATCATCGACGACAACCCCAGCAAGCGCCGCCGGTATCTGGACGGTGTGGAGATCGCCGGCGGGCGGCAGGAGATCCCCGATGCGGTGAAGAAGTACCAGGTCAATAAGATCATCTTCGCCATCCCCACCTGCGACGGACAGGACCGCAAGGAGATCCTGGACATCTGCAGCAAGACCGGCTGCCGGGTGCAGGCGGTGCCGGGAATGTTCCAGCTGGTCAGCGGCGAGGTCAGTGTCAGCAAGCTCCGGGACGTGGAGCTGCAGGATCTGCTGGGCCGTGACCCTATTCAGGTGAATCTGGAGGAGATCTGCCGGTATATCTCCGGCAAGGTGGTGATGGTCACCGGCGGCGGTGGTTCCATCGGCAGCGAGCTGTGCCGCCAGATCGCCAAAAGCAACCCCGAACAGCTGATCATCTTCGATATTTATGAGAACAACGCCTACGATATCCAGATGGAGCTGCGCCGCACCCATCCGGAGCTGAATCTGGAGGTGCTCATCGGCTCCGTGCGGGACATGGGCCGTCTGGACGATGTCATGGCCAAGTACCGACCGGAGCTGGTGTTCCACGCCGCCGCCCACAAGCACGTCCCCCTGATGGAGGACAGCCCCAACGAGGCCATCAAGAACAACGTGTTCGGCACCTATAAAATGGCCATGGCCTCGGTGAAGTACGGCGTGAAGAAGTTCGTGCTGATCTCCACGGATAAGGCGGTGAACCCCACCAACATCATGGGCGCCTCTAAGCGCCTGTGCGAGATGGTGGTGCAGATGATGAACCGCCGCAGCCCCAATACAGACTTCGTGGCGGTGCGCTTCGGCAACGTGCTGGGCAGCAACGGCAGCGTCATCCCCTTGTTCAAAAAGCAGATCGCTGAGGGCGGCCCGGTAACGGTGACGCACCCGGAGATCACCCGCTTCTTTATGACCATCCCCGAAGCGGTGTCGCTGGTGCTTCAGGCGGGATACTACGCCAAGGGCGGCGAGATATTCATTCTGGATATGGGCCAGCCGGTGAAGATCGACACCATGGCCCGCAACCTTATCCGCCTGTCCGGTCATGAGCCGGATGTGGATATCAAGATAGTCTACACGGGCCTGCGCCCCGGCGAGAAGCTGTATGAGGAGATCCTCATGGCGGAGGAGGGCCTGCAGGAGACCTCCAACAAGCTGATCCACATCGGAAAGCCCATCGTCATGGACGACGAGGAGTTCTGCCACCAGTTGGATCGGCTGGAGAAGGCCTGTCAGGAGGAGACGGAGGACATGAAGGACATCGTGGCCTCGGTGGTCCCCACCTATCACCGCAAGAAATAATTCTGCAATGACAAAAGCCTTTCAAGGACAACGGTAAGAACAAGAGCAGCCCCGGCGGAATTTTCCG
>ERZ1106929.2213-NODE-2213-length-13710-cov-7.383742_pt1 | contig 13710 bp, 8 predicted proteins | sample MGYA00403662_ERZ1106929 | MGnify/ENA primary metagenome ERZ1106929 (study PRJEB35170, sample SAMEA104062442) | human gut metagenome | biome: human gut; feature: human-associated habitat; material: faeces | place: Denmark | collected 2013-02-20 ... | reverse complement strand
CCCCCCCCCTGAACAGTCAGAAAGAGAAACATTTTATGCTCTCCTTGCGGAGAGCGATGTCAAACTCAAAAGTTCTTGTTGCTGTAATAGAGTTATTTCTATCCACGCTCTCCTTGCGGAGGGCGACGTACCCAGAGCCAGATTGATGCCCGCGTGATTCCCATTTCTATCCACGCTCTCCTTGCGGAGAGCGACATACGGGGCCTTGAAGCATGTGCACCAAACGGAAATTTCTATCCACGCTCTCCTTGCGGAGAGCGACAACAGACATTGCCTTTTGCAACAGGTAGCGGGCATTTCTATCCACGCTCTCCTTGCGGAGAGCGACAAATTGCTTTTCTCTGTTATGTAGGTGGTTGCAATATTTCTATCCACGCTCTCCTTGCGGAGAGCGACCCCTGGAATCCTGGCCAGACAGCGAGATGCGCAAGATTTCTATCCACGCTCTCCTTGCGGAGAGCGACGAGTATTATAATCCTAGATGAGTACCAAAAAGAAATTTCTATCCACGCTCTCCTTGCGGAGAGCGACAGAATAGACCCCGACCAAGTACCGGGATATACAATTTCTATCCACGCTCTCCTTGCGGAGAGCGACGGGACAGAGACTATTTTCTGTATGTGCTATATGATTTCTATCCACGCTCTCCTTGCGGAGAGCGACCACCGTTGAGCGGATGATCGGCAAGAAAGAGCGCGTATTTCTATCCACGCTCTCCTTGCGGAGAGCGACGCATTAACCGCGTTAAGCGCCTGCTGCCGTCGTGGATTTCTATCCACGCTCTCCTTGCGGAGAGCGACCCCAAAGGGCATACGCACTATATGGGCGTTTATATTTCTATCCACGCTCTCCTTGCGGAGAGCGACTGGGCGCATTAACGATATTTCCCGCCTGATGAAGATTTCTATCCACGCTCTCCTTGCGGAGAGCGACGGAAAAAAGCCTTGTGGTATCCCGACCGTTGCGCATTTCTATCCACGCTCTCCTTGCGGAGAGCGACGTTGCCGCCCATGTTGGCAGGCGCAAGCTCAAAAAATTTCTATCCACGCTCTCCTTGCGGAGAGCGACAATTGCGTGACCTGTGTGATGATATGTATCTTGTAATTTCTATCCACGCTCTCCTTGCGGAGAGCGACCCATCACTGAAATGCGTGTTGCCTTGGATGACATATTTCTATCCACGCTCTCCTTGCGGAGAGCGACGGTATCTGATGATTTTGGAAAGAAAGGAACGTGAATTTCTATCCACGCTCTCCTTGCGGAGAGCGACGTGCTGCACAGTTCTGCTGGCAATAATACACCGGACATTTCTATCCACGCTCTCCTTGCGGAGAGCGACTTGCTGTAACGGCAACGTTTAACCCGCCGAAGGGCATTTCTATCCACGCTCTCCTTGCGGAGAGCGACCGCGGTATGCAATCAGCTGATTTTCGACACGTTAATTTCTATCCACGCTCTCCTTGCGGAGAGCGACGCAAAATCAACACCAGAGGAAGCATAAAGGTGATTTCTATCCACGCTCTCCTTGCGGAGAGCGACAAGTAGGACAAAATCGATTACGACAGAAGTTGGCGATTTCTATCCACGCTCTCCTTGCGGAGAGCGACGGTGCCCACTACGATAATTACAATCTGCATTGCACCATTTCTATCCACGCTCTCCTTGCGGAGAGCGACCGCCAGCAGCCAGCAGGAGAAAAACAACGGACATATTTCTATCCACGCTCTCCTTGCGGAGAGCGACGACATACTTTGAAACCTCCTCAATAGACGATATTATTTCTATCCACGCTCTCCTTGCGGAGAGCGACAGTTGTACATCAATGGGCCGACCATAGCGGTTATATTTCTATCCACGCTCTCCTTGCGGAGAGCGACCCTTTTCGGTGGCTTTTGTCTTTGGCTTTGGTGCATTTCTATCCACGCTCTCCTTGCGGAGAGCGACGCCACCAAGCATGCTCAGGGAGCCAACACCCGGCAATTTCTATCCACGCTCTCCTTGCGGAGAGCGACATTGATAAGATACCGTATCAACGCAAGATACACGAATTTCTATCCACGCTCTCCTTGCGGAGAGCGACGATAAGGGCAGAATAAGGAATGCCGTTAACTTCACATTTCTATCCACGCTCTCCTTGCGGAGAGCGACCCCCCCGTCCGCGATATTATCCAATGGGAAGGCATATTTCTATCCACGCTCTCCTTGCGGAGAGCGACAATATATTTTTGACGATACATCAGGGGCAACGAAACATTTCTATCCACGCTCTCCTTGCGGAGAGCGACAACACATCAATAGCCGGACGAATCACATTAAACGATTTCTATCCACGCTCTCCTTGCGGAGAGCGACTTACGGCATTGTACAACATACTTAAATTGTTCCCTATTTCTATCCACGCTCTCCTTGCGGAGAGCGACCAATTAACGGTTTGAGGCACAGATGGGCGAGTTTCTATTTCTATCCACGCTCTCCTTGCGGAGAGCGACCCCCATAATACAAAAAATAACTGTATTGACTGTTGCATTTCTATCCACGCTCTCCTTGCGGAGAGCGACGCGCCTTGGCTTGCTCGGCTGGCTTCGTACTTTGATTTCTATCCACGCTCTCCTTGCGGAGAGCGACGCCACCAATCATGATCAGGCAACCAGCACCCACTAGATTTCTATCCACGCTCTCCTTGCGGAGAGCGACATTTTTCTGGTTGCGCCTGGGTACAAGAGTTTCCGATTTCTATCCACGCTCTCCTTGCGGAGAGCGACTTGCCAGGCAGAAACTAGTGAAAACCGATACAGGCATTTCTATCCACGCTCTCCTTGCGGAGAGCGACGTGTTACAGTCTTAGGCATTCAGCACAAAGTTGGCATTTCTATCCACGCTCTCCTTGCGGAGAGCGACCCACCAAGAGTGATCAGGGAGCCAACAGCCACTTGATTTCTATCCACGCTCTCCTTGCGGAGAGCGACTTACGGCATTGTACAACATACTTAAATTGTTCCCTATTTCTATCCACGCTCTCCTTGCGGAGAGCGACCGTGAAATGATAAAATTTAGCGTTTCAGGCAGCATATTTCTATCCACGCTCTCCTTGCGGAGAGCGACAGCGAAATCAACACCAGAGGAAGAGTAAAGACGATTTCTATCCACGCTCTCCTTGCGGAGAGCGACTACTTGGGCGCGGGGAAGTCGTGTGACGTATGTGATTTCTATCCACGCTCTCCTTGCGGAGAGCGACAGCAAAAGTGCACAAAACAGTGGGGCACTTTTGCGCATATGAAACAAATTTTATGGAGATTGCATCTTCATGCTGACAGGCAAGGCTGTATTTTACCCTTTCTGCCCCTGTTTTTTCCATATTTTCTGGTGCGAAGGAACCGGGAATTTTATGATTGCCTTCCCCTCGCACTAAGCAAACAAGATTCCATCCTGATCAAAATCCGGGTGCAGACCCACATGCTCGACTTTGCTTTTGTAATGGTTTCCCAGTTGATAAAAGCGCAGGCTGTCCGATTCCGAATCGATCAGTTCGGTCAATTTTGCTTTGAACATCGTGTATTGCGCGGCATCCAGCAGGCACTCAAATACAGAGTTTTGCACCCGCTGGCCGTAGTCTACACAGACTTTTGCTACTTTGCGCAGCCTGCGACGACCGGCGGCTGTTTCGGTGTTGACATCATAGGTTACAAGCACCAACATAACGGCACCTCACTTCCAGAAAAACGGTGGGTACACTTCCAGGTCGCCGCGCAGAGCACGGGCCAGCAAAAGCGCCTGAACATAGGGCACCAGCCCCCAGGGCAGTTTTTCTTTCAAAAACGGATGGGTGATCTCTTCCTTCTTTTTGTTCTGCCATGCGGTCAGGAAAGCTTTGCGGCCATCATCCGTCAGCAGTACGGCACCATTTTCCTGTTTTTGCAGGTGTTTTGCCGTGATGATCTTTTGATTGATGCAGCTGATGACCAGCCGGTCTGCATAAACCGCCCGCAGTTCTTCCATCAGGTCAAGTGCCAGACTTTTGCGGCCGGGGCGCGGGCGGTGCATAAAGCCAACATAAGGGTCCAGGCCCACAGCGGTCAAGGCGGATGCACACTCCCGCGCCAGCATGCTGTAGGCAAACGAAAGCAGCGCATTCACATTGTCCAGCGGTGGACGGCGGCTGCGGCCCTCAAACACAAAATCCTGCTTTTGCTGCAGAATCAGGTCATTCAGGCAGTCAAAGTAGCGCTGGGCTGCCTCGCCTTCCAGGCCGCGCAGCTGTTCCGGATCATCGCTGGTCTGTATCAGCGGCAGCGCGGCGGCCAGCTGGGTGGAGGTGCGTTTCATTTTTTCGACCGGGACACGCTGGGGATGATCGCGGGTTGCGCGTTCCAGCACCCAGCGTGCGTTATACACTTTACCAAGGATAAAGCTCCGGGCATAGCGACAGCTCTGGGCCGGGTCATCCGACACGCGGTACTGCGTCTGACGCAGCAGCACATTGCCGCGTTCTTCCCCCACGGTGCGGGCCTGAAATCTGCCATACGGGTCAAAAAAGCAAAGGTCAATGCCCCGCCGGGCACAAGCTCCCATCAAAGCGGGGCTGGCACCCGCGTAAGTAAAGCAGACGATGCCTTCCAGCGTATGCAGGGCATAGCGGTGGGTTTCCTGCTTATTGCGGGTAACAACAAGGTTTTCGCCATCCAATGTCAGGTAAGCGTCCTCATTGATGACAAACAGGGTGTTGAGCAGCTTTCTCATGGCGCGCCCTCCTCAATATGCTCCCGCAGATACGCCGCCGGGTCTGCCTGCTGATACAGCGCCGGCAGGCAAAGCTCTTTCAGTGAGCAGGCATTGCAATGCTTGCCGGGTTTGCTTTTTGGGGTATAGCCGCGCGCAAACAGGCGGTTCATCTCATCCGCCATGGTCTGCGCGGTGCTGCGCAGTTCCGGTGTCAGGGAAACATGTTCCCGCTGCCGGGTTTCTTCATAAAAGATTTCCCCTTCCGGCACCTCGCACACCAGCATTTCTTCCAGCGCCATGGCCTGTGCGCAGAGCTGCAAACGGTCGGCATCGTTTACCTTGCTGCGGCCATGCTTATATTCCACGGGCATGGGCTGCCACAGGCCGCGGCGGCCCTGCAATGACACGCCGTTTGGATCCTTGTGAAACTCTACCACATCGCAGTCGCCGGTCAGTTTTAAGCGATGGCTGACGACCCTCATACCGCGGGCGATCAGCAAATCGCCGCGTTTTTCCGTCAGGGTCACATCATGGCAGCGGGTATGCTGCAGGCGGCCTTCGGCGGTGCGTTGGTTTTCGGACCATTGTTGTTCCAGGTGTATGAGCGCCCACTGACGGCGGCAAAAGCTGAAATGCTGGATACCGGACATCAGCAGGTAATCATCTGGGGAAACCATTACGACAGCCTCTCACACGTTACCCCTGCCGGAAGATTTTCATCCACGGTCACCACATAGTCATGGTAGCTGCGCGGGAAAGTGATTTTCTCTGCGTGTGTGACATGAACTGCGTCAAAAAGTTTATAAGACGGCGCATTGCCCAGTTCCGAATCATGCTTGAACACGATCAGTTCCCGAACTGCCATTTTGCCGCGGGCTGCGCTGTGGTCATTTTCAAACATATTCAGGATTGCCTGCCACAGCAGCTGCAGGTCATCCTCTGAGAATCCTGTAGTTTTGCGGGCCAAGTTGGCCGAAACATAACCCTCTGCACGGTACAAGCCATACGGGATCACATACTTGCGGCCCATCTCAGTGCCTTTTCGCTCTGCATCCGCTTCGGTCGTAATGGCAATACGGGTAATGGTCACTTCCTGCGGGAGAACAGGGTCTACCGAGCGTGCAAAGCTCAACTGAACAGGGCCACGCACCTGCCCACAGTTCAGTGCGCCTTTTACAAAGGTTGTCATAACGGCGCCAAATGTGCGGATATCATAAAAGTTCTGGCACATAAAGTCCCGGATTTTACGGTCCAACTCCGGGTCACCTTTCTTGGCGACTTTCAGGGCCTCCTTGGAATCTCCTTCAACGCCCAGATATTCCAATGCTTTTTTGTCGCTGCGGTTCAGGGGAACCTGATCTTTAATGTAAATCTGGTATCCCGCTTCATCTTCTTTGGCCACTTCGACATAGTTGCGAATCTTACGCTTTAAGCAGACATCTGTAACAATGCCATATCCCGTTTCCGGGTCGACACGCGGCATGTTGCCTGCATCCGGGTCGCCGTTCGGATTTCCGTTTTCAACGTCAAACAGAATTACAAAATCATACCGGTTTTTGATTGCCTGTGCCATTGTTATTCCTCCACTTTCTTTGTATAGCGTTCCTGTGTCTGATGGTAATAGCCAAGGATAAAAGCGCCTTGTTCCGGCAAGGTCAGCCGTGCGGGAAAGCTTCCTTCCAGTTTTCCGCCCGCCAGCGCAGCGATCTGCTTATCGTAATAAATCTTTTGTGGCTTGCTCATTTTTTGCATATGCTTTTGCGCCAGCATCAGAATTGTTGGGAACACAGTGGCCGGCGTGGAAGCCGCTGCATTAAAATACCTGTCCTTGATGGTTGTATTGATATCCGGGTTTACCGCCATCTGGATTGCTTCCAGCACAGCAAAAAGCTGACCCATAACATATGGTTGATAATTTGTTTCCTTGTTATTTTCCACAGTTAATACCTCCTTTGGGCAACGGGGATCTTCATTACGCAGGTAGTATGCTTTTATAATAGCGGCACGGCCGCGTGTTACTTTTTGCTCTGCGCGGATACGCATCATAACGCCATCCAGCAGGGTTGCCGGGTACCTTGTATTATTCAGGATTGCACGCAAGACATCGCCTGCCAGCTGCGGTGCTGCCGATGGGCTGCGGGAATTGGTGTTGACAGTTTCCTGCAGTAGCCAGTACAGCCCCAGCCGCGGGAATTTATCATAAGCGGGACGCACAATCTCTAAGCGGTCATAATGCTTCTGCACATTATCAAGCAGCGTTTGAAATGTATCCTGCCAGAAAAAGCGAACCGAGAGGCGCGCCGCATTAGGGGCCAAGCCAAGCACATAAAAGTGCCTTTGTGGATCAAGTGTCACGTTCTGCCACTCTACACTCTGTCCATGGACCAGCTTATCCACTGCATTTCGCACATCGCTTTCGCTGACAGGCGCATCCATGGCAAACAATGCATCCATTGCTACCTGCTGGTAGGCGGTCTCACCACCTGCTGCCCAGCAGACAATGGTGGTATCGCCCACGCGCTGAACATGTTCCCTGTCTGCCAGCAGATAGTTTAATGCCTGTGCATAGGCAAAGGCCGCATAACTGCCAACCGGCGCATTGCCCCCCTGTTCATGTCCGTATGAGCAAAAAGCGTCCGCATTAAAAGAAACAATCGATGCGCCGGAAGGCTGTGCCCCGGTCACGCCTTTAATCGCCGGGTGCAGGCGGGCAAGCGGTGCCTTTTGCCCTGTAACCAGGCATCGGATTTCCGGTGCATCCGTGTTCTTATCACACTGCCGCTGCCAGGCTTCCTGTATTTCCGGATCGTCCTGAACATAGTTTTCCCGAATCAGAAATACCAGATTGCCACCCTTGTAAAGTTCCTTGAGACTTTGTTCCAGCGCTGGATTCTGCTCCGCCGCCTTGGGGTCCCAGTTTATAAAAAAGTTCCGCACTGCCTGTGCCGCCTGACCGGGAACATTTTGTAAAATGGCAAGATGCAGCTCCTTTGCAGCGGCAAAGCACTGCATTGCACGCTCCGGTTTGCCTTTTCCGTCAATGCCGAGCATGTAAGCACTGTTATCACACAAAAAATTGGCTGCCACACCACTAGAGCGTTTAACCTGTTCCGGAACTTGCAGCTGACATGGAGCAAGCACTGTTTTTTTACCGCGCTTTTCCTCTTGCTGCAAGGGGTGCAATGCCATCAGTTGGCCGTTTTCATCCAGTTCCAAAGCCCAACTGACTTTTGCGCTTGTCCAACCGGGGCGCGTGATTTTGCCATTGGCCAGCAAATCTTCATAGTATTGTACCAAAGCCTGTAAAATCATCGGTACACCTCGCAGTCTGCCACATTCAACACACCATGTTCCAATTTTGCATGGAAATACATCGGGGTTATGTTCTGCGGGTCAGTGTAGTTAAAGTCATATAGCATGAATCCCAAATCCCGTGTTTCCTCAATGGTCGGGATTGGCCCGCCGGGCCATGCGCGGAATGCGGCAGGAAATTCACGGCACCCAAGATAGGGAGTATGAAAACACTGACCCCTGGACATGCGCCGGGTAACAATATCCTGGAACTTTCCCGGATTGTCGCTCGGTGCCGCACGGTCAGTCATCTCAAATTCTGCCTCAATCACATAATGAACGTCCTGCAACACCATGGCTGCACGCTGAACGATCTGCTGGGGCGTGGCAAGGTAAAGCTCTTTCCCTGTTCCCTGCATCGCGCTGCGTACATCGGAACAAAGAATTTTGCTTTTTACTTCGTTCCGACGGATGTTGGTAAAGCGGATTGGGTTCATAACATAGATTTTCCGGATTTTCCACCGTAAGCCAGGGTGGTAATAGATTGCTTCCACTATACCGCGTGCCGCGGAAGGGGTGAGGACTTCATATGAAACCCTTTCGACTTTTAGCTCAGGCCTCGAGAGCAAAGCATAATTCCCCCATACTTCCAGCTGGATCATCTGCATCAACTCCTTTGCATTTCTATTTTCAGTTGTTTTTAATTTATATTTTTGCTATAGTTTCAATATACGCTACTTGGCACCAAATGTCAATCCTTTTATCATGTATACTTTTTGTTTGCTTTTCATTCGGTTTTCTTTTATAATAAGTTGCGTCGGCAGCTTATGCCGTGGATAGAAATAGTTGATTTTACTTTAGCGCACAAAAACGGCAGGGCAGGCTCCCTGCCGTTTTTGCTTTATGCAAACCAGGCTTCTCCCGTTTCAGCTTCCATAGCAAGGCCCGTGTTGTTATCGTAAAGGCTTCCGTCCGTTAATTCCCATATGCCTTCACTGATTTGGCAAACCGCCCCGGCATTCTCCAGCGTTTTCAGATGATCCGGGTAAACCGGAACACCATATTGCCCCAGTTGACGGAACAAAGTTTTGCTTACCTCTCCTGCACGCAATCGTGCAAGCAAATGTTCCCCTTTCCCTTGGGGAATGTATACGGTCACGGCAGGTGTTTCAATTAAGCGGAACCTCTCTGCCGCTGTTGCAAAGGGGAAAATGCGCCCTTCCATATCCTGCTCGAACCCTTGCAGAATTTGCTGTTCATCCAGTCTTTTATCTCCTTTTAAGGTACGGTAAAACAGAAAGTATGTTTCGATTGCTTCCAGAGATGCCAGATCTGCATATTTTTTCAGGACGCTTTGCGTTGCGGATACATTCTGTTCCAGCATGCGCGGTACATGCTGCCCTTCCAATGTGAAAATCTGTACCAAGCTCTGCTCCGCCGGGCGTCTTCCCTCTCGATTGCAGCGCCCCGCCGCCTGCAAAATGGAATCCAAACCTGCTTCCTCGCGGTACACAGCCGGGAAATCCACATCAACACCCGCTTCGATCAAAGAAGTTGATATCACACGGCAGGGCAGCCCATCTTTTAAGCGTTCCCGGATTTCCTGCAATAACTGTTTGCGATGGGCTGGGTATAGCAATGTTGTCAGGCAGTAGCTGCCCTCTTTGGGCAGGTTATTGTATAATTCCTGTGCTGTTTTTCTCCGGTTTACAATACACAGCACTTGTTCCTGCGCTGCCAGTTCTGCGCCAAGCTGGCTTTGTTCCAACTTTCCGCGCATTTTTAGCGTTGTACGCCGGAATGCCTGATATTGCTCTTTGGGATGTGGGCAAAGTTCAGTCATCTGCAGCCCAGGCGCCAGTTCATCAAACAAAGGCTGCAAAGCTGGTTGTGTGGCCGTGCAAAGCACCGCTGCTGCGCGGTAATGCTGTACCAGCTGCGCGATTGCCGCAACGCAGGGGCGCAAATAAGGAACCGGCAGGTTTTGTGCTTCGTCAAAAATGACCACGCTATTTGCAATGTTATGTAATTTACGGCATTGTGACGCATGGTTGCCGTAAAGTGATTCAAAGAATTGCACGGATGTGGTAACCACCACCGGAGCATCCCAGTTTTCCGCCGCCAATGCTTTGCGGTAGGCTGCCGGCTCATCATCTTCCTTGGCAGAGTAGTCCACCCCTGAATGGTGTTCCAAAACATTTTCTGCTCCTAATATTTCCGAAAACACATCCGCGGTCTGGTCAATAATGGATGTATAAGGGATCACATAAATAACCCGGTCCATATGGTTCTTTACAGCTAGCGAAAGCGCAAATGCCAATGACGCTACCGTTTTTCCCCCGCCTGTAGGAACGGTCAGGGAATAAAGGCCGCGCCGCCCTGTTTGCCCTGCCGTTGTACAGGCACTCAAAATTGAACTGCGGCGTTGATTCAAGGTTCCCTGGGGATGGCTCCATTTTGCGGTATATTGGTTCAACCTTTTCAGCAGTTCATCCATTGTCTGGCCTTGTCCGCGCGGTTTAGGGCTGCTCATAAAGTTTTCCGTATCCAGATAGTCCGCATCGACCAGGCAGGAATACAACATCCGGGTATAAAATGCCTGTGTAAAACGATTCTCCTTCATCATTTCCGGCTGGGGCGGTATGGACGGCAGTTTAATCTCATTCGTCCATTGGGTATAGGGTTCAACGCTCTTTTTCAATCGCCCAAACATTGTCGCATCCTGCGCGGTATCGCTTCGGCCTCCTCCATCCGGCAGGCCGCTATGGTGTCCCGCAATAGCAAAAGCCAGTGGGATTTGACCATATCGGGCAGCCACCTGTGCACCAGCCGTTGAGTGATCCACTTTCTCTCCACCTTGCAGGCGCTTTTGAAACTTTGTACTATATTTACCAATATCATGCAGTAATCCAAGCCAAGTTCCCTGTTGCTGGGCATCAAAGGCTGCTGCAAATTGCCCACATAGGACTGCCGTTCCCTGCAAATGGTCCGCTACCGTTTGGACGCGGGTTCCGTCTTCACTGATATGAGCCAGCATCTTTTTCTCCTGGTGCATAATCAAACTCCCTTCTGTTTTGCTTTTCTCTATTATAGCAGATCACTCATCCCATAATTCGGACTTTCACTCCAGTTCTGCAATCTTTGTCATACTATCCAAATTTATCCATGTAGAATTGTTAGCTATTCCCATTAGCAGATATTTTTGATAAAATAAGATATTATAGGGTTTATGAATTCACTTTCTTATATTACTTCTTCATCTTACCGAAAAATCATTTACGCAAGGAGTGAAAAGCCATGAAAAGGAAGTTATTCTCATTTTCCGCCAGTGTTATCACCGCAATAATGCTCACCGCTTGTGCTGCAGCGCCAGAAAATAAACCTGCTTCCTCCGCTGCTCTTTCCCCGACCATTGAAGCTGTTGCCACAGCTATACCATCCACTAGCAATGCCAACTGGAAGTTACCGCCGCAATATGATTTTGACGAGATGATTCCTCTCTTCTCCCGCGAAACCCACACTGCCGGTTACGCCGCTGCCCGAAATCTGTACGCTGTGCGCAAGGGCGAACGCTGGAGCCTGTTTAATGCTGCCAACTGTAATGCTTTTCTGGAAGATTTGTCAGAAAGCATCCCGTACCTGTATGGTGAGCAGGAGCTCTCCATTGGGGTAGATGATACATACGATTACCAGAAGCTGAATGCCCTGGAAGAACAGATTAACCAGGAGCTGGTTGCCCAACAAATGCCTTTTACAACCATGCTGGGCGGGCACGGCGGGTATGGCATCCAGTGGATTTTAGGTGACAGCCAGATTTACCGTTCTGCTATTGGTGTCTATACATTTAGTGGCACACCCATCGAACAGGTGTATGCTCCTGATTTGGTTGGCATCCAGCAAGGCATTTGGGATGATGAATATGCCGGTTATCTTGTTGACAATTCTGCACCTTTTGCCGTTGCGGATAAAAACGGTACAATTTTAACCGATTTCGACTACCAGGATGCCTGCATGGCCGGTGAATCTTTAATCGCAGTAAAGGATGCAGCCGGTAACTGGGGATATTGCGACCAAAGCGGTGCTTTAGTAATCCCCTGCATTTATCAGCCGCAGATGAGTTTGTCCATCATGAACGAAACTGTTGAATATCCTTACGCAGACTTATCCGGCATGGTAGTTGTGAAAAATCAATCCGGACAAAAGCTAGTTCTGGATGTTTACGGCAATGAGATAATTTCCGCTGGGCAATATGAAGATTTAGCCCCCGCGCGCGATGGCTGCGTATGGGCAAAACAGAATGGCCTTTGGGGCTTGCTGCAAGTACAGGATTATACCGAAAACAATGCCGACGTTATTCTGCCGGATGGATGCGTTGCACCAGATGTAACGCTTAGCCGAATTGATAGCCTTTGTACCTACACCACTGCTGATCATGGGCTGGTTATGCGTAAAGGTCCCGGTACAAATTATGAAAAAATGGATAATATCCCCTACGGTATCATCGTATGGGAATGCGGCTATAGCAGCAATGTGCCTGACTGGGTTGTTGTATATTACAATGGGATTTATGGTTGGGTCAGTGATGAATACTTGGCTACCACTATTTATTCCACCAGTAAATAATAAATAAAAAAGCAGGTGTTCATGTAGAAACGATATCGTCCTCCACGTGAATACCTGCTTTTTATAGCTTCTTTTATTATATCTGTTCTGTGCCGCTATTTGTCTCTGTATGAAATAAATAGCCGCTATATGCATTTGAATGAAGTGTTCTCTTTGTTTGCTTTTTTACCTAAAAGAATCGCGTAGGAGGCTCTCTTAACGAAAGAGCCGACCTCTCACACCACCGTGCGTACCGACCGGCACACGGCGGTTCAACCGCATAAGTGCAAGGACTCGTAGTAGCGCCTGAGGATACTAAAATATCCTGCTTCTGCGAGTCTTTCGTTTGCAATGGAACCTTTTCATACAGGACTACCGGCGATACGTCAATAACCCAGTCTGGAATTACCCCACTGGTACTATTCCAAAATTCTTCGTTTGAGTTTCATTACTCATCGATATAATCTTTATCGAACCACTCGCCTAGCGAGTGGTTTTAGACATACAAAAAAGCACCTTAGCTTACGCTATGGTGCTTTTCCTGGTGACCCGTGCGGGAATCGAACCCACGTTAACGGCGTGAGAGGCCGCTGTCTTAACCGCTTGACCAACGGGCCATGACCGCAAAAGATTGCTTGTATAATATACCAGATGAAACGCGGTTTGTCAACATATTTTTCAGGGCGAATGGGATAAAATGGAGAGAGATTTTTGGCCGGCAGCGTTATTCGGAAAATGTACGGCAGGTCACTGCGCCCGCAGTCGAACTTCAGAGGCCAAGCAGACCGCTGATTCGGCTCTTGAACCGGAATAAGCCGTTCCCTACAGAGCTTTTTATAATAGGCAGCAGGCAATGCAAGCAATCTGTAGGGCGGGATGCCCTCATCCCGCCGTGGAGAAACCTTTATCGACTGTGGCAAGCACTGCAAATGATTTGTAAGATCCAATGCTCGCATCGGGCTGTTGCCGCTCACCAAACTATACCTGCCAATTCCGCAAGGTTGCTGCGGGCTGATGACAAGCATCTGCCCCTACAAACAAAATCAAGGGCAATACCGCATAATTCTAAGTGCCGATACGGCGAGCGAGGTGCGGCAG
>ERZ1106929.2212-NODE-2212-length-13713-cov-7.301362_pt1 | contig 13713 bp, 11 predicted proteins | sample MGYA00403662_ERZ1106929 | MGnify/ENA primary metagenome ERZ1106929 (study PRJEB35170, sample SAMEA104062442) | human gut metagenome | biome: human gut; feature: human-associated habitat; material: faeces | place: Denmark | collected 2013-02-20 ... | reverse complement strand
TACGGGAAACACTGTTTATACAGTGCTTGTGCTTGCTGCCGTAAATTATCGTTTAAGGGGGGAAGTATACATGAGTATGTATCATGAGTTCACGAAAGATTTTGCAGCGAGAACTCTTGAGAATTTGAAATATATCGAAGAAGCCCAAAAGGAGGGCAGAAGTACATACGAAGTTACACAGCTGGTAAATTCGTTCCTTGGATTAATTGTATTTCCGCAGGAGCAAGACTATGCGAGAATTCGTAGGGTCCAAATTGACCAAAAGATAATTGACGATCTTTGTTCGGGCGTAATGGAAAACACTTATACTGGCCAATATGGGGAAGTGAATTTGGAAAGCATCGTTTATCATTTTCGTAATGCTATTTCCCATGGTCATGTTGAGCCTCATACTGATAGGAATAAGGAAATATCTGTACTTTGCTTTCATGACTTTACCTCTAATAAAAATAAACCAAACGCGAACTTTCAGATTAAGGTGGAAATTTCACTTCTACGAGAATTTGTACTTGCATTTGCAGAAGGACTCATTAAAACATATGAAAATTGATTTTGGGGTATAGAAAATTGCGGATTTGAAATGAGGAATCTCTATGTCGTTCACCGAATCCAACTATGAAAAAGCCGTATTACAGCTTTTCACAGAAACCCTGGGCTATTCCTACGCCTACGGCCCGGATATCGACCGGGACTACCACGATCCACTCTATGAGGACCTACTGCTCCCCGCCTTGCAGCGCATCAATCCGGGACTCCCCATGGAGGCGCTGAACGAGGCCGTCTACAAAATTACAAACTTTGAAACCGGCACCCTGCTCCAGAAGAACATGACCTTCACAGACTATATGCAGTCCGGGTTGCCTGTCAAATATGTTGTGAACGGCGAGGAACGCTCCGCCCTGGTTTATCTCATCGACTTCCGCACCCCGGCCAACAACGATTTTACCGTTGTCAATCAGTGGACCATCGTAGAGAACTCCGAGAAGCGCCCGGATGTGATCCTGTTTGTCAACGGTCTGCCGCTAGTAGTGGTGGAGCTAAAGTCCCCCTCCCGAGAGGAGACCGACGCCTCGGCCGCCTACCGGCAGCTGCGCAACTATATGTACGAGATCCCGTCCCTGTTCATCTACAACGCAATCTGCGTTATGAGCGACTTGACCACCTCCAAGGCGGGCACCATCACCTCTGGCGAGGACCGCTTCATGGAGTGGAAAACCAAGGACGGTAGCTACGAGAACACTCAGTACGCCCAGTTCGACACCTTCTTCGAGGGATTGTTTGAAAAGAACCGCTTTCTGGACATTTTGAAAAACTTCATCTGCTTCAATGTAGACGGGCAAAACACCTTCAAGGTGCTGGCGGCGTACCACCAGTATTTCGCAGTGAAGAAGGCTATCGAATCCACCAAGCACGCCACCGTGACCGACGGCAAGGGCGGCGTGTTTTGGCACACCCAGGGCAGCGGCAAGTCCCTGTCTATGGTCTTTTATGCCCACTACTTGCAGGAGGCGCTGGAGAGCCCCACCATCGTGGTCATCACCGACCGCAACGATCTGGACAATCAGCTCTATGGGCAATTTTCCCGGTGCAAGGACTTTTTGCGTCAGACGCCCCAGCAGGCTGAGAGCCGGCAGAATTTGAAAGAGTTGCTGGCAGGTCGGCAGGCAAACGGTATTATCTTCACCACCATGCAAAAATTCGAGGAGACTGGCGAGCCCCTGTCTGAGCGGCGCAACATCGTGGTCATGGCGGACGAGGCCCATCGGGGGCAGTACGGCCTGACCGAAAAGATAGTCACCAAGCAGAACAACAAGGGCGAGTTGGAAGTTCACACCTCCATCGGTACCGCCCGCATCATCCGGGACAGCCTGCCCAATGCTACATACATTGGGTTTACCGGAACCCCGATTTCCTCCAAAGACCGCAGCACCCGGGAAGTATTTGGCGATTACATCGACATTTACGATATGACCCAGGCAGTAGAGGACGGGGCCACCCGGCCAGTTTACTACGAGAGCCGCGTCATCCACCTGAAGCTGGATGAGAATACCCTGCGCCTGATCGACCAGGAATACGACCTGATGGCTGAGAATGCGGACCCCTATGTCATCGAGAAAAGCAAAAAGGAACTGGGCCAGATGGAGGCTATCCTGGGCGCGGACGAGACCATCGACTCGCTGGTCTGCGACATCCTGGACCACTACGAGAATTACCGGGTGGACCTGCTGACAGGCAAGGCGATGATTGTGGCCTACTCCCGGCCCATCGCCATGAAAATCTACCGGCGGATTCTGGAACTGCACCCCGCCTGGACGGAAAAGGTCGCGGTGGTCATGACCCAGGGCAACAACGACCCGGAGGAATGGCGCCAAATCATCGGCAACAAGGCGCACAAGGACGACTTGGCCCGGAAATTCAAGGACAACGATTCCTCTTTGAAAATTGCCATTGTGGTGGATATGTGGCTGACTGGTTTCGATGTGCCGTCCCTCGCCACCATGTACGTGTATAAGCCCATGTCCGGTCACAATTTGATGCAGGCCATCGCACGGGTGAACCGCGTCTTCCGCGACAAAGAGGGCGGGCTGGTGGTCGATTATGTGGGGATCGCCTCGGCCTTAAAGAAGGCTATGAACGACTATACTGTCCGCGACAAGAAAAACTACGGCGATCCTGATGTTGGAAAGGCCGCCTACCCCAAGTTTCTGGAAAAGCTGGAGGTCTGTCGTGATCTATTCCACGGCTTTGACTACACCAGCTTCCTGACCGGAAACGATTTGGAGAAAGCGAGAATGATCAGCGGCGGTGTCAATTTCCTGCTGGGGAAGTCGGTCGCAGTGCATGATCTGCCGGATGCCGAAAAGACACAGACCGTCTATATCAAAGAGGCGCTCTTGCTCAAGCAGGCCCTCTCCCTGTGCAGCAGCATGGTGGATGCACAGACCCGTTTTGAAGCGGCCTATTTTGAGGCAGTGCGTACAATGCTCGTCCGGTTGACCACTGACGGCGCCGGGAAGAAGTTCACCTTGCCAGAGGTCAATGAGCGGATTAATGAATTGCTGAAACACAGCATCAAGAGCGAGGGCGTCATCAATCTCTTTTCCAATGTCGGCACCGAGTTTTCGCTGTTTGACCCGAAGTTCCTCGAAGAAGTTGCCAATATGAAAGAGAAGAACCTCGCGGTTGAACTTTTGAAAAAGTTGATTTCGGAACAGGTATCCGTCTACCGCAAAACCAATCTTGTGAAGTCACAGAAGTTTTCGGAGATTATCCAGTCCACGATGAATCGCTATTTGAATGGGATGCTGACCAATGAAGAAGTCATCCAAGAGCTTTTGAGATTGGCTAAGGAGATTGCTGATGCAAATGCAGAAGGCGAAAAGCTGGGCCTGACCGCCGAAGAACTTGCCTTCTATGACGCGCTGACAAAGCCGCAGGCTATCAAGGATTTTTATGAGCATGACGAGTTGATTGCTATTACCAAGGAACTGACCGATTTGTTGCGCAAGAATCGAACGATTGATTGGCAGAAGAAAGAAAGCGCCAGAGCCGGCATGCGGAGACTGGTCAAGCGGCTGCTCAAAAAGCACAAGTATCCGCCGGAAGGTATGGAGGATGCAGTGCAGACCGTGATGAGCCAGTGCGAGATGTGGACAGATCAAGGAGAGATTTGAATCCACTAATTCACCTTTCAAAAATTTACACGCTATATCCAAAGAAAGAAGGACTGGCTGTCAGCCAGTCCTTCTTTTCATCCCCAAAGATGCTCTCCCCTCACCCGATACCGGCTGACGCCGAAGCTGGCGCTGCGCTCGATGATCTCCTTCGGCAGCATGTTCAGGTACTTCCGCCCGAAATTGGTATCCCCGAAGTAACAGTCAAAGTTAGTCACCGGGAGGACCACCCAATCGCCGTCCTCCAGCTTGTTGGCCACATAGTAGGCGATCATGGTGTGCAGAACTTTGGCAGGTAGCTTTTCCGGTCGGATCTGCTCGATCCGCTCCACCATCTCTGCCGGCAACGCCGCCTCCATTTGGCGCAGTGGCCCCAGTTCCAGTGCATCGGCCAGTACGTCGTCAAAGCGCAGCGTCCAGGCGCCTTCTGTGTTGGGGGAAAGCGCCGGCGTCTGGAACTGCCGCACCTTATCCCGCCATACCTTGTCAAATTTCCGCTCCATCTCCTGTGCGGACTCCGCATAGCTCTTCCGAACCAGATCCGGATGCTCCATGGCAAACCGCATAGCCCTGTGGAAGTGATGGCAGAACCACCCGTATCCCGTCTCATCCACCAATTTAGGGAACTCCGCCTGCAGGAAGGAAAAATCCGTTTGGTACTGCCACTCCTTCCGGCTGCGCTTGTTCTCCGGCACGCTGCACCAGGCACAGAGGCCCTGCCGGGCAGTCTCCAGCCGGCTGCGGGGATCTTCGGAGCGCACTTCCCCATCCGGCCCATGGAACAGAAAGCTCCGGGCCAAGATCGTCAAGATCCGCGCTAGGCCGCTAAGATCCCGCAGAGCCTCGAAGGTGAACCGCCCCAACCAGGCGGTATCTTTTTTGCCAGAAGCCCGGTAGCTGACGGGCTCCGTATAGTCTAAGAACTCCTGCCATTCATTCAGCATGGCGCACCTCCAGCACATTGTGCTCCAGGACATCCAACAGCAGGTCCCACAGCAGATCCCGCTTTCCCAGAGCCACCACATAACGCACGACCATCGTCGGTTTCACGATGTCCTCCAGCAGTTCCCGGCAGCGGGCAGACACCGCATCCCGGTAGTTCTGGGACGCACGTTTCTCCAGATAGGCCCGCATCAGCTCGCCAAAAGCCGGGGAATCCCCGGGGCGGATCATCTGCTTACGGTCCTCCGCGCTGTTTTCCTCCGCAATATCAGACAGCAGATCTCCCAGAACCCGGTAGCCGCCGCAGCGGAAGTCCGAGAACAGGTCAAACAGGGGTTGAAACTCCGGCATCCAGGTCATCAGAAACCGCTCTCGGCCCTCCTCGTCCAGAAACTGCCACTTCTCCTGCCGCAACGCTTCCAGAAGTTCTTCAACGTGCTCGGGGGGCAGTGTCCCCAGCTGGGCATACAGCTCATCCGTGTCCCACAGTTCCTCCTGGCCCCGGGCATAGAGGATGCGCTCCACATCGCTCTTCCGCCGCTTCTGCCAGATCTCTGCCCGGGCAGCTCGGATGCGGGTCAGGCAGGTCTCGTAATCTTCCAGCAGCGCGGAAAGCCGGTCCAAGATGCCCTGGTCCAATTGCTCCTTCCAATCCGGCTGCCGGGCGAAGAGAAACAACTCCTCATCCTTGGCAGGCTTGTCCTTCAAGGCCGGTGTGTGCTTCTCCAGCTGCCTGGCCAGATAGGGCAGCCGCTCCACATTGGAATCCACCTGCTCCCAGTCGATCTTGCCAAAGAACGCTTTCAGGCGCTGCGCATGGGTCGGCTCATACCAGGCCCGCCGGGTCTCCGATCGCTCCACCAGATCCTTGTATTGGAGGAACGGCGTCCGCTGAACGGTGCGGTGACTCAAATACTCGTCCAGGTCTGGCCGGATGCCGCTTTTGGCGGAGTCGATCTCCAGTCCCGTCAGGATGGCCAACAGTTCCGTCTCCTCCCGGCACCGCTGCCGCTCCTCGGCGTCGGAGTTCTCATTGTAGGCGATGATGCTGCGGTCCAGCGCGGCGTTGCAGATCTGTCCCACCCGGGAGGAAAAGGTGCTGCGGACCGTCTCGAATCGAGCCTCCCAGTCGTCGGCACTGCGGATCAAAGGCTCTACTGTCGGGATCATCAACAGGGGGATGTTCGCCTCGTTGGAGAGGGCGCAGTCCCCTTTGGCTTGGGATCGTTCATAGTTCCGGCGGACGCATGCGTTCACGATGGGATCGGCGATGGTCTTGATCATGTCCCCGTCGTAGTCGGCACCGCCCAGCCGCTCTGCCGCCAGCATGGTGGAGTCCACCATGACAAGGTCCGTCAGGTGGCGGAAGTAGTTATGCCGGAATTTCTTTTTCTCCCAGTTGGCGTCATAAAAAGAGAGTTGCAGTTCCTCGTTCCGGGCGATATGGGGATTGCGCAGCAGCGTGCAGGTGTCCCCGTGCTGATAGGCCGCGCCGGGCGCATAGAAGGCGCTGGTAGCAAACCGGAGCGTTTCGGTGACCTCGTAATAAGCCTTGTTACGCTTTTTCTTCGGCACCGTTTCCAGCAGGAAACTCAGAAGATCCAACAGGTCGCCGGAGAGGTATCGGTTATCGCCCGCTACGATCAGTCGCCCCACTGCGTAGTTCTTCACGATCTGCTTGGCCCGGTTCTCCAGCTCCTTCTGGTAAATGGGTTCCCCGATCATAAGCGGGTTCTTTTTCAATACCGCCCCCAGCAAATACGCCCGGCTCTTGCGGCGGTTCAAAAACTCCCACCGGCTCATACGATTCAGAAAATACGCCTGCCGGTAATCCGGATCGGCCCGCAGATCGTAGTAGGCCACTTCCGTCTGCTTGGTCAGCCAGTTCCGCGGATCCTCCTCCGGGCTGTGATCCCAGCCGTCCGGCAGGTCACGAGGGCGGAACTCCTCTTCCCGGATGGAGACCGTCGTCAGGAACTGATAGTTCAGTTCCGTGTGGGTCTCCGGTTTTTCCTTGTTGACGTTGGTGATGTACAAGGCGTGGCGGTATCGGCGGAAGGCGTCCCAGTAGTCCTCCCAGGTCATGTTGTTGTCCTTCAGCCAGCCAAAACCCTTGAACATACTCTTGGTGAGGATGATGTCCACTTTCTGGACCGGATGCTTGATGCCCCAGATATCCGTAATCGTCTTCTGCCCGCACACATCCAGAATCTGGTGGAAGTTCACCTGGTGCAGCATCCCCTTGACGTAGGGCAGGCGGATCTGGAAGGAAGTGTGGATGGCAGTGCCGCAGAAGGCGCGATCCACCACCTTGGCATACTGCTTGGAGATCAGTCCCTCCCCATCAAAACAGGTAATGGGGACGTCCATCCGCCGCTCCACCCGGTGATACCTGCGGGTGCTGTTTTGGGTACCGTCATCCTCCACGGTAATGACCGGAACATCCTGTTCCACAGCAACGGGGTTGTCTACCACGATGACACGGTGGGGCCTGTTGATCTGGATGCCATCCACCCGCACACCGCCGGAGAGCATCAGCCCGTTGTAGGCGTAGAGCTTGCTGAGCTGGCAGTCTCCGATGGTCATATCCATCTGGATGCGGCGGCGCACCCGGTCATACACATCCGCCCGCAGGAAGGACAGCTTGCTCTGCCGGCTCATGCTGCCAGAGCGCTCGAAAGCAAGATAGCGATGCCGTCCGGAGCCAAAGTCCAGACATACCCCTTCCGGGCGGAACATATCCCGGGCCTTCTGCTGCCGCAGCAGCTGTCTCCGCCGGACATCGCTGCGGTCAAAAACGCCGGAGAAGTCCATGTAGAAGATCACGTCAGACAGGTCCGAGATCAGCCGGTCGTCCTCCGGCTCAGAAAAGTTCTCCCCCTGAAGGACGCACATGATCTGAAAGAACAGGGCGTTGCTGTCCTGCTCATGGAGCGCTGCGTAATTTTTGCACTTCTCTGTGGATGCTGCGTCAAGGGCAAACTGATAGCGCCCCTCCTGTTGCGTTGCGTAGCTCATCACCGCCCTGGCGGACAGCTCAAAGATCCGGTACTTGACCTGCGGCATTCCACCACCTCCCTGATGCTTCCATTCTACCACAAGATGGGAAAATCACAATATGGATACTGCTCCCATAAATTTCGGAGCGGTGTTCAGATTTCAAATGGGAGGGTATCAAACCATGAAAAACTCAACGTATCATTCCTACGACGAACTGCCCATGTTCCTCAACGCCAAAATGGTGGCGCAGGTGCTGGGAGTGTCCATCTCCACCGCCTACGAACTGTTCCATGAACCCGGCTTCCCTACCCTGCGGGTGGGGAGCCGCATGGTGGTGCCAAAGGAAAAGCTCATGCAGTGGGTAGAAGCGCAGTCGGGAGGTGCCAAATGAGAAAACAGCATTGGCCCAAGCGGGACCCCATCAAGAACTACTTCCCGCTGCCCAACGAGATCTACCAGCTGGGCCTGTCTCCCCGGGCGATCGCCGTCTACGGCTACCTGCTCTCCATCGAGGACCGGCAGACCTATGAGGCCTACGCTTCCTACAACACCATCGGGAATGCGACGCAGATGAGCGCAAACACGGTCAGCAAGTATGTGACGGAACTGGAGGAGCGCCAGCTGATCCGCACCGAGCACACCACCATCACCACACAAGACGGCCGCAGGCGGAACGGGTGCCTGCGCTACCACATCCTGCCCATCCAGCTTTCCATCGACCAGTTCTATGAGACACAGCTGGACCGGGTGGATCGGGTGCGGGAGCGGCAGCGGGTCCGGCAGGCCGGGAGCAGAAAGGAGGCGCCGCGAAATGTGGCATCAGGTGAATAGCGCAATTTTTTCCATCGATCGATTCCTGGCCCTGTGGCGGATGCAGGTCACCACGCAGTACATCCTGCAATGCTGGAAAGCGGCCGGCAAAACGCCGGACATGGAGGAAGATGAGATCCCGCTGTTCCTCTGCGACGAGACGCGGGGAAAGCTTACGGATGAGCAGCGGGCTTTTGCGAAGGAGCGGCGGGTGGAGATGTATGATCACTGTCAGCATGCGGCGCTGGAGCTGTTCCTTTTTCTGTCGATGCTGTCCCAAGGGCTCGTCGGGGACCTCAGATCCTTCTGTGCGCTCCGGTTCCCATCCGGTGAGACGGCGGAGCCGTGTCCCCAAGCGTTGGCCTTCCAGAGCCTCTGTGAGCGGACGTTCCAGCCCCGGCGGCCCAGGACACGGTGCGGGGACTTTCGGGCGGTTTTGGACCGGATCTGGGGGACGAGGAATCGAGGCAGGAGAAAGCGCCGGGGTCGTTGAGCCCTGGCGCAGACACATCCGGCCCGCAGTGCGGGCGGTCACGGGGCGTTGAACAGGGCGTTCCTTGGGTCCCCAAAATGGGCTTTGTGGGGTCGTAGAGCCCTGAAAGCCCCGCATGTCAAGAAAAACAGGGGCGTTCCCGCCCCAGAAACGGAGGTTTGGAAAATGGTAAAGAACAAGGTAAAATTCGCCCTCTGGATCTCGCCGGAGGCAAAGGCGATCGTCGAAGGTCACTATCTGGCAGACAACTGCAAAAGCCAGAGCGAGTACATCGAAAAGGCCGTGCGGTTCTACACCGGCTATCTGGACGCGGCGCATGACGGCTCCTACCTGCCCCGGGTGCTGGCGGAGGTGCTGGAGGGCAAGCTGGATGCCCTGGGGAAGCGGATCGGGCGGCAGCTGTTCAAGCAGTCCGTGGAGCAGGACCTGATGGCGAACCTCATCGCCTACGACATCCCCGTGGATCTGGACACCCTGCGGAAGCTCCGGGTCCAGTGCATCCGCAACGTGAAGGAGACCAACGGAGAGATCACTCTGGAGGATGCGGTGGTGTCCCAGCAGGGCGCTGACGTATGACGGGACTCATCCTGAAGTCCAGCTACATCCGTCCCGGGTGTGGCGCGGAAGGATATCTGCGGTACATCGCCACGCGAGACGGCGTGGAGCTGGTGACCAGCAACGGTCCGCCGTCGCCGAAGCAGCGGGAACTCATTCAGAAGCTGCTCCGGGACTTCCCGGACAGTGCGTCGTTGCCGGAGCACGAAGTGTATCAACAGCACGCGACGGTCTCCACTGCGTCGTCCTTCATCGCGGCCGCCATCGATGACAACGCCCACCTGTTCCGCACAGGGGATCAGTATCTGCGGTACGTCGCGCAGCGTCCCAGGTCCCATGGGTTGTTCTCCAGTGAGAGGTCCGTGGACCTGGATGCGTCCATGGAAACGGTGGCGCATCACGAAGGGCCGGTGTGGATCTTCATCTGCTCGCTCCGGCGGGAAGATGCCGCCCGGCTGGGATACGACCGCACTGACAGCTGGCGCAGTCTGGTGCTGGCACATCAGACGGAGCTGGCACAGGCCATGAAGATCTCACCCAACAACGTTCGCTGGCGGGCGGCCTTCCACGATGAGAAACACCATCCCCACATCCACCTGATGGTGTGGTCGGACGATCCGCAGCAGGGGTATCTCACGGAGACCGGCATCCAGCAGATCCGGTCCGAGCTCACCCATGAGATCTTCCAGGACGAACTGCTGTCGCTGTACCAAAAGAAGGATTTCTCCTACCAGGAGGTCCGCAGGACGGCGCAGAGCTCCATGGCACGTCTCATCCGGCAGATGCGCTCTTCCCTCTGCGACAGCCCGGAGATCGAACAGCGGACGGGGACGCTGGTGCGGGCGCTGGAAAATGTGAATGGCAAGAAGGTCTATGGATATTTGAAGAAGCCGGTCAAGGAACAAGTGGACGCCATCGTGGATGCGCTGGCGAAGCTGCCGGAGGTGGCGGAGTGCTACGAAGTCTGGAACGAGATGAAGGACGCGGTGGATTCCTATTACACGGACAAGCCGCGGGAGCACCTGCCGCTGTCCCGGCAGAAGGAGTTCCGCGCCATTCAGAACCTGGTCATCCAGGAGGCGGAGAACATCCGGCTGGGGAAGTTCTCCTTCGAGGATCAGCAAATGGAAGATGAGGTGGAGGAGGAATACGACGCGCTGGACATGGAGTCCCGCTGGGACCTGGTGCTGACCTATCGGGACGCGAAGGAGATCCTCTGCGATCCGAATGCACCGGAAACGGAAAAGGCCCAACAGCTCCCGGTGCTGGAACAACTCTGGGAGCAGGGCTTCACCGTGGCGGCCCACCAGCTGGGCAAGTGCTGGTGGGCCGGGCTGGGCGTCCTGCCGGACGATGATCGGGCGGAGCAGTGGTTCCGCCGCTCCGCCGAGGCGGGAAATGACTTTTCCCAGTACGCCCTCGGGAAGCTGATGCAAGCTCAAAAGCGAACTACGGCGGCGATGTACTGGTACGAGAAAGCGGCCGGCCAGGGCAATGGCTGGGCTGCCTATCAGCTGGGAAAGCTGTATCTGCAAGGGGAGGAAGTGCCGAAGGACGTCTATCGGGCAGAAAAATATCTGACCACGGCGGCCCAGGCGAATAATGCGTATGCCCAGTATGCGTTGGGAAAGCTGTATCTCTCTGGCCGGGACGTGAAACGGGACCTGGACGCCGCCGACTACTGGCTGACCCAGTCGGCAAGACAGGGCAACCCATATGCAGGATTCTTGCTGGAGCGGATGGATGCCGGGCCGGACCTGCCGGATGTGCTCCTGGCTGCCACGAAGCTGCTCCACTACCTGGGAGACCTCTTTCGGGAGCACTCGGTGCCGCCTGCGCCGCCCCTGGACCAGCGGATGGACCGGAAGCGCCGGCGAGAACTCCAACAGCGCCGCATCGCCCTGGGCCACAAGCCGGATGACCATGAGGAAACTCCCCAGCAAACGATGGGCGGCATGACCATGAAGGGGTGGTGAGCCACACAGGATCTGCGCCGCGATTCAAAGAAAAAGGCCTCCCGCTGTTGCGGGAGGCCTTGGGGCCAATCATTTCACACCGAGCAGGAGCATCACGGCCACGCCCGCCGCGATGGGGAACAGAAGAAAGAAAACTTGAGCGAATCCGCTTCGCTTTTCTTTGCTGCGGAACGCTCTGCCGGGATCATCCAGATAGTACAGCTGGATCTGCACCGGCGGGACGGTGCGCTCCAAGTATTTGTACTGGTACGGTTTCCCAGCGACCTCATAGGTGTAGGTGGCGTGATACTGCGAGGTGGTCTTCTCATCAGGCGTGACGCCGTCGTCCCAGTATTTGATCCGCTTGGCCGTCACCACATGGCCCAGGGCCATCGCCTTCTCCACCCGCCTGCTGCGGGGCAGATGGGCTCGGGACCACCGAATCTCCAGGATAAAGAGGATGACCATGACCGCGATGCCGATCACGGCGCTGGGTTGGAGCACAGAAGTCCCGAACTCTTCCATCAGCGCTGTAAACTCTGATAAGGTATCTCCCATGGGTCCTCTCCCCTTCCCTGCTCTGCCTTATTCATACGAAAATCATATCACAGCGGCGGCCGAGAGACAAGGTGTTTGCTTGCCCGCAACACAGTTTCTTAAGATGATAACTTTCTGAAAATAGTTGCGGTTGGGGGTGGCTATTGGGAGGAAGTTCGGGTATTGTGTGTTGCTGACAAAGGAGGCGGCACACATGAGAGACACACTGGAAAACCTGTACTTCGGAAACATCACCCCCAACGATCAAATCGTCAAATCGGGGACTGCCCTGAAAAAAGCTATGGAACAGTCGGCGGAGTGCGAGGAGAAACTCACCGCTCTGCTGGAGGACAAGGAAAAAACATTGCTGCTCCGGCTCATCAACGCAGAGAACGAGATCGGTAGCACCATGGCCCTGGAGAACTTCATCCTGGGGTTTCGCCTGGGAGTTCGCATAATCCTGGAGGCTCTGGACGAGGACGACGGCAGTCTGCTCGACCCCAATAAGGAGGAATAGACTATGGCAAAGCGCAGACCGTCTGGGGACGGTATGGTGCGGAAACGGGAGGATGGCCGCTGGGAGGGCCGGATCGTAGTGGGCCACAAGAGCAACGGCGATTCCATCTTCCGGTACCTCTCCGCCGGAAGTCAGAAGGAACTGCTGGCAAAGCTCCATCGAAACATCGAAGAGTACCGGGATGTGGATCTGCGGGAGGAGAGCAAAATGCCCCTTGGCGAGTGGCTGGACCGCTGGCTGGAGGAATACGCCGCCCCCTCGGTGCGGCCCTCCACACTGGAAGGATACCGGGGATATGTCGAGCGGAATATCAAGCCCCGCCTGGGGAACAAGCCGGTGGGAAAGATCACTGTCGAGGATATCCGCCAGCTGTACCGGGAACTCCAGGAGCATGGCCGTCAGGAGGAGCACCCCCAATACGGGTACAAGCTGGCCGGTTCCACTGTCCGCCGCATCCACGGCGTCCTCCACGAGGCCCTGGATGCGGCAGCACAGGAAAACCTGATCGCCAGGAACCCCACCGACGGCATCATCCTGCCGAGGAAAAAGGCCGCGCCCAAGCAGGTCCTGAACGATGCCCAGCTGGAGCGGTTCATGACAGCCATCCAGGAGGACAAAGTCTGGCACGACTTCTTCTACACGGAGCTGACCACCGGCCTGCGCCGGGGAGAGATCTGCGGCCTCATGTGGCAGGGCTTCGACGAGGCCCACGGCACTCTCACCGTCCGCCGGACCATCCATGCGGAACGGGGCGGCAGGCTGACCGCCGGAGAGACAAAGACCGGGGCTGGGAAGCGGATCATCACCCTGCCGCCCAGTACGGCCCAGCTTCTATCGGAGCGCAGGAAACGCTCCTATACAGAGTGGATCTTCCCTGATCCCCTCCGCCCGGAGCGGCCCACCCGTCCCAATGCTGCCTACGTCCGTATGAAGGAGCTGCTGAAAAAGGCGGGATTGCCCAGCATCAGATTTCATGATTTACGGCATACCTTTGCCACTCACGCCCTGGCCTCTGGAGTGGACGCCAAGACCCTGTCGGGCATCCTGGGGCACACCCAGGCGTCCTTCACCCTGGATACCTACACCCATGTGACCGGCGATATGCAGAAGCGAGCCAGCGAGATCGTGGGAGGTTTTATGGAAAATATCATGGTGAGGTGAGGAAATGGCAGGAAAGAGAAAGCGGGGCGAGGGTACCGTCCGCCTGCGGAAGGACGGCCGCTGGGAGGG
>ERZ1106929.2204-NODE-2204-length-13748-cov-6.127876_pt1 | contig 13748 bp, 9 predicted proteins | sample MGYA00403662_ERZ1106929 | MGnify/ENA primary metagenome ERZ1106929 (study PRJEB35170, sample SAMEA104062442) | human gut metagenome | biome: human gut; feature: human-associated habitat; material: faeces | place: Denmark | collected 2013-02-20 ... | reverse complement strand
CAAGGGGAGCGGTGTGTGTTACAATTTGGTTACAAGTGTATGGTTCTATTAAAGAAGGGAGTTATTCAAATGGCTGAAAACAAAAAGACCGAGGGTCTCATCTATAAAAACCACCCTCTGCGCCGTATCGACAACATCATTTACTACGGCAGCATGGCGGACAAGTACATCATTATGCTGCAGATCCTGGATACCAAGAAGGAGCAGGACATGGACGTGGCCACCCGTGTGTCCGTGCAGCTGCAGCTGACGGATCCCGACCTGAAGTCCCGTGACCGGGTAGTGAAGAAGTCCGAGAAGGACAGCCTGTACGCAGCCATGGACGTGGGCTCCATCTGGCTGGAGCGGGCTCTGGCCGGGAAATAAGCGAGAGAAAGGGTGTCCGGCATGACACGAAAATTTCTGCTGGCGGCGCTGGTGATCCTGTTGGCGGCTTTGTGTACGGTACATCTCACCACGGAGCGCACGCCGCCGGAGAATGTGGTTTCCCCCGCCGTCCACTTGGGCATGGTGGTGCCAAGAGAGGCGCTGGAGAAGCTGAAGGCGGCGGAGACTGCGGCTCTGGCGGCCCCCCAGACGGCGGAGCCGACGGCAGACGTGACAGCGGAGCCTGCGGAGGAGGAGAGCCTTCCGGCGACGGATACCTCCGTGCTGGCGGCGGCTGTCACCACTGACGCCCTCTACATCCGCCGCAGCGGCGATTGGGACGCCGAGGCGCTGGCGCTGGTGGACTATGGCACCACGGTGGCCGTCACGGGAAAGAGCGGCGGCTGGTATCAGGTGCGCTACGACGGCATCGAGGGCTATCTCTCCGGGGAATATCTGGACCTGCGAACCTCCGGCCTGACCGGCTACGGACAGGTGACGGCGGATGCACTGAATCTGCGTTCCGGGGCCGGTACCGGCTATGAAACGGTGACATCCCTCCCCAATGGGGCATGGGTGTCGGTGTCCGGATTTGAAAACGGCTGGTTTTATGTAGACTACGACGGGGTGAGCGGCTACGTCTCCGGGGATTATCTGGAGCTGTCTGCCTCACGGCCCCAGCCCGGGGGAGATACCTCCTCCGATGGCGGTTCTTCCGGCGGCTCCGGCGATCTGCCCAGCGGCGGCGACGCCGGGACGGTCTCCGGATCGGCGTCGGATCTGGTGGCGCTGGCCCTGTCCCATCAGGGGGTGCCTTACGCCTATGGCGGGGCGTCTCCCAGCGGCTTTGACTGCTCCGGCTATACCATGTACATCTATCAGCGGTTCGGAGTGTATCTGCCCCACGGGGCCACGGATCAGCTGAGCTACGGCATGGCGGTGGGCTTCGGGGAGCTGCAGCCGGGGGATCTGGTGTTCTTTCAGGATGCGGATTTCTCCTCCAGCGCCGCCTCCCACTGCGGCATCTACATCGGAGACGGGCAGTTCATCCACGCCACCTCCGATTCCCGCTTCAACTGTGTGAAGATCACATCCTTCAGCGAGAGCTACTATGCCAGCCACTTCCTGACGGGCCGGCGGTTGTTCTGAGGGGATAAGAGAACAAAAAGCATCGCATCTGCATAGCAGATGCGATGCTTTTTTTCTATTTCTATCGTGTTATGTTACCTATCAGAACAGGCCGGAGATGACGCCGTTTTCGTCCACGTCGATGGCCTCTGCCGCCGGGGTCTTGGGCAGACCCGGCATGGTGAGGATGTCCCCCGTCAGGGCCACGATGAACCCGGCTCCGGCAGAGACCTTCACCTTCCGCACCGTCAGGATGAAGTCCTGAGGGGCCCCCAGCTTTGTGGGGTCATCGGAAAGACTGTACTGGGTCTTGGCCACGCACACCGGCAGGCCGCCGAAGCCCAGCTCTGTCAGGCGGTCGATCTCCCGGTCTGCCTCCTCGGTATAGGCCACGTTGCGGCCACCGTAGACCCTTTGGGTCAGGGCCAGCAGCTTGTCCCGGATGGGGAGAGCGGCATCGTAGGCGAAGCGGAAGTGATTCTCCCGCTCCAGCGACCGCAGGACGCCGCAGGCTAGCTCCATGCCGCCCCGGCTGCCCTTCTCCCACACCTCCGATAGGGCCACCTCCGCCCCGTAGGCGGCACAGGCCTCCTGCACCAGTGCCAGCTCCGCCGCCGAGTCGCTGGTGAAGCGGTTCAGGGCCACCACCGACGGCAGACCGTAGACCTGCGTGATGTTCTCGATGTGCCGCAGCAGATTGGGGATGCCTCGGCGCAGGGCTGCCGTGTCCTCCGTGGCCAGCTGGGTCTTATCGGCGCCACCGTGGAGTTTCAGGGCCCGGACCGTGGCCACGATCACCACTGCATCCGGCCGCAGTCCCGATCCGCGGCACTTGATATCCAGAAATTTCTCGGCACCCAGATCGGCGCCAAAGCCCGCCTCCGTTACCACATAGTCCCCCAGCCGCAGGGCGGCCTTGGTGGCGGCCACGCTGTTGCAGCCGTGGGCGATGTTGGCGAAGGGGCCACCGTGGATGATGGCGGGAGTCCCCTCCAGCGACTGGGCCAGATTGGGGCGGATGGCGTCCTTCAATAGGGCGGCCATGGCCCCCGCAGCCTTCAGATCCCCGGCAGTCACCGACTGGCCGTGGCCGTTGTAGCCCACGATCATCCGGGCCAGACGAGCCTTCAAGTCCGCTAAATTTTCCGCCAGACACAGCACCGCCATGACCTCCGTAGCCACGGTGATGTCGAAGCCCTCCTCACGGGGTACGCCGTTTCCCTTGCCCCCCAAGCCGCAGAGGATGTACCGCAGCTGGCGGTCGTTCATGTCCACGCAGCGCCGCCACGTCACCTGTTGGATGTCCAGAGCGTTGCCCTGATAGATGTGGTTATCCACCATGGCCGCCAGCAGGTTGTTGGCCGCTCCGATGGCGTGGAAGTCACCTGTGAAGTGGAGATTGATGTCCTCCATAGGCACCACCTGGGCATAGCCGCCGCCGGCGGCGCCGCCCTTGATGCCGAACACCGGCCCCAGGGAGGGCTCCCGCAGGGCCACCACGGCATTTCTGCCGATCCGCCGCAGCCCGTCCGCCAGCCCTACCGTAGTGGTGGTCTTGCCTTCCCCGGCAGGGGTGGGGGTGATAGCGGTCACCAGAACCAGCTTACCGTCCGGCCGATTTGTCTCCTTCAGAAAGCGGTTGTCGATCTTGGCTTTGTATCTGCCGTATTGCTCTATATAAGCTCCATCCATCCCGCAGGCGTCCGCAATATCCGTGATGGGAAGGGGCTTCGCCTCCTGGGCGATCTCGATATCGCTTTTGATGGTCATGGCTGCCTCCTGTTTTCCGGGCTGTCCGTGTCCAGACACCCTGCTGTTTCATGTTCGATTATACCGGCTCCCCCGGGTAAAAGCAACAGTTCTCTCCAAATCCCCTTATTTTCCAACCTTTTACAGATAAAACACCGGCGGCGCCTGCTGCACAGCGGTCTCTGCGTCCATGTCCTTTGTTATCTGTAAATGTGATAGCCGGTTGCATAAGATCCGTTCTAGCAGTTTCTCCTCCGCAGATGCTATAATATTGTACAGAGAAGAAGGCGCTTATATCTTAAAAACTGTGCATTCAGACGAACAGAGGTGTATGAAAAGAGGAAAGAGCACATAAGGAGGTACGTATATGGAAACTCTGGAGAAAAAAGGCAAAGGTTCCGCGTTGCTCCCGTTCCTGCTATTTATTGTCATCTATCTAGGTGCTGGCCTGTACTTCCAGGCACAGGGTGTAGAGATGGCCTTCTACCAGTTCCCCTCTGTCACAGCCATGTTCATTGCCCTGCTGCTGGCCTTCTGCCAGGGCAAGGGCACCATCGATCAGAAATTCACAGTCTTCGCCAAGGGCGCCGCCAACGAGAACGTCCTGACCATGCTGATGATCTACATCCTGGCCGGCGCCTTCTCCACCGTGGCCAGTGCCATGGGCGGCGTGGACGCCACCGTGAATCTGGGTCTCAGCGTCATTCCCGTGCACTTCCTGGCCGCCGGCGTGTTCGTGATCTCCGCGTTCATGGGCACCGCCACCGGCACCTCCATGGGCACCATCAGCGCCATTGTTCCTATCGCTGTGGGCGTGGCGGAAAAGGGCGGGTTGAGCCTTCCCCTGTTTCTGGGCGCCTGCGTGGGCGGCGCCATGTTCGGCGACAACCTCTCTATGATCTCCGACACCACCATTGCCGCCACCCGCACCCAGGGCTGCCAGCTCCGGGACAAGTTCCGGGTGAACTTCCTCATTGCCCTGCCGGCGGCTATCATCACCATCATCGTGCTGCTGGTCGTAGGCCGGCCTGAGACCGTGACGGAAATGGGAAATCTGTCTTTCAACGTCATCAAGGTCATTCCCTACCTCGCCGTGCTGGTACTGGCGCTGATCGGCATGAATGTGTTCCTGGTGCTGACCATCGGCATCTTCGCCGCCGGCATCATCGGCCTGGCCCTTGGCGATCTGGATATCCCACTCTTTGCCCAAAGCATCTGGAACGGTTTCACCGGCATGAACGAGGTCTTCTTCCTGTCCCTGTTCTGCGGCGGCATGTCTGAGATGATCGCCCACAACGGCGGCATCACTTGGCTGATCGAAAAGCTGGGCCGCATGATGAAGGGCAACAAGTCCGCCCAGGTGGGTGTCGCGGCTCTGGTGTCCCTGGCAGACTGTGCCACTGCCAACAATACGGTGGCCATCATTGTCAGCGGCCCCATGGCCAAAAACATGAGCCGTATCCACAAAGTGGATCCCCGCCGCACCGCCTCTCTGCTGGACGTGTTCTCCTGTGTGCTTCAGGGCATGATCCCCTGGGGCGCCCAGCTGCTGACTGCCGCCAGCCTCACCACGATATACGGCGTGACCATGAACCCCATAGACATCCTGCCCTATATGTGGTACTGCTGGATTCTGGCCGCCGTGGGCATCCTCTCCATTTTCATTCCCTTCGCCGACGGCATCTGCCGCAAGGACCCCTGGAACTGGGAGTACGATGTGGCGGAGTCCGGCGTGGCTGCCAAGAAGGCTTCTCTGGAGCTGGAGCGGCAGGAGTCCGCGCAGACGCCCATCTGACCTGCGTGTCTCTTGCTAAAATAAGACCGGGCGCCCTGAGGCGCCCGGTCTTTTTCTCCTCTGTCAGGTCCCCTCCTGAAGCCGCCTGGTGAAGGCGATGGAATCCGCCAGCGCCTCCTCCAGCAGGCGGACGAACTGCTCCGTCAGCGGAGAGGGCCGGCTGCTGCGGATGTGGATCCAGCCCAGGTGGACCGAGGTCTTCCCCAGCAGCGGGATCGTGACTACGCTTCCGTCCGCCAGCCCCTCCGACAGCAGGCCGCTGCCGGAGGTGAACGCATCGGTGGACGCCAGCACGTACATCGCCGTGGCCCGGTTGTTCACGCTGATGCACTTTGCCGGCTTTTTCAGAGAGACCATGGGGTACTCCTCGAAAAAGTCCGACGCCACGCCTTGGTCGTGCTCAAACGCCACATACGGATATCCGTCCAGTTCCTCCTCCGTTACGCTGGAGCGGCCAGCCAGCGGATGCCCCCCGCGAACATAGATACAGGGGCAGACGGCGGCCAGTTCGTGGAATTCCAGCTCCCGGGCGTCCAGCAGCCGGCAGATAATCTTCTCCGTCAGATCCGTCAGGCAGATGACGCCCACGTCCGCCCGGTGGTCATAGACGTCGTCAATCACACCGTCCATCCCTGTCTCCCGGAGGCCAAATCGGAAGCGGTTTTCACCGGCGATTCGGAGCAGCCTCAAAAACGCGTCCACTGCAAAGGGATACCGCTGGCAGGAAACGGAAAAGCGCACCGGAGCCGCGGCGTTGCGTGCCTCACCATACAGGCTCTCGATCCCGCGCTTCTGCTCCAGCAGGGAGACGGCGTAGCTGAGAAACTCCTTGCCCTCCGGCGTGAACTCCACGCCCCGGTTGCTGCGGGCCAGCACCCGAATGCCCAGTTCGTTCTCAAGCTCCCGCACCGCCGTGGAAATCCCCGACTGGGACAGGAACAGCTTCTGGGCCGCCTTGTTGATGGAGCCGCATTTGGAGATCTCCACGATGTACTCAAGCTGCTGAAACGTCATAGAAAGCCTCCTCTTCCCCTTTCGATCTCACTTTTCTATTATAGTCATTTTGAGCTGATTGTCAAATCGTTATCAAAAAAACTGTCAACGCATCCCGCAAAACGCATATTAACAGCTTTGCGCCCTTTGTGCTATTCTATAAGTAGAACCAAACAAAAGATATCAGTTATTTGAGAAGTTTTCTGTTTAATATCACCTGCGTTTTTCGATGGATGCACAGATTTTCCCCCTCTCTTCTCTCTATCCCCGCAGCCGCGTCAGAGTCTCTCTGATAGCGAAAATTTGAATACCAGTCAATTTTGCCCCTGCGGAGCGTCTCCGGAGGGGCCGGTGAAGAAAGGAAGATCGACTGTATGAACACGGAGAAAAAGTTCGGTTTTGCCACGCGTCAGATCCACGCCGGCCACATGGAAAACGCGGCGGGCTCCTTGTGCGCCCCCATCTATCAGACCTCCACCTTCGCATTCTCCACCGTCCAGCAGGGCGGCGCCCGGTTCGCCGGCGAGGAGGGCGGATATATCTACACCCGTCTGGGCAACCCCACTCTGGGCGCTGTTGAGGAGAAGCTGGCCTCCCTGGAGGGCGGCGAGGCCGCCATGGCCGCGGCCTCCGGCATGGGCGCCATCTCCTCCGCTCTGTGGACCTCTGTGGTGGCCGGGGACGAGATCGTGGCGGATGAGACGCTGTACGGCTGTACATACGCGCTGCTGAACCATGGCATGACCAAGTTCGGCGTGAAGGTCACCCTGACGGACCTGTCCGACATTGAGAACCTGAAGAAGAACCTCACCGACAAGACCCGGGTGGTGTACTTCGAGACCCCCTGCAACCCCACGCTGAAGCTGCTGGACATCGAGCTGATCGCCAAGACGGCCCATGCCTTCAACCCCGACATCCGGGTGATCGTGGACAACACCTTCTGCACACCGTACCTGCAGCGTCCTCTGGAGCTGGGCGCGGACGTGGTGGTTCACAGCGCCACCAAGTACCTCAACGGCCACGGCGACGTGATCGCAGGCATCGTGGTGGGCAAGGCGGACTTCATCTCCCAGTGCCGGATGTTCGGCCTGAAGGATATGACCGGCGCCGTCCTGAGTCCCTTTGATGCGTTCTTGATGGCCCGGGGCCTGAAGACCCTGGACATCCGCATGGAGCGCCACTGCGCCAACGCCCAGAAGGTGGCGGCGTTCTTCACCAGCCATCCCGCGGTGGCCAAGGTCTATTATCCCGGCCTGGACACCTTCCCCGGTCACGAGATCGCGGCCAAGCAGATGAAGCTGCCCGGCGGCATGATCTCCATCGAGCTGAAGGCCGACCGCGCCGCTGTTGCCGCCGCGCTGAACAAGCTGCAGCTGTGCACCATCGCCGTGTCTCTGGGCGATGCGGAAACTCTGGTGGAGCATCCCGCCACCATGACCCACTCCACCTATTCTGCCGAAGAGCTGGCAGCCGCCGGCATCTCCGAGGGCTTGGTCCGCATCAGTGTGGGTCTGGAGGATCCCGAGGATATCATCGACGATTTCAAGACGGTTTTGGATACGCTGTAATTGATCCCGCTGCGGGGCCGCTCCTCCTCTCCTACATTGGGAGCAGCCCCGCTTTCCCGCGGATCCGCGTACCTCCTTTTCGCCGTCCCGGTCTTTCCCCACCCTGCCGGAGGCGGCCAAAAAGGCCCGGCTTCTCCGCCGGGCCTTTTTGTGCTTCTGTACCTGCCGCCTGTTGTGCGTCTCTCCTCCTGCGGCGGGCGGCCCTTGAGCAGGAAAAAGCGCCGTGCGCACATGCGCACGGCGCTTTTTCCTGTTTGGTTCAGAGAGGTAAGCGGGGGGAATGCTCAGTCCTCAGCCATTTTGCGATACTTGGCGTAGCGGTCCTTGGCGTCCTGGACGGTCTTCTCGTACAGGCGCTGGGCCCGGTCCGGGAAGTTGATCTGCAGGGAGGCATAGCGGTTCTCGCCCTTCAGATAGTCCATCATCTTGCCGCTGTCGGGCGCGGGAGAATCCAGCTGGAAGGGGTTCTTCCCCTCCGCGATCCGGCGGGGATCATACCGGTACAGATGCCAGTAGCCGCACTCCACCGCCTTCTTCATCTCCTCCTGCGTGCAGCTCATGCCCGCCTTGATACCGTGCTCCAGGCAGGGGCAGTAAGCGATGACGATGGCCGGGCCGGGATAGGACTCTGCCTCCCGGATGGCCTTCAGGGTCTGGGCTTGGTCGTAGCCCATGGCCACCTGGGCCACGTAGATGTAGCCGTAGCTCATGGCGATGGCGCCCAGGTCCTTTTTCTTGACCTCCTTGCCGCCGGCGGCGAACTTGGCCACTGCCGCAGTGGGCGTCGCCTTGGAGGACTGTCCGCCGGTGTTGGAGTACACCTCCGTATCCATCACCAGCATGTTGATGTCCCGGTTCTGGGCCAGCACGTGGTCAATGCCGCCGAAGCCGATGTCGTAAGCCCAGCCGTCGCCACCGAAGGCCCACACGCTCTTCTTTGTCAGATACTCCTTGTTCTGCAGGACAAAGGCGCCCTCCTCCGTGGGCTCCGCTTTCTCCAGGGCGGCGATCAGCGCGTCGGACACCTCCCGGGTCACGGCCGGGTCCTGCCACTTGGCAAGATACTCCCCAATCTCAGATACGGCCACCCCCTTTTCCTTCAGGGCTTTCAGCCGCAGCTCCACCTCCCCATGGATGGACCCGTGGGCCCGCAGGAAGCCGTAGGCGAACTCCGCGTTGTCCTCGAACAGGGACTGCTCCCAGCAGGGTCCAAAGCCCCGGCTGTCGCAGGAGTAGGGCGTCATGGGCATGGCACCGCCGTAGGCGGAGGAGCAGCCGGAGGCGTTGGCCACGTACATGCGGCTGCCGAACAGCTGGGTCACCAGCTTGATGTAGGTGGTCTCCGCGCAGCCCGCGCAGGCGGCGGAGAACTGGAAGTAGGGCTTGGCGAACTGGGCCGTCTTCACGCTCTTGTCGCTGATAATGTCCTTCTTGAGCAGCTTCTCGTTCATCGCGTAGTTGTCGAAGTTGGGCTGCTGCTCCCTCTGGGTCTCGAAGGGCACCATCTCCAGCGCCCCCTTGGCCGGGCAGGCGGTCAGGCACACGCCGCAGCCCAGGCAGTCGTAGGGAGAGACCTGCATCCGGAAGGAATAGGCAGGGGCGTCCTTGCCCAGGCCCTTGGCGGGCACGGTGACGAAGGATTCCGGCGCACCGGCCTTCTCCTCCTCCGTCAGCAGCACGGGCCGGATGGCCGCGTGGGGACACGCCATGGCACAGCGGTTGCACTGGATGCACACGTCGGGATTCCACTGGGGCACCGTGACAGCCACGCCCCGCTTGGAGTATGCGGTGGTGCCATTCTCCCAGGTGCCGTCCAGGCAGTTGTGCCTCTTGAACAGGGACACCGGCAGCTTGTCGCCGTGCTGGCGGTCCATGGGCACCACGATCTCCTTGACGAAGTCCGTGCCCTTCAGCTCCTCCGGCGCGCCGTCCTTGGCGTCCGCCCAGGCGGCGGGGACCTCCACCTTCGTCATGCCGGTCAGACCCACGTCCACGGCCCGGTTGTTCAGGTCCACGATCTCCTGGCCGCCCTTTTTGAAGTAGGAGTTGTAGTTGCCCTGCTTCATCTCCTCCACCGCCAGGTCGATGGGGATCACCTTGGTCAGCTGGAAGAAGGCCGCCTGGAGAATCGTGTTGATCCGGTTGCCCAGGCCCAGGTCCCGAGCCAGCTTCGTGGCGTCCATGATGTAGAAGTTGGCGTGCTTGTTGGCCAGGTCCCGCTTCATCTTGGCGGGCAGCCGCTCCTCCATCTTCTTCATCGAGAGCAGCACCACCAGAGGTTTCTGCCCTTCAAGATAGATTTTGAGATATTCGCTCATGCCCTCAATATAGCGTATGTCGCCGATATTCACCTTCAACACACGGTGTTCGGTTTTGAGAAAGAGCACATCATCGGCCTGTCCGTCGGGTATTGATGCCACGGGCCGGGTGCTGTTTTCCAGTTCATACTGCCGTTTCACCTTGTTGGCAGCCCGACGGAAGTCGTCGAGCGAAAAAGGTTTGAGCAGATAGTCCACAGCATCTACCTTGTAGCCCTCCACGGCATACTCGCTGTAGGCCGTGGTGAAAACCACCATCGGGGGCGCAGCAAGCGACTTCACGAAGTCCATGCCGTTGAGGTCGGGCATGTTGATGTCGCAGAAAATGGCGTCCACGGAGTCTTTTTCGAGCAGCTTGCGGGCCTCCAGCGCACTCTGGCACGCACCCGCAAGTTCCAAAAAGCTCACCTTGCCGATGTAGGCAGTCAACTGCTGCAAAGCCAGCGGTTCGTCGTCGATGGCTAAGACTCTGATCATAAGCATAGCGGTCTTGGTGTTAGAAATGTGATCATGTGGCAATCGGGAGCTCCAACTTCACCGTGTAAGTATCTGTCCCGTCGTCGATGTCAAGGCGGTAGGTGTCGCCATAGATGAGGTCGAGCCGACGGTGCACATTGGTCAACCCCACCCCACCATGCTCGGCCGTACTCTCACGATGCTTGCTGTTGACGCACTCGAAGTGGAAACGGTCGCCATCCACCCTCATGCCGATAGTGATAAAACTCGGTTCCCGATAGCTCACCCCATGCTTGAAGGCATTTTCCACAAACGTGATGAGCAGCAGTGGCGGCAGCCTCCTGTCGGGCAATGAGACAGGAATGTCGGTATCTATCTTCACCTTGTCGGTGTAGCGCAGCTTCATCAGCGTGATGTAGTTGCGCAAGAATTCCACTTCCCGATGCAGCGGAATGAGCGAATTGTTGCCTTCATAGAGCAGGTAGCGCATCATTTTCGACAGTTCCACGATAGTGGTCTTGGCCTTTTCCGGGTCGATGTCCACAAGGGCATGGATGTTGTTGAGCGTGTTCATGAAAAAGTGGGGGTTGATTTGATACTTCAGATACTCCAACTGTTGGTTGAGGTTTTCTTTCTCGAGCAGCCTCATCTCGGCACTTTCCTGCTCCGATCGGAAATAGAGTTTGATGCCGAGGTTCATGCCCAACAGCAGCACCAGCGTGATGGTGCTCACCAAGTCGCCCTCGCCGAAGAAGAGCGGAGGCCCCATGCGGTGGTCTTTCATCCTGCCACGCCCCGGTTCATGCAGCCTGTCCCCTTCGGGCATAGGTCTGTGGCGCATTCGTCCTTCCATCTCCATAGGGTGCATGGGACGACGGGGACGGTTGCCGCACTGATAGAAGGCGAACATCATCACCAGACAAAGTGTGGTGGCAAAATACATCGTCTTCCGATGCTTGTAGAGCAACAGGGGGGCAAGGACAAAGTTGTGGACAAGGAACATGACGAGATAGACGACGAAGAATTTCCATACATGAAACACCTCCATCCAACTGAATGCCTTGACCAATCCCGACTCCGCCTTGATGCACATGCTCAACAGCGGAGACAGAAAGAGAAGAAGCCAAAGTCCCAAATAGGTGATGTTTTCTCTGTTCAGGCGTAAAAATCTCTTCATAGGCCCATGATTTTCTTTTAAACGTTTGATTCGTGGAAATATTATACAAGCCAAGTGGGTTTGGCCGACTCTGCCCCCGGAGACCATTCCAAGAGAGATGGAGGAGCCGAAAGAGTGGAGGGGAAACGATATCTGCCTCGCTCAACAGAAGGGGCATCGTGCGGTGTGGCGGGAAAAAGGCAATGGTTTTATTTCTTGGGCACACCTGTCGGGCTCAAGCGATAAAACCATTGTCCTCATATTCCTTAGCTTCTCCATCTTCTCTTAAATCCAAGAGGTGGCTTTGCCCGTCTTTGCTATCTCCCGCCCGGGCGACCGCCTCCTCCGAAGCCTCCCATGCCCGTGGTGCTACCGGCCGAGGAATAAGGCGACGAGAGTGAGGAGATGGTAGCTGCCGACGTGCCGGTGCTGCTCACGGTGGCCCCGACGTAGAGTCCGTGCCAGTCGGTTCCGCTCACACTCGCTCCTGTGTAGACGGTGTAGCTGCCGCCTTTCGACAAACTGGGAGAAGTGAAGAGGATGCAGACATTGCCGTTATAGCTGCGCCCCATCGTCAAGGCGAGAATGTTCGTCGAACCACTGTTCAGTGCCACCGTAGAGCCATTGGAGACACTTCCGCCATAGACAATGCTTGGTTGGGTGGACTGGCTCGACGGATAGGACGTGCCACCGCCGATGCCCACGAGCGTACCGCCGGTGACTATCACGCTGTAGCCTTCCTCCTCGTTGGCATCAATGCCACACTCGGGGCTGCTTGTGCCGTAGGCCACAGTCGTTCCGCCTTGTATGTAGAGGTTGCCATTGGCGTCGATACCGTCGTTGCCGAGGGCGTATGCGTAGATGTAGCCGCCTTTGATGTATAGATGGCTGGCCGAATTGAGCGCATCGTCGTAGGAATATACCTCAACGGAACCGCCCGTGACCGTCAGCGTGCTCTTGCTCTCGATGCCCTCGCTGCCCTCTCCGCCGGTGGCGCGCACCATCACACTGCCGCCGTTGATGGCCAAAGCCCCGTCGGCCTTGATGCCTTTGGCTTTCGAGTCGAGGCTGCTGCTATAGGTATAGGTGGCCCCGGTGGTGATCACTTTCACCTCACCGTCGTTGATGGTCAGCGACTGGTCGGTGCTGATGCCCTTACCTCCGACTCCCGTACTCTTGCAGTAGAGGGCCCCACCATTCATCGTGAAGGTGGAGTCGGCTTTCACTCCGGCTGCCGCACTCACGTCGTTGTCGTCGCTGTCATATTCGCCTCCGCCTGTAGTGATGGCCGTCACGCGACCGCCATCCATCTGGAAATAGCCGTCGGTGGACAGTCCTTTGGTTGCCGTACCGGAGGTTTCGACATTCACCACACCGCCCTTGATGAGCAATCCGTCTTTGCTCTTGATGCCATTGCCCTTCGTGGCCTTAACATAGATGTTGGTGTTGGGCCTTATCATCACGTAGTCGTCGCTGGCGATGCCGGCCTTGGTGTTGGCACTCACCTTGATGTGCCCTTTGCCACTGAACAGCAATTCGCCCTCACTGAAGATAGTTCCCTTTTGGTCTTCGGTGCTCAAAGCGTATGAAGTACCGTCGGTGAACGAATTGTAGGTGCCGTCAGCGGCCACCACATAGCAGCGTTTGCCCACTTGTATGTTGATGGCCGGGCCATCGCTGTTGTTGATGCTCACACCGTTGAGTGTGAGTCGAAACTTCTTGTCACTGTCACCGGCGGCCATTTTAAACGACCCTTCGCTCGCCGTGCCACTGAGCACGTAGTTCACCCCCTTGGCCGTAGAAGTCACCGTGACATCGGCACCACTTACCGAGATACTCACCCCATCTACACTTCCGCTCACCGTGGCCGTCGTTCCGCCATACACGATATTGATGGTGCTGGTGAAAGAGTTGTTCTCCACATAGTCCTCATTGTCGGAGGGTATTGTCTCGGTCTCCGACAAGGCTGTCGAATCCACCGCTATCGTGAAAGTGGTCAGGTCGCCGTCAGTGGTGGGTGTCGTGGTTGAGGAAGAACCGCCTCCACCGGTCGGTGTGGTTGTGGTGGCAGTTCCGTTCAAATAGTCGTCTAAATCGCTCGTATCAGAGCAGGACACGGCCAAAAGGGCGGCCGATGCCCAAAAGAATGATTGCAAATAGATATTCATATCGTATCGTTTTAAATGCGTTAGACTTCTTTGTCTTACGAATACAAAATT
>ERZ1106929.2199-NODE-2199-length-13785-cov-3.246031_pt1 | contig 13785 bp, 10 predicted proteins | sample MGYA00403662_ERZ1106929 | MGnify/ENA primary metagenome ERZ1106929 (study PRJEB35170, sample SAMEA104062442) | human gut metagenome | biome: human gut; feature: human-associated habitat; material: faeces | place: Denmark | collected 2013-02-20 ... | reverse complement strand
TCGTTTCGGCAGCCAAGGCCAAGGCGAAGAAGCCGCTGATTGTCAAGCTGTCCCCGAATGTCACCGATATTGCGGAGATTGCACGCGCGGCGGAGTCCGCAGGTGCGGATGCGCTTTCGCTCATCAATACACTGCTCGGTATGCGCATTGATATCGAAAAGCGCAAGCCGATCCTGTCCAACGTAATGGGCGGTCTGTCTGGTCCGGCGGTGTTCCCGGTTGCAGTTCGCATGGTATATCAGGTGCGTAAGGCGGTTTCCGTGCCGATTCTCGGCATGGGCGGCATCCGAACCGGACGTGATATTGTCGAAATGATGCTTGCGGGCGCAGACGCGGTTGCCATGGGTACGGTGATGTTCAACGACCCGACCGCTCCGGTCAAGGCGCTGCGCGAGCTTGAGGAGTGGATGGACGCGCACGGCGTCAAGACGGTTTCCGAGCTGTCCGGCGCAGTCGAGGTCTGACGATGAAAGCCACGGTCTACATCATCCGCCACGCCGAGGCGGAGGGCAACATCTACCGCCGCTGCCACGGCATCTACGACAGCCTGCTCACGCCGCGTGCGTATCAGCAGCTCCCCTGTCTCGCGAAGCGCTTCGAAAGCGTTCCCCTCGCGGCGGTCTACGCCTCGCCCCTGTTCCGTGCCCGCACGACCGCGAAAGCCGTTGCCGAGCCGCACGGGCTGAGCGTCGAGCTGCGCAACGACCTGCACGAAATCGACATGGGCGACTGGGAGGACCTGCCGTGGGCCGAGCTGCCGCACGCATGGCCCGAGCAGTACGCAAAGTGGTGCTCCCGTCCGTGGGAGGCCGCGCCCCCGCACGGCGAGACCGTCATGCAGGCCGGCGAGCGGATGCTGAACGCGGTGCGCCGTCTGGCGCAGGAAAACGCGGGCAAATCCATCGCAGTCGTGACCCACGGCTCGGCGATTCGCGGCGCGCTCACCCTCGCGCACGGCTTTCCGCCCGAAAAGATGAACGAGATCGGCTGGGGCGACAACACCTGTGTTGCGCGGCTGGATTTTGACGAAAACGGCAATATCGACATCGTTTACGAGAACGATGCTTCCCATCTGCCGCAGGAGCTTTCCACCTTCGCCTCCATCGGCTGGAAGAACACCAAGGGCGTTCCGGTCTCGCCGCAGATCTGGTTCCGCCGCGCCGACCTGAGAAATCCACAGGATGTGGATAAGATTGTGGCGTTCATGCGCGAGCTGCACCGGAACGCCTACGGCACGGACGAAAACCTCGACCCTGAGGCGCTTCTGCGCGACATCGAGCGCGCGCAGCAGGTTTCGCCCCGCTCGTGCACCTTCGGTCTGCTGGAGGACGGCACGCCGGTCGCGCTCGTCTATCTCAAAACCTGGTACGACGAGGAGCCGGGCGTCGGTCTGGTCGGCGGCTTCTGCATCGACGGCGACTACCGCGGCTGCGGTCTGAGCGCACAGATCCTCGGTCAGGCCATCAGCGTCTACCGCTCGCTCGGCCGTGACTGGCTGTGCGCCCATGTGGCGGAGAAAAATATGCGTGCGCAGGGTTTTTACCACAAATTCGCCTTCGAGCAGCGCGGCGAGTACCGCGATGAAAACGGCCTGCACTACCGGATGTTTAAGGCCCTCCACGCAAAGTAAGCACGGCTTGACAAACCCTGTCTGCCGTTATACACTTTATCTGAATAAAAAACCGACAGGGGGCACCCACTCATGTTTGATACCGTACTGATTGCCGGACTCGGTCTGATGGGCGGCTCGATGGCGAAAACCATCAAGGCACGCACGCTCAGCCGCGTTCTCGGCTGGAACCGCACCCGCGCGACCGCAGAACAGGCTCTCGCTGACGGCGCGATCGACGCCATCGCGACCGACGCACTGTTCCGCGAGGTCGATCTTGTCATTATCGGCCTGTATCCGCAGGCGACTGTGGACTGGCTGCTGGAAAATATGCCGAAGATGAAAAAGGGCTGCGTCATCGTTGATATGGTCGGTGTCAAGCAGTTCATGGTCGAGCATCTGGAGCAGGCCGCACTTGATGCCGGTGTGCACTATGTCGGCGGCCACCCGATGGCAGGCCGCGAGTTCTCCGGTCTGGATTTCGCGCTGCCGACGCTGTTTGACGGCGCAAGCATGATTTTCGTGCCGACAAAGAGCAGCACCGAGCGTATCTTGTCTCAGCTCGAAGCATATTTCATGTCGCTCGGCTTCGGTCAGACCGTGCGCTGCACGGCGGAGCAGCACGACCACATGATTGCCTTCACCTCGCAGCTGGCGCACGTTGTTTCCTCGGCCTACATCAAGAGCCCCGAGGCCGACAAGCACAACGGCTATTCCGCCGGCAGCTACAAGGATTTGACGCGCGTCGCGAAGCTGAACGAAACCATGTGGAGCGAGCTGTTTCTGTGCAACGCGGAGCCGCTCGCCACGGAAATCGATGAGATCATCAAGCACCTCGACGAGTATCGCCGCGCAATTCGTGCGGGCGACCGCGAAACGCTCACCGAGCTGCTGCGCGAGGGACGCATCCGAAAGGAGAATCTCGGCTGATTTGCCGCAAAACTCTGTTTTGCGACAAGATGTGTTTTGACTTCGCAAAACACGGACGGATAAAAGTTCCTATGCAGAAACTTTTATCTCTTTAGAGGCATAAAAACCGAGATACATGCTCCCGGTTTTTATCAATTTGCTGCGCAAATTGTATTTCACACGCGCTGCCGCGCGGCTGAAACTTCCTGCTATCGTTCATTTCTGTCATCAAAAGAAAACGGCTGCTCACGCAGCCGTTCTCTCTCAGGCGTTGATACACCTATGATACAATATTTTACTGATTTTTGCAACCGAAAGTTTACGGATTTATTCGGCAGAAACCGGGTCATCCTCCCCCTTGCCGCCCTTTTTGCCGCCGCGCTTGCCGTTTTTGCGGTGCGGCAGGCGAACGAGCTTCTTCAGACGCTCCGCCACGCTGTCGGTCAGCGAGTAGTAGACCGGCGTGATGAACAGGGTCGCGATCGTCGAAACGACCATGCCGGTCATCATGACAATGCCCATCGGCTTCATCATCTCCGAGCCTTCGCCGCCCGAGAATACCATCGGCACAAGGCCGAGGATGGTGGTCAGTGCGGTCATGAGAACCGGGCGGACGCGGCGCGGGCAGGCGTTCAGGATGGCAGTGTTCTTATCCTCGCCGCGTTCCCGGCGCTGAAGCGTGTAGTCGATGAGGACGATGGAGGAGTTTACGACCGTACCGGCCAGAATGATAACACCGAGCAGCGCGACCATGGACACATGGTTTCCGGTCGGCGCGAGCAGTATCATCGATCCGAGCAGGCCGATCGGCAGGATGAGCATGATTGCAACCGGCAGCGCAAACGAGTTGAACTGGGTCGCAAGGATGAAGTAAACGAGCGCGATAGCGACCGCGAGCGCCAGCATCAGACTGCCGGTGGTCTCCGCCATCTGGGACGCCATGGTGTCGCCGTTGCCGATCTCCACGCCCTCCGGCGCCTCGTAGGAGTCGAGCAGCGCGTTCACCTTTTCGGTGATGGCGTTCGCGTCACCGGACTCGCTTTCGCCGGTGATGGTTACGGTTTCCTTCTGGTTCTTACGGACGATGGACTGCGGGCTGAGTTCGGTGTAAACGTCAGCGACAGAGCTCAGCGGCACGTTGCCGCCCGTTGCGGTCGGCAGCTGCATCGAGCGCAGCGAATCCAGACTGGTCGCAACATCCTCGTCGCCCGAAACGGTGACGTCGTACTCTTCGCCGTTCATGCGGAGCGTGGTCGCGGTCGAACCGGTCAGCTCGCCGCGCACCAGACCGCCGATAGCCGCCGGGGTCAGGCCGAAGCGCGAAGCGTTCTCGCGGCGTACCTTGACCGCGACACGCGGCGTCTGCTCACCGGCCGAGGACTCGACGTTGATGGCGTCCGGAATGGCCTCGATTTTCTGCACGAGGTCGTTCGCCGTGTCGGCCAGCTGGTCATAATCGCTGCCCGTCAGCTCAACGCTGATGTCCGAGTCGGTGGACATGCCCATGGATTCGCTTGCGGAAACCGTGATTTCGCAGCCCGCGATGTCCGCGAGGTCGCGGCGGAGCTGCTTGGTGACCTCTTGTGCGGAGCGGTCGCGCTTATCGAGGTCAACGAGCGAAACCGTAACGCTTGCGCCGGACGCGGACGACATGATGGAGGTCGAGTCGCCGGTCGAGTAGTAGATCTGCTCGGTTTCCGGCACGGTGTCCATGACGATGCCCGCGATGCGGTCCTGAATGGCGGCGGTATCCTCCATGGTCGAGCCGTTCGGCATCGAGATGGAAACCGAAATCTGGCCCTGGTCCATTTCCGGAATCAGCTCCATGCCCGCCGCGGCGATGCTGACGACGCTGATGACGCAGATGGCGAGCGTAACGCCGATGCCGGCCCAGCGGTGGGTGATGAGGAAGTTCAGCGACTTGCGGTAGGTTCGCATGAGCGGCTTCTCCATGATCGGGGTGGTCATGGAAGCCTCGGGCTTGGCCTTCGCGGTCTTGCCGCCGACGCCGAGCAGCATATAGCACAGCAGCGGCACGAGCGTCAGCGCGATAATGAGCGAGCTGAGCAGCAGCGCTACGATGGTGATACAGAATTCCCGGAACATCATGCCGGTCATGCCGCCCGAAAGCGCGATCGGCAGGAATACCGCGATGGTGGTCAGGGTGGACGCCGTGACCGAGGTCACGACCTCGCCGGTGCCCTTGGTGCAGGCATCCCAGCGGTCGTAGCCGTCCGCGCGGTAGCTGAAAATATTCTCAAGGACTACGATGGAGTTATCGACGATCATGCCGACGCCGAGCGTAATGCCGCCGAGCGACATCATGTTCAGCGTGATGCCGAGCACGTTCATGATAAGGAAGGTGAACAGGATACAGCACGGCATCGCGATGGTCAGCGACAGCGTTGCGCCGATGTCGCGCAGGAACACCAGAAGAACGATCGCCGCGAACAGCACGCCCATCCAGATGTTCGACACCGCGTTGTCAACGGTCAGGTTGATGTAGTCGGACTGGTCCATGACAACGTCCGCCTGAAGCGACTCGTTGCCCGCGATGACCTCATTGAGGCGCTTTACCGCGCTCTCTGCGATTTTAACCGTGTTCGAGCCGGACTGCTTGTTGACCGAGAGCATGATGCACTCCTCGCCGTCAACCTTTGCGATGGTCGAGCGGTCCTTCGGCTGCATGGCGACGTCCGCGATCTGGCTCAGGCGGACCGTGCCGCCGGTCGGGAGCGAAATCAGCGCGTTCTTGACGTCGTTCAGCGACGAATACTCGCCGTCCGTGCGGACAGCCAGCGTCTGCGAACCGTTATCCAGATCGCCGCCCGGAATGGCGATGTTGTCCGCGCCGAGCTGCTGCGCGACCGAGGTGATGGTGAGATTGTAGCCCTTGAGGCGTGCGGCGTTGGTCTTTACCGCGACCTCGTCCTCGTAGCCGCCCGAAATATCGACGGACGCCACGCCGTCCAGTCGCTCAAGCGCCGGGGAGATGTCGTCCTCTGCGATGGACTGGAGGGCTGCAAGGTCGGAGCCGCGCAGCGCGACCTGAACGACCGGCATCGAGTCGATGTCGATGCTCATGACAGTCGGGTCGGAAGCGTCATCGGGAAGCTGGCTCTTGACCTGACTGACCTTGTCGCGCAGGTCGGTCATCGCATCGTCCAGATTGGTGGAGTCGGTGAACTGAATGATGACCATGGACATATTCTCGGAGGAGGTGGACTGGAGCGTGTCCAGACCGGACAGACCCGCCACCGCGCTTTCGAGCGGCTTTGTGACCTGCTGCTCGATGTCCTCCGGACCCGCGCCCGGATAGGTCGCGTACACGATAGCCGCCGGGATTTCCATGGACGGCATGAGCGCGAGCGGCAGGGTCGAAAAGCTGTAAAAGCCGAACACAATGACCATGAGATACAGAAGGATGGTCATTACATTGTGCTTGATAAAGGTTGCTGCTACTTTCATTCGGTTTTAACCCTCCCCGCCGTCAGAGGTGACGACACGGACGGCGGAGCCGTCGGACAGGTAGGACTGACCCTTGGTAACGACGCGGTCGCCGGCGGTCAGGCCGGAGGTGATTTCGGTCTGGGTCTTGCCGACAAGACCGGTTTCAACCGTGACGCGCTTTGCGGTCGTGCCGCCCTCGTCCACGGTGAACAGATAGCGCTCGTTGTCGTTGCCGGTCAGCACGCACTCGGTCGGAACGGAGAGCGTATTCTCGCGGCGGTCGGTATAGAAGATAACGGTAGCAAACGAGCCGATGGCCGGGTCGCTGCCGTCCGGAACGGAAACCGATACGTCATAGAGGTTGGTCTGCTGGTTGGCAGCCGCCGGGAGCGACAGGATCTTCGCGGTCTTGACCTCGTCGGAGAGGACAGAGATCTGCACGCCTGCGCTGTCGCCGACATGGAGGCCCGCAAAGACGTCCTCGGAGACCGATGCCTTGATCTTCACGCGGCTGTCCTCCGCGATAACGACGGCCGGCTGCGCAGAGGACGCCATGCCGCCCTGCACGACGTTCACGGTCGTGACCGTACCGGCGCAGGGCGCGGTGACCGTGCCGAGGGACGCCTGCTTGTTGATCTGGTCCATGCTTGCCTGAATCTGGGCAAGGGACGCGGCCTGCTGTGCGCGTGCCTGCGCAACGCCTGCCTGCGCCTGTTCCAGACCCTGCTTGGCCTTGGTCAGGTCCTGCTCGGCGGCGGCGCCCGCTTCGAGAAGCGCTTCGGTGTTCTCCACCGCAAGCTGCGCCTGCTGCACGCTGATCTGGGCGTTTTCGATCGCCTTGTCGGTCGCGGTCTTGGTCGCGTTGTACGACTCGCGCAGCGAGGACATGGTCGAGGTAACGGTCGAGGTGTCAACGCTCAGAAGCGTCTGCCCCTTGGACACCTTGTCGCCCTCGCTGACGGAAAGCGTCAGCACCTGTCCCGCGAGCATCGGGAACACCTGCACCTCGTTGTCTGCGGCCACCTTGCCGTTTACCGAGTATTCGGTGCTCATCGCGCCCTGCGTTACCTCGGTCACCTCAACGGCGGTGCCGGACGGGGTCTGGTCGTCCTCCGCCGTGTCATCGCTCTGGCTGCCGCAGCCGGCGCAGAGCGCCATGGAAGCTGCAAGCAGCGCTGCCAAAATACGTTTTTTCATCGGTCTCCTCCTTTGGTCCCTGTCCTGCTCAGGACGCGCTCGTCATCACGCCGCGCTTTGCCCACTGATAGTTGTTATATGCGGTCAGCAGGCCGGTACGTGCATTTTCCGCCGTCTCCTGAGCGGTCGTGTACGTGTCCTGCGCCTCTTCGAATTTGATGCGCGAGATCATGCCCCGGTTGTACTGGAGCTGAGATACCGCGAAGGTTTTCTGTGCCTGCGCCAGATCGGTCTGCGCCGCGGTCATGGCGGTGTTCTTCTCCTGCATGGTCTTGTACAGCTTGCGGAAGGAGGACTTTACGCTCTCCTCGGTCGCGTCGCGCTGAATTTTCGCCGCCTCGTAGGCGTGCAGATTGTTGGTGACGTCGTTTTCGTAGTCGTCGGACGCCTTGCGCACGCTGTCGTCAGCCGACCAGATGGAATAGCTGTTTTTCAGTGCCTCGGCGAGGTCGGTTTCATAGTCGATGGAGGCGAGCTGCTCCGCCGTCACTTCGGGCAGCGACTCGATGGTGATCTCGGTGCCGGTCGGGTAGCCGCACTGGATAGCGAGCGTGTTCGCGAGGCTGTCCGCCGAGGTCTGCGCGCTCTTCTGCTGCGCCGCGAGAAGCTCACGCTGGCTCTCAAGGCCAGACAGGGTGTTTTGGGTCGCGATGCCGAGCGCTACCTGCTTTTTCGTCTGCGCAATGCTGCGGTCGAGCTGCTGAAGGCTGCGTTCGGTCTGCGCGAGCGAATACTGCATGGACGCGAGGGAGATGTAGTTGTTCTCGGCCGACAGGCAGATGGTGTCGGCGTTGTTCTGCATCTGGCGTCGGGTCGAATCGACCGTCTTTTTCTGCTCGTCCTTTGCGTCGTCCTCGTCGTCGTCGAGGTCCTTGTACTGCTGATACAGGCTGTCGCGCGTCGCCTGAAGCACGCTGATCTGCGCGGTGATGGTTTTTCTGAGGTCTGCGTCCTCGATGCTGTCGCGGGATTTCTTCAGGCTGCTGATCTGCTTGTCGTAAGCGTCGATCTGCTGCGACAGATTGAAATACTTGTTGATGTACTGGTCGGAAACGTCGGTCTTTTCCGCGCTCTCGACGGTCTGCTGATACGAGCGGATGGATACGTTGCCCTCGCGCACGGTCTTTTCGAGCGTGTCGAAGCTCAGCTTGACCGGCGCTTTCACCTCGGTCTGCGCCGTGGTCGTGGTCTGTGCGGGCTTCGCCGTGTTCGCCGCATACGCCGGGGCACACATACCGCACAGCAGAGCCGCGCAAAGTCCGGCGGCAGCTGCTCTCTTCATGAAAAATCAACCTTTCTTATGGCATCCTATATTATACGCTGTTCTATCTGGTACAGCTGCCACGCGGCAGCGTGCATGAAATACAATTTGCAAAGCAAATTGTTAAAAACCGGGAGCATGTATCACGGTTTTTATACTTCTAGAGAGAGAAAAGTTTCTGTATAGGAACTTTTCTCCGTCCGTGTTTTGCGAAGTCAAAACACAGCTTGTCGGCAAAACGCAAGTTTTGCGACAGGTCATACGCCTGTCGGCAGGGTAAGCACACCCTGCTCCGCCCACTGGCACGCCGAATAGCACTGCGCGACCTTGAGCTGCGCCAGCTTGACGTTGATTTCAGCCGAGGCCACGCTGTCCTGCGCGGACTGGCAGCCCAGCTTGCTCAGGGTGCCGATTTTATACTTGACGCCCGCAAGCCGCAGGTCGTCCTTCGCCTGCGTCAGCGCGTTTTCCGCCGCCTTGAGCGACACGCGGCTGTCCTTCATGTCCTGAATGACGGTGGCGTAGGCGCTTTCGACCGACTCCTGCGTGACCGCAAGCTGGTCCTCGGCGGCCTTTACGGCTTCCGCCGTGCCCGAAACGTCCTTGTCGTAGACGTTCTGCGCCGTGCGCAGCGACACGCGCTTGCTCCAGATGTCGAAGCTGTTCTTCTTCGCGTTTTCAAGGCCGGTTTTCGCATTGATGCGGTCAAGCTCGCCCTCATAGGGCATGACGAGCGTGGACGGTTCAACGATCGTATCCGCGTCCAGACCGCACAGCTGCGAAAGCGTCAGGCCGATCTGCTCGCGCATATTGGCGAGCGTCTGCTGCGAATTTACCATCTGAATGCGCTGATTTTCGACCGTTTCCAGCTGGAGCTGGCCGATCATGCCGCGGCTGCGCTGCACACGCAGAACCGCGAGATTGCGGTCGAGGGTCGCGATGCCGTTTTTCAGGTTCTCCATCTGATAGTCCATGGTTTCCATGGTGTAGAGCAGGTCCTGCGCGGTTTTCGCCATCTGGTTCGCGATGCTGTCCGCCTGGCGTCGAAGCTGATACGCCTGATCGTCGAGCTGCGAGAGCATCGCCATCGCGCTCTGCATCTGGCTGCTGACGCTGAAATTCAGGTTGTCGGCGTTCGCTCTCAGCGCCTCGATCTGCGCCTCGTAGGTCTTTTTCATGTCACCGCTCAGCTTGCCGTCGTTGATGATGCCCTGAAGCGTGTCCGCGAGCTGGCTGTATGCCTGACCGGGATTCAGCGAACCCGCAGAGGACGACGAACCGCTCGTTGCACTTTCGATGGCGGAGGCGTTCTTCCTCAGCATACGCACGGTCGAGTTGTTCTCGGTCACTGCCTTCTGCACGGCGAGCAAACCCATCTGCCGCACCTTGAGCGCCGGTGCTTCCGCGCCGATGCCGGCGGGAGTCTTAGCCGCTGTATCCGCCGTGTCCTCCGCCGCGAACGCGGGCGCCGCCGTCCCTGCAAGCAGTGCACAGGCCAGAAGCGCACTGATGAGCTTTCGTTTCATATAAATGCTGTTCTCTCCTCTCGCTGCCCTTACAGCAGCTCTCTCGTGATGATGCTGGTGTGAATATATTCTATGTTCTGGCGCGGGGTTTCGCCCGTGCGCAGCGTATGCGCGAGGACTTCGATGGCACGGGTGGTCTGGGTGGAAAAGTCCTGGTCGATGATGAAATCCAGCCGCCCCTCTTCGAGGTACTTGCGGGCGTAGGGCGTGAGGTCGTGGCAGACCACGTGCACGCGCCGCGCCGGTTTCGCGCGTTCGAGCGCGTCCATGCAGCCGCGCACCGACTCGTTCGCCATATAGATGCCGCGCAGACGCGGATGCGTCTTGGTGTGGGCCATAACGCCGTCATAGGTAAGGTCGTACTTCTCGACGCTCTCGATAACGTTCACGGCGACAGTATCGCCGTATATCTCGTGGAGCCGGTCGAGGAAGCCGCGCACGCGCAGGTCATGCGCCGCGAACTCGCGGTTGCCGGTCACGACAAGGATTTCGCCGCCCTCTGCATAGGGCGCGAGCAGGCCCGCCGCGACCCGGCCGGATTTCACCATATCCTGTCCGACATGGTACAGGCGGCGGCTCTGATAGACGTCCGAGTCGCAGGTGACGACCGGAATGCCGGCCGCAACAAGGCGGTCGATTTCCTCGCGCATGACGATGGTATCCGGCGCGGTGACGATGAGACCGTCGATGCCCCGCTCCTCCATGCGGCTTATCGCCTCGAAATACGAGCGCGGCGAGCGGTTTTTCAGCTCCTCGACCAGAACGCTCACGTCATTGAGGCCGCGGTTGTGCACCGCCGTGCGGATGCCGTCGCGCATCCGGCGGATGAAAAAAGCGTCCCAGCTCGGCAGAATGACGCCGATGCGGTACACGCCGCGTCCGGCGCGCGCTGCCTGCCGCTGCGAGGGGGTCTTGTAGCCGTATTCACTGATGAGCTTCTGAATGCGCTCGCGCACCTCGGGCGAGACGTTCGGACGGCCGTTTACCACGCGGTCCACGGTACCGCGCGACACGCCGCACTGGTCGGCGATCCACTGTGCAGTTACCTTCATGCGGAAATACCCTTTCTAATTTAAGGCTGTCGAAAAACCGGCGTTTTTCTGACACCCTGTGTTTTGACGCCGCAAAGCATGGACTGCCGGTCTCTCGTGCATTTTTGCTTTTTGGGGCACGAAAAACTCAGCTTATTGTGCATTTCATCCATGATTGCACAGTTTATTTTAACACACAAGCCAAGGCCAGACAAGCAATTCGACGCATTTTAGACATCCTGTGCGAATTTGTCGCATTGGGTTGTGCATTTTTTGTATTTGCACAATGCACGGTGATTTTGCACGATTTTGCCCGCCTAATCCTGCACTTTTCACCAAAGCAACATGTAAAAATTGGGCGGTACGCTAAAATTGAAATCCCCACTTGAAGCATAAGCGCAAGTGGGCTATAATAAAGTTATCCAAGGGATGACTGCGCAAGCCGCTCTGCACTGTGCAGAGTGACAAACGCTCTCAGACCTACTGAAAAGGAGAGAATTACAATGGGCATTCTGAAAATCGGCGTAGTTGGCTGCGGCCGTATCGGCAAGCTGCACATCAACAACCTGATCAACTCTGTACCGGGCGTACAGGTAGTCGCAGCAGCAGATCCGATGCTGGATAAGTCCGGCGCACGCGAGTGGCTGGCAGAGCGCAAGATCACCAACGTTTCCACCGACTTTATGGACGTTATCAACAATCCTGAGGTAGACGTAGTATTCGTTTGCTCCTCCACTGACACGCACTGCGATGTTTCCATGGCAGCAGTTCAGGCTGGCAAGCACGTATTCTGCGAGAAGCCGATCGACTATGATATCGACAAGATCAAGAAGCTGCTCGCACTCGTTGAGGAGAAGGGCGTTAAGTTCCAGGTAGGCTTCAACCGCCGTTTCGACCACAACCACAAGGCAGTTGCAGACGCAGTTAAGGACGGCACGATCGGCGATCCGCATATCGTTATCGTTTCCTCCCGTGACCCGGAGCCGCCTCCGGCTTCCTACGTTGCAGTTTCCGGCGGTATCTTCTACGATATGATGATCCACGACTTCGATATGGTTCGCTACGTAACCGGTTCCGAGGCTGTTGAGATCTCCGCTGTTGGTTCCTGCCTCGTTAACCCGAACCTGCAGGAAGAGTCCGGCATTCCGGACGTTGACACCGCTGTTGTTACCATGAAGATGGCTAACGGCTGCATCGCTGTCATCAACAACTCCCGTCAGGCAGTTTACGGCTACGATCAGCGCGTAGAAGCTTTCGGCTCCAAGGGCATGGCTTCCGACGCTAACGATCTGGTCAACACCACCACCGTTATGACCGTAGACGGCGCTCACTCCGAGAGGCCGCTGTGGTTCTTCCTCGAGCGCTACAACCAGGCATTCATCAACCAGGTTATCTCCTTCGTTGATGCGATCAACAACGACAAGCCGGTTGCTGTCGGCGCTGTTGACGGCCTGCGTCCGGTTCTGATGGCTAAGGCTGCTACCGAGTCCTGCCGTAACGGCGGCGTTTACGTAAAGGTTGAGGAGTAATTTCCTGCACCGCAGCGTACGCTGATTAAAATCAAACGAAAAGGCTTCCTTTTAATAGGAAGCCTTTTTCTTATGCCTGTTTTTCGATGCCCTTACCCGATTTTCCCGACGGCGCGGTGAACTGCGTGTTCTGCCCGGTTGGCGGCGTGCTCCGCCGAGTGACGCAGCGACGGATTGAGCATCGCGCCCGCCGCCACCAGACTCATGACCGCTCCTGCGACTGCTCCCGTCGCCACACCCGATACAAATGGTGATACCTTCATGTTTTTCCTCCGCCTTTCGTGTGTTTTTCTCGTGGTTTTCGCTCTGCCACAGAGTATGCCCCGCGTTTCCCGTTTTCTCTCTCCGTCAGCGCAGACAAAATCTTACTGCGAAATCTCGAATATTTTGCGCAATCGACTGTTTACAAATTCGCGCACATACAGTATAATGATAGAGGACACCGAAAATGCGTTTCCGGTGTGATTTGGAAAAATCCGCCTTTAAGGGTGCGGCCCGTGAGCCGCGCAAGGCAGAAAACAGTGCATACGCCGTCAGCCGGTACAGGGGACAGGTGTAACTTCAGTGCGGCTTTCTGCGACTTTGTCATGTGCGGAAAGTCATTTTTCTTATTTGGAGACGCAAGTTTATTCATCTTATTGCATTTTTATTCTCAAAGGAGGTGTCGCATGGCAGGTCAGAAAACCGTGATCATGGACGCGGACGGCATCCGCCGCGCGCTGACCCGCATCGCGTTTGAGATCATCGAGAAGAACAAGGGCGTAGACAATCTGCTGCTCGCAGGCATCCGCACGCGCGGCATCTATCTTGCCCAGCGCATCGCACAAAAGCTCGGCGAAGTCGAGGGGCGCACCCCGCCCGTCATCGAGCTGGACGTAACGCCGTGGCGCGATGACAAGCCGCGTCAGGACACGCCGCTCCCCTCCCCCGACCCGCGCATCGAAAACGCGACCGTCATTCTGGTGGACGATGTGCTCTATACCGGGCGCACGGTTCGCGCCGCCATCGAGGCCGTTTCCTACTGCGGCCGCGCAAGCCGCATCCAGCTGGCCGTGCTGGTTGACCGCGGCCACCGCGAGCTTCCCATCCGCCCGGATTATATCGGCAAAAACCTGCCGACCTCTCACGAGGAACGGGTCTGCGTCCGTCTCAGCGAGGTGGACGGAGAGGACAACGTTGCTATTCTTTGAGGGATTCGCCCTCGTGCAGCCATATGATACACGCACTATGAGAAAGGAAGAACCGAATGTCTATCCAAACCTTAGTAGAAAAG
>ERZ1106929.2185-NODE-2185-length-13866-cov-9.795163_pt1 | contig 13866 bp, 15 predicted proteins | sample MGYA00403662_ERZ1106929 | MGnify/ENA primary metagenome ERZ1106929 (study PRJEB35170, sample SAMEA104062442) | human gut metagenome | biome: human gut; feature: human-associated habitat; material: faeces | place: Denmark | collected 2013-02-20 ... | reverse complement strand
GCCGCAGGCCGGGGTCCTCTTTTATCCTTCCAAGGTCCAAAGAAAATTTTCCAGCTTCAGGCGGCTGCCCACCGTGGTCCCCTCGGGGAGAAGAAACATGGTGATGGAGTGGGGCTGCCCCTGGTCGGAGACCAGATCGGCGTAGTCCCCCTGGATGGCGGTCACCGTGTAAAAAATCGGGTCCATATGCCGGCGCTCCTTTCCGCTTCCGGCGCTCCGCCAGTATATTGGCGGAACGTCCAATAAACTGATCTTGCAAAATTCGAGTTTTTTCCCTATCCTGGATATAGGCCCTGTTTAAACCATGTCAGCATACCCCAACGGCGGGGCTTTTCCCGCCATACCGCGTTGATTTTCCTTGCAATACAAAAAAGTATTGCCGCGTCAAACCGCCTTGTCCGGCGAAAAGAATCCCTCGCCGCTGGGCACATTTCCATGCTTCAAACAGGGCCTGGATGACAGAACTGGTTTCACCGCTCCAGAAAAAGAGAGGGAGTGCCCCATGTCCGGTGAGAAAAGACGGTCGCTGAATGAAAATCTCTCCCGCAACCTCAGCTTGATCTACACCCTGCGGCGGGAGACAGAGAAGATAAACCTGACGGAATTTGCCAACGAACTGGGAATCGGCCACACCACCTTACAGAATATCCTCCGCCAGAAGTGCAATTTGACCCTGGACACGGTGGACCTCATCGCCCAGCGCCTGGACTTCCCCGCCCTCCAGCTTCTGGCCGACCAGTACCCGGAGACCGATCTGACCCGGGGCGCCCTCCTTCTGGAGATGGTGGGGATGTGCGGCGGCCTGACGCCGGAGCGGCGCATGCGGGTGGCCATGCAGCTGTGCCGGGTGCTGGAGGAGCTGGCAGAGGAGGAGACGGCGGGGTTCAGCGGATGATGTCCCACTGGACCGGGCGGTAGAAGAGGGCCTCCACCTGCTCCGGGTCCCGGGTCCGGCCCAGTACCCACATGAGCTTGGTCACCGCCGCCTCCAGGGTCATGTTATAGCCCTCCAGAAGGCGGTACTTCTCCTTCACCTGATAGCCCACCTGATAGACCGCCATGTCGCTGCCCTCATAGGGCACCTGGGTGAGCATGACGATGGTCTTGCCCGCCTGGAGCCACCGCTCCACCGCCTGGGCGAAGGGGCCGGAGCCGCCCCCAGGCAGGCCGCCCACCCCGAAGCTCTGGAGGATGACCGCCTGATAGCTGTCCTCCAGGGCGGCCAGGGCCTCGGTCCCCATGCCGGGGATCAGGGTGAGGAGCAGGACCCGGTCCTCCAGAGTGTGGTAGAAGTCGGGGGACTCCTTGGCGTCCAGGGCGGGGAGATAGCGGATGAGCCGCCCGTCCCGGATGACCCCGATCTCCGGGTAGTCCACGCTGGAGAATGCGTTGAAGCTCTTGGTGCGCTCCTTCCGGGCCCGGGTGCCCAGGATCACCTTGCCGTCAAAGACCAGGCTCACCCCCCGGGAGCCCTCCGAAGCGGCGTAGAGAAAGGCGTTATATAAATTCATCCGGGCGTCGGTGTTCTCCAGGCAGATGGACTTCTGGGAGCCGGTGAGCACGATGGGCTTGGGGGAGAACTGGATCAGGTAGGACAGGGCCGCCGCGGTATAGGCCATGGTGTCGGTGCCGTGGGTGACCACAAAGCCGTCGTACCGGTCGTAGTGCTCCTCGATGGCCCGGGCCATCCGCAGCCAGTGGCTGGGCCCCAGGTTGCTGCTGTCCAGATTCATCAGCTGGATGGTCTCCACCCGGCACAGCTCCCCGATGGCGGGAACATAGCCCAGAATCTCCCGGGAGGTGATGGCCGGGGCCAGCCCCTGGCCCGTCTCCCTGGATGCGATGGTGCCCCCGGTGGCCAGCATGAGGATGTGCTTCATCAAAATTCCGCCTCCTGTCAAGCCCCCGCGGGGGGGCCTATGTAGGATTACAGAAAGGTCTCCACCGCCCGGCGGGCGGAGTAGAGCTCGGTGAGCCGGGCGGCCAGCGCGGAGGAGTTGTAGCCCAGAGCGCCCACCGGGCAGTGGGCCACGCAGGACATGCAGCTGATGCACTTGTCGTCGGCCCACAGCAGGGTCTTGGGGTCCATGGCCCCGGTGGGGCACACCTGAGCGCAGAAGCCGCACCCCAGGCAGATGTCCCAGTCCCGGTCCTTCTTCACCGGCACCGCCGGCTTGGGGGCGGGGGAGGGATTGCCGGGCACCTCCGCTTCGGTCCAGCCGGGCTGGGAGAGCTTCTCCTCCACACCCTGAACAAAGGATTTCAGAGCCTCCATGTCCTCCTCGTCGGGACGGCCCACGCCCAGAGTGGGGGCGAAGATGTGGGGGGTGATGACGGCGGCGGCCCCCACGCAGCGGAAGCCCCGCTCCCCCATCTCCCGCTTCATCTGGGCCAGGGCGTCGTCATAGTGCCGGTTGCCGTAGGTGGCCAGGATCACACAGGGAGTATTCTCCCCCTTCAGGCCGTCCAGCAGTCCGGGCACCGCCGGGTGCTGTCCGGCGTACACCGGAAGGGCCAGGACCAGCAGGTCCTCCGGAGTGAACTGCTTCTCCTTCTTGCTCGGGCCGGTGAGCTCCAGCAGCTCCGCCTCCCCCTCAAACAGGGAGCAGACGGCCTCCAGGGCCCGCTTGGTTCCTCCGGTGGGGCTGAAATAGGCCCCGGTTACGTGTGTCATAACATCTTCCCCTTTCCTCATTTGTTCGACTTGGTGGAAAAGAGGGGGCCGGACGGCCCCCTCTTTTGTTTTGGCAGAATTCTCCTTACAGGCACTGGAGATATTTTCCGTACAGAGTCATGCTCAGCTCGTCCCCGATGGCGTGGACGTGGCCGGCGGTGATCCAGCCCTCCTGGAGCCCCAGCTCCTCCAGACAGCCCACATAGCGTCCGGTCTCGTCCTGGATCTCCTTGATGGTCTGGCCGGCGGTGAGCAGGCTGTCCGCCGTGCCGGCATCCAGCCAGGTGAACCCCTTCTCCAGGGGGATGACCTGGAGCTGCCCCCGGCGGAGGTACTCCAGATTCACGTCGGTGATCTCCAGCTCCCCGCGGGCGGAGGGCTTCAGGTTCCCGGCGATCTCCATGACCTGGTTGTCATAGAAGTAGAGGCCGGGGACGATGTAGTTGGACTTGGGGTGGCGGGGCTTCTCCTCGATGGAGATGGCCCGGCCGCTCTCGTCGAACTCCACCACGCCGAAGGGGCGGGGGTCCTCCACCCAGTAGCCGAAGACGGTGGCCCCGGACCGGCCGGCGGCGGCCTGCTTCAAGGTAGCACCCAGGGAGGGGGCGTAGAAGATGTTGTCCCCCAGCACCAGGCACACGTGGTCGGAGCCCACAAACTCCCGGCCGATGAGCAGGGCGTCGGCAATGCCCCGGGCCACCGGCTGCTCCGCATAGGTGATCTGCAGCCCGTACTGGCTGCCGTCACCCAGCAGGGCACGGAAGGTGTCCGTCTCCCCGGGGGGGACGATGACCATAATATCGGAGATCCCCGCCTGCATCAAAATGGCAATGGGATAGTAGATCAGCGGTTTATCATAGACGGGCAAGAGCGGCTTGCACACCGGCTTGGTCATGGGATAGAGGCGGGTGCCCTTTCCCGCGGCTAATACAATACCCTTCACAGCATCCTCCTGTTTTCTGTCGGCTGTTTTCTCAGACTGTGTGAAATGCACGGAGTGTCCGTCAAAATCCCGAAACAGCCTGGATTTCTGACCCATTCACTATATCATGTTCCATAATCCTTTTCAAGGGGCTTTCCATTAAGAGTTTATGAATATAGGGAGCAAAGGAGCCGGTTTTTCCTAGGCCATGTTTGAAACGGGTCAATATACCACAACGGATGGTCTTTTTCCGCCATACTGCGTTGATTTTCCTTGCAATCCACAAAGGATTGCCGCGTCAAATCGCCCTGTCTGGCGAAAAAATCCCTTGCCGTTGGGCACAGTTCCAATTTTCAAACAAGGCCTAGTCTTCCGAACCGTCCGGCCCGCCGGAGGACGGGTGCTCAAATTCCTTCAGAAGGGTCATGCAGCGGGTCAGGCAGGACTCCAGATTCTCCGGCCCGCCAGGGCTGGAGCCGAAGCGGAGAATCTCGGCGACGAAGTTCAGCTTGAGGCGCTGGACGGCCAGGTCCCGCTGAACCTCCGGCTCCTCTCCGATGAGGACGTAGATGGGGACCGACAGGGAGGAGGCCAGGCTGCCCAGATTCTGGAGGGAGGGATTTCCCGCGCCCCGCTCATAGGCGGACAGGCTGCTGGCGGAGATGCCGGAGCGGTGTTCCAGCTCCTCCAGGGAGAGGCCGCACCGCTTGCGCAGCATTCGGAGCTGTGCGGCGAATTTCTTTTGCAGTTCCTCCTGTGTCAAAGCGGCGTACCCTCCTCTCTCGGCAGTGTGTCCTAAAAAAGGATAACCGATTCCCCAATTCCTGTCAATTCCTCATTTCGCCCCGCTGTGGGCCGCCGGAGCGGGAGAAGATTTTCAAAAAAGCCATATTCATTTTCCTGATTTTATGGTATGATACCAATGAATGCGCGGCCGCCTGGGATTTGGGGCGGCCCGGCGGGGAAAGGAGCGTGACGGACATGAAGAGACATTGGAGCGCGGGGCTGTTCTGGCTGGCGGTTCTGGTGCTGACCCTGTCCGGCTGCTTCTTCCGGGCGCCGGCGGACCTGTATCAGAGTCCGGAGCAGTCGGCGGACTACCTGAGCCTGACCCAGACCATCCGAAACGCGAAGAACGCCCTGTCCCAGGAGTACGGGGTGGAGGTGGAGGACATCTCCGTGATGAGCGGCAACAACACCGCCCTCATTCAGCTCCAGGATATGGACGGGGACGGGGCAACGGAGACGGCGGTCACCTTTTTCCGGGTGCCCGACGCGGACAGGCCGCTGAAAATCTATTTCTTTACCAAGTCGGATGAGGATACTTATACCGCCAGCGCGGTGGTGGAGGGGACCGGCTCCTCCATCTACCGGGTGGACTATGTGGACCTGAACGGTAACGGGACCAAGGAAGTGGTGGTCAGCTGGCAGATGAACACCGGCGCCTACCTCCTGGGGGCCTACTCCCTGGAGGAGGTCATGAACCGCAACGTACAGCAGGCGGCGGTCTCCTCCACCGCCTCCGGGCCGGCGGCGGTGCCCAAGCAGGACGCCCTGCGGGCCGAGGAGTGGATGACCACCGCCTATACGGAATACGCCCTCTACGATCTGGACCAGGACACCCGCACGGAGATCGCGGTGATCCAGGTGGACCCGGCGGGCACTAACAGCACGGTACAGCTCTATGGCTGGCGGGACGGCACCTTTATGATCCGGGATACCGTCTCCCTGTCCGCGGGAATCGTCAGCAACGGTATCCGGAATGTGGCCACCAACTTCCTCCGGGGGGAGGAAAATGTGCCGGTGCGGGCCCTGTATATCTCCAGCGAACTGGCCGACGGGCGCCACGCGGTGGATGTTGTGGCCTACCGGGACGGAAAGCTTGCCAATCTGAGTCTGGATGAGACCGGCGTGAGCCGGGACGTGCTGGACCGCTATGTGGATCTGGACCCCGCGGACGTCAATGAGGACGGGGTGCTGGAGCTGCCCAGCCCCATCCAGCTGCCCAGCAGCAGCGACACCTCCGCCTCGGATTTCTGGCTCATCGACTGGAGCCAGTACACCAGCCGGGGGACAAAGGAGTATGTGTGCACCACCTATCACAATATCGCCGACGGCTGGTACCTGACGGTCCCGGAGGATTGGAAGGACCAGATCACACTGAGCCGGAACGACTTCGTCACGGGACAGCGGGCGGTGTCCTTCTACCATCTGGACGGGAAGGGCCAGCGGGAGAGCAGCCCCTTCCTGGTGATCTATAAATTTACCAGCCAGTTCAGCCGGGCGGAGACCTCCAACCGGTTCCTCCTGCGGGAGGAGGAGGGGGCGGTATACGCCGCTGCCCTCTACGACAGCGACTGGGACTGCGGCATGGACAGCACAGAGCTTCAGGCGGCCTTCCATCTGATCCAAAGCAGCTGGACCGACTGACGGGAAGCCGATAAAAGGGAGACAGACATGAGAAAAGTTTTGGTTTTGGAGGATGAAGAGAATATCCGCAGCTTTGTGGTCATCAACCTGAAGCGGGCGGGCTATGAGACCATCGAGGCCGGCACCGGGGAGGAGGCCCTGGCCCTCATCAAGGAGGACCCGGGCATCAAGGTGGCGCTGCTGGACATCATGCTGCCCGGCATCGACGGCTTTGAGGTGTGCCGCCGCATCCGGGCCATGGACAGCAAGATCGGGATCATCATGCTCACCGCCCGCACCCAGGAGATGGACAAGGTCACCGGCCTGATGACCGGGGCGGACGACTATGTGACCAAGCCCTTCTCCCCGGCGGAGCTCACCGCCCGGGTGGACGCCCTGTTCCGCCGCACCGGCGGCGAGGAGGAGTCCGTTTCCGCCGACGAGATCAGCCAGCCCCCCTTCCTGCTGAACACCCGCAACCGGACCCTGGAGAAAAACGGCCAGCGGGTGAAGCTCACCCAGGTGGAGTACGGCATCGTCAAGCTGTTCATGGAGAACCCGGGAAAGGCCCTCTCCCGGGAGGAGATCCTGGACGCGGTGTGGGGTAAGGACTACTTCGGCGAGCTGAAAATCGTGGACGTGAACATCCGCCGCCTGCGCATCAAAATCGAGGACAACCCCACGAAACCGACGTACGTGAACACCGTGTGGGGTTACGGGTACAAGTGGGGCAGTTAAACCGCAGACAAGTCCGGTGGGGTTGTCCTGGGGCCCCGCAAAGCGGGGCGCGCGTCAGCGCGTACAAGCGTTTTGGCCAGAAGGGCCAAAACCGTGGCACAGGGCGAATTGATTTCGCCCGAGCATTTTAAAACAGATGGGGTCCCCAGAAGCTGGGCTTCTGGGGCGCAACCCCACGAAGCCGACGTATGTGAACACCGTGTGGGGCTACGGCTACAAGTGGGGCAGCTGAGACGGCTGCCATAGATGGCGCAGCATCGCGAACACACAATTCTTTTGAAAGAGGAGGTGGAGACATGGCCAAAAAAGTGAAGATCACGGACCAGCGGAAGATCCGGGGCATCCGCCGCCGCTGGCTCATCAACAGCGTGGGCGTGGTTCTGCTGGTGCTGGTGCTGGCTCTGGCCACCTTCTCCGCCGCCATCTGGAGCTACTACTACTCCTCCACCACGAGCGACCTGCAGCGCCGGGCGGAGTCCACCGCCGGCGGCTTCGCCTCCTATACCCGCAGCCAGTACTGGACCAACGCCCAGAACGCGGTGCAGCGCTTTGAGGAGAAGACCAAGCTGGAGCTGCAGTTCCTGGACGCCTCCGGCTCCGTCCAGTACTCCAGCAACGATCTGGCCGCCGGCACCACGCCGGACACCCCGGAGATCCAGGAGGCCCTGACCAACCAGGAGGTCCGGGTGTGGATTGGCTCCGACCCGGATACCGGGGAGCGGATCGCCACCGCCTCCGCCCCCATCGTCTACCACGGGCAGACGGTGGCGGTGGTGCGCTATGTGACCTCCCTGGTGAACATCGACCGGCAGTATGTGCTGGCGGTGGTCCTGGCCTGCCTGCTGGGGGCGGTGATCTTCGCCCTGGTCTACTTCTCCAACCTGTACTTTGTCCGCTCCATTGTGGAGCCCCTTGCCAGCATCACCGAGACCGCCCGGCTCATCGCCGACGGCAGCTACGGGGTGCAGATCGAGAAGAAGTACGACGACGAGGTGGGGGAGCTCACCGACACCATCAACGACATGTCCCTGAAAATCAAGCAGTCGGAGAAGACCCAGTCGGAGTTTATCTCCTCCGTCTCCCATGAGCTGCGCACCCCCCTCACCGCCATCACCGGCTGGGCGGAGACCATCCAGAGCGGGGAGCTGAAAAACCCCGAGGACGTGCGGAAGGGCATGGACATCATCGTGTCCGAGGCCCGGCGGCTCACCAACATGGTGGAGGAGCTGCTGGAGTTTTCCCGCATCTCCGACGGCCGGTTCACCCTGTCGGTGGAGCCCATGGACCTGAAGGCGGAGCTGGAGGACGCGGTGTACACCTACCGGGAGTTCTTCCGCCGGGAGGGCATCGAGCTCACCTACCAGGACTGCCCGGAGGAGATGCTCCCCATCAGCGGCGACCCGGAGCGGATGCGCCAGGTGTTCTGCAACCTGCTGGATAACGCGGCCAAGCACGGCGGCTCGGGCAAGCGCATCGACGTGTCCATCGCCCAGGACGGGGAGGAGGCGGTCATCCGCATCCGGGACTACGGCCCCGGCATCCCCGAGGAGGAGCTGCCCCACGTGAAGTACAAGTTCTACAAGGGGAGCTCCAAGGCCCGGGGCTCCGGCATCGGTCTGGCGGTGTGCGAGGAGATCGTCACCCGCCACGAGGGGACCCTCACCATCGGCAACGCGGAGGGGGGCGGCTGTCTGGTGACCATCCGCCTGCCCATTGAAACGTAAGTTCGAGGAAGCGCTTGCTTTTTCCCGAAAAACTTGATAGAATACCCTGGGCGCAGATGCGCCTGCGGGGATGCCTGTCCCCCGATCCAAAGGAGAAACTACTGCTCATGCGAACAACGGAAGAACAAAACAACTGTCAGACCTGTCCCGCCGGCGGATTCAAGACCATGTGCGGCGGGCAGGCCCTCATTGAGGGCATCATGATGCGCGGCCCCAAAAAGCAGGCCATCGTGGTGCGCAAGCCGGACGGCGAGCTGGCCGTCAAGGAGAGCCAGCTGAAATTCATCAAGGACCGCTACCCGGTTCTGGGCCTGCCCCTGGTCCGGGGGGTGGTGACCTTCTGCGCCTCCATGGTGGAGGGGGTCAAGGCCCTCATGTTCTCGGCGGAGTTCTACCCCGAGGACGAGGAGGCGGAGCCGGAGGAGCCCTCCAAGTTCGAGCTGTGGCTGGAGAAGCGGCTGGGCAGCGAGAAGATGGCCTCTCTGGTGGTCACCCTGGCGGTGATCCTGGGCATCGGCATGTCCATCGGCCTGTTTTTCCTGCTGCCCACCCTGCTGGGGACGGCGGTCACCCTGGTGACCGACTCCATGCTGGTGCGGAACGTAGCGGAGAGCCTGCTGAAGCTGGCTATTTTTGTGGGGTATCTGGCCCTGTGCTCCCGGATGAAGGACATCCACCGGGTCTTTGAGTACCACGGGGCGGAGCACAAGACCATCTTCTGCTATGAGGCCGGCCTGCCCCTCACGGTGGAGAACGTGCGCAAGCAGCCCCGGCACCACCCCAGGTGCGGGACCAGCTTCCTCTTTATGGTCATTGCCATCTCCATCATCGTCTCCACCATCGTCTTTGCCATCTGGCCGGTCCACCACCCGCTGCTGCGCTTCTTGGCCCACCTGCTTATGCTCCCCGTCATCGTGGGGGTGAGCTATGAGTTCAACCGCTGGGCGGGCCGCCACGACGGCCCCATCACCAAGCTTCTCACCGCCCCCGGCCTGTGGCTTCAGAATTTCACCACCTTCGAGCCGGACGACTCCATGATCGAGGTGGGCATCAAGGCCCTGGAGCTGGTGCTGCCCGAGGTGAAGGGCGAGGATGCGTGGTAGCGTCGTCGCAAACTCCATATCCCTCGCTTCCGCCTGGCAGCGAAAGCTCGCTCATTCCGTTGCTCCTCCTTTCCCCACGCGACCCGCTGCGCTGGGCTCGCGCGGGGGCCCCGGGAGGGCGCTTTACCACGAGATAGGAGATAGAAGATAGGAGATAGGAGTTCAGTGGCGGTGAACGGCGCTCTCCCATATCTCCTATCTCATATCTCCTAACTTCTATCTCAAATAAGGGGGTGTGAACAAAGTGGCGACCACCTATAACAATCTATATCTGGACACCCGGGCCCGGCTGAAGAAGGCCGGGGTGGAGGCCGCCCAGCTGGAGGCCCGGGAGCTGCTGTGCTACGCCGCGGACAAGAGCCGGGAGCAGCTCTACCGGGACATGCCCCTGTACGTCTCCGGCGAGCTGGAGAAGCGGGTGGAGGCCCTGGTCCAGCGCCGTCTGGCGGGGGAGCCGGTGGCCTACATCGTGGGGGAGTGGGAGTTTTACGGCCTCTCCCTGGACATCTCCAGCGACGTGCTCATTCCCCGGTCGGACACCGAGGTGCTGGCCGAGCGGGGCATTTTGAAGGCCAAGGCGGCCGGAGAGGGCTGCCGGGTGCTGGACCTGTGCGCCGGCAGCGGCTGCGTGGGGCTGGCCGTGGCGGTCCACGCCCCCCAGTGCCGGGTGGTGCTGGGCGAGCTGTCCGAGGGAGCCCTGCGGGTGTGCAAGCAGAACGTGCGCCGCAACAACCTGAACGCCCGGGTGACCTGCCTGTCCGTGGACGCGATGGAGCCGCCTCCCGCCGCCCTGTGGGACTTTGACGTGGTGGTGTGCAATCCTCCCTACATCCCCTCCGGCGACATTGCGGGACTGGATGTGTCCGTGCGGGACTACGAGCCCCGGATGGCCCTGGACGGCGGGGCGGACGGCCTGGACTTTTACCGCTTTATCGCTTCCAAGTGGAAGAGTGCCATCCGCCTGGGGGGCACTTTGCTGTTTGAGGTAGGCGTCGGGCAGGCCCCCGACGTGGAGGAGATCCTCTCCCAGAACGGCTTTGAGCAGATCCAGACCACCGCCGACACCCAGGGCATCTGGCGGGTGGTGGAGGGGACCATCAATAATTAAGAATGAAGAATGAAGAATTAAGAATTGACGTGCGGAGTGCGTAAAGCATTCATAGTACGTTTTATCGGACAAGTAAAAGCGTAACGTATGGGACAAATGAAAACCGGCGGACCATGAGGAGAAAGCCGGAGGCAAAGGAGATATGAAGTATGGCGACCAAGAAACCGGCGGTGGAGAGCGCGGCTCCCGCCTCGGATAAGAAGAAGGCGCTGGAGACGGCGGTGGCCCAGATCGAGCGGGCCTACGGCAAGGGCTCCATTATGCGCCTGGGAGAGAACGTGGACGTGATGGTGGAGTCCATCCCCACCGGCTCCCTGTCCCTGGACCTGGCCCTGGGCATCGGCGGACTGCCCCGGGGGCGGATCATCGAGATCTACGGCCCCGAGTCCTCCGGTAAGACCACGCTGGCCCTCCATGTGGTGGCCGAGGCCCAGAAGCGGGGGGGCGAGGTGGCCTTCATCGACGCCGAGCACGCCCTGGACCCCACCTACGCCCGGGCCCTGGGGGTGGACATCGACTCCATGCTCATCTCCCAGCCGGATACCGGCGAGCAGGGCCTGGAGATCTGCGAGGCCCTGGTGCGCTCCGGCGCCATCGACGTGGTGGTGGTGGACTCGGTGGCCGCGCTGACCCCCCGGGCTGAGATCGAGGGCGACATGGGCGACTCCCATGTGGGCCTGCTGGCCCGCCTCATGAGCCAGGCCCTGCGGAAGCTGGCCGGATGCATCGCCAAGACCAACTGCATCGTCATTTTCATCAACCAGCTGCGCGAGAAGGTGGGCGTGGTCTACGGCAACCCGGAGGTCACCACCGGCGGCCGGGCCCTGAAGTTCTACTCCTCGGTGCGCATCGACGTGCGGCGCATCGAGGCCCTGAAGAGCGGCTCTGAGATCATCGGCAACCGCACCCGGGCCAAGATCGTGAAAAACAAAGTCGCGCCCCCCTTCCGGGAGGTGGAGTTCGACATCATGTACGGGGAGGGCATCTCCAAGGTGGGCGAGCTGCTGGACCTGGGCGTGAAGCTGGACCTGGTGCAGAAGAGCGGCTCCTGGTTTGCCATGGGCGAGCTGCGCCTGGGCCAGGGCCGGGACGCGGCCAAGCAGTATTTACGGGACAACCCAGACTTGGCGGAGGACCTGGAGCAGAAGATCCGCCAGAACTCCTTCAAGCTCCTGTCCAAGCAGGGGCAGGCGGCCGCCCGGGCCGCCGGCCGGGCGGTGGACGTGTCCGCCGACGACTTCGAGGACGGGGAGGAGTAATCCCCTGTGGTCATTCAGCAGCTGAAACCCTCCCAGCGGGTGGCGGGCCGCTGGCTGGCGGTGATGGAGGACGGCTCCATTCTGCGCCTGGGGGAGAATGAGGTCTTAAACTTCTCCCTGTACGCCGGAAGGGAGCTCACCGACCAGGAGGCCGAGCAGCTCACCGCCTCGGCGGAGAAAAACAGCCGCCGGGAGCGGGCCCTGAACCTGGCGGCGGGGAAGCCCATGTCCCGCCGGGAATTAGAGCGCAAGCTGGCCGGCTGGGGCGCTGGGGAGGAGGAGCAGGCCGCCGTCTGCGACCGCCTGGAGGAGCTGGGCATCCTCAACGACGCCCAGTACGCCCAGCTGGTGGTCCGCCACTACTCCGCCAAGGGCTGCGGGGAGCGGAAGCTCCGGGACGAGCTCTACCGCCGGGGGGTGCCCCGGGATCTGTGGGAGGAGGCCCTCACCCAGGCCGAGGACCCGGCGGAGGCCATCGACGCCTTTGTGGCCAAAAAACTGAAAGGGGCCGCTGTCAGCGACCCCAAAGAGTTGAAAAAAGTGTCCGACGCCCTGGCCCGCCGGGGGTACTCCTGGAGCGACATCTCAGAGGCCCTGCGGCGCTATGATTCCCGGCTGGAGTTAGAGGAGTAGGGCAGTACGGCGAGCATCAAATTTACCCCAAAGCGCAATCCCGCCCGAAAGGCCTCCTCTTCCTGCCATGCGTTAGCCTGAAACTGGGCCTCCTGATACTGCCGTACAAAGCGGGGACCCATAGTTTTGGTGAACTTATCGTCCAGCTGCTCCCAAAGCTTCTGTGCTTGCCTGATTTTATCATCCCTAGGGCAGACTACGGATTCCATGCAGTGGCAGTATAGATCGAAAAGAAACTGATTCTCTATATACAAACTCCTGTTAGGAAAATTTAAGTGTAGATATTTTCTATATTTATTATAGTAGAAAATATCTACACTTCCAAGGGGGCAGGGTATGTTTCAGAAAAAATTATTTGGACAGCGGCTGCTTGAGTTGAGAGAGAAGCGCGCCTTATCTCAAAAGGCGGTTGCGGATATACTTGGCATTACAAGAACACAGATCAGCGACATGGAAAACGGAAAATCGGGGACGAACCTTGACCGGCTCTATCAATTATGCGATTATTATAAGGTGTCGGCAGATTACCTCCTAGGGATCACCGACGACCCCGCCTGGAGAGGTGAGTGACCCCCGGTCTTTGCATCATGTAGGGCGGGGGCTTGCCCCCGCCGCGTTTCTCTACAAACGGTCTGAATTGTAAATCGCGCAGGGCGCGAGAAAGTGAATTGCCCCGCAGGGGGCAAGAGAGGCTGGCCTGGGCCACGACCCGGCGCGCCGTTTTGCAGGGTTCCGCCCTGCGGGGCGGGTTACTTTCTGCCCGGGCAGAAAGTAACCAAAGAACCGCCAGGGGAGAGCCACAGATCGAATGTGGCTTCGCCCCATCCGATATGCTGGCTCCCCCCTGGACCCCCATTTTACGGGGGCCGCCAATTAGGCCGCCTTGGCTGGTCAACGCAAAGGCGCGGGTAGCTCAACTGACTGGTTTCCGTTCTATGACCGCTGCCGCTGAGCTTCCGGCAGCCTTTGGGTGTTTCTCCTCCTGGTTGGAAGCGCGCCTTTGTGCGGGGTGGGGCCCAAGTTCGGCTCGGATGGACGGCGGGAACGGATTTGGTTTTTCGTAGGGGCCGGTCCCAGACCGGCCCGCGGGAGGGGCAAGTCCCTCCCCTACGGGTTTCCAGAAACGGTCCTTGATCTGGGTAGGGGAGCCCCTTGGGGCTCCCGCCGGGGGCGTGCGGGCCAAGAAGTCACCCTCATCCGTCTGGCCTAGCGGCCAGCCACCTTCCCCCTGGAAGGGGGAAGGCTTGAGCGGGCGGGTCTGGGACCCGCCCCTACGGCGACTGACGAAAACGGTTT